>Ga0307513_10005520_pt1 | contig 16683 bp, 11 predicted proteins | sample 15_EM_MG_FD_202174 | JGI IMG/M metagenome (GOLD analysis project Ga0307513, IMG submission 202174) | Populus trichocarpa ectomycorrhiza microbial communities from riparian zone in the Pacific Northwest, United States - 15_EM | ecosystem: Host-associated > Plants > Roots > Unclassified | place... | reverse complement strand
CGCGCTGGCCCACAGAGTCGAGGACCTCGCACCGGGGCACGGGGCGAGCTGACCGGGCCACGGGGTCACGGTCGTGCTGGACTACAACCAGGAGGCCGAGCGGTACGACGCCCTGCGCGGCGGCGAACCCAGGGCCGCCGCCGCGGCGGACGCCGTGCTGAGCCTCGTCCCCGAGGAGGCGCGCAGCCTGCTCGACGTGGGATGCGGTACGGGCATCGTGACCCGGCGGCTCGCGGCGGCGCGGGCCGGGATGCGGGTGGCGGGCGTCGACCTCACCGACGCGATGGCCAGACGGGCCGCCGCCCGGCTGCCCGGTGCCGTCGTCCTCGCCGACAGCCGTCAACTGCCCTTTCTCGACAGCCAGTTGGACGCGGTGACGAGTGTGTGGGTGCTGCATCTCGCCGGGCGGCCCGAGGACGTCGGGGCCATCGTCGGGCAGTGCGCGCGGGTGCTGCGGCCGGGCGGGGTGTACGTCACCACCGTCGACAAGGGCGCCTCGCACAACGTGGGCAGTGACATCGACGCCGTGCTCGCCTCGCGTCCGTGGCGCGCGGCGCCGGACACGGCGGCTGCCGTCGAGGCGCATGCCGTCGGGCACGGGCTGGTGCCGGCCGGGGAGACGCGGTTCCGGGGGTGGGGGCAGGGGCGCAGCCCCCGGCGGGCCGTCGCCGACCTGCGGCGCGGCTGGTTCATGACGCTGCCGCCGGGCCACCCCCTGGCCGACGGCTTCGCCGCCCGCCTGGAGGCGCTGCCCGACCAGGACCGCCCCCGCCCGGACCCGGTGTTCACACTGCGGGCGTTCCGGAAGCCGTGGCCCGTCCTGAGGAGCGGCTAACCCGGGAGGCGGTGACTCGACTGAAGGCCATCGTCCAGTCGGTCACCCGGGCCGCCCCGCCGTAGACCGGGATCTCATGCTCCCAGCGTGCCGTGCGGTCCGGGATCGCCGACCGGGCGAACCGGTGGAGCGGCGGCTCAACTTGGCGCACCCGGGCGGCAACTCCCTTGCGAGCGGCGGCGACTGACGAGTGGAACCCGTCCGCCCCTCAGGAGGTAGGTACCGTGCAGCACCCGCAGCCGCACGCACAACCCCATCCCCCCACCCCGACCCGCACCAGACGCCGGTCCCGTCGGTCCCCCGTAGCCGCCGGAGTCCTCGCCGCCGCAGGGCTCATGTCGCTCTCCGCCGCACCGGCCGAGGCCGCCACCGCCCGCCAGGTCGAGGCGCTCGACCGGGGTGTCGTCAGCGTGCACACCGACAGCGGCAACCTGGTCAGCTGGCGCTGGCTCGGCACCGACCCGAACGACGTGTCCTTCAACGTCTACCGGGCCGGTACGAAGGTCAACTCGACGCCGGTCACCGGCTCCACGAACTACTTCCACTCCGGCGCCCCGGCCCAGGCCGACTACACGATCCGTGCCGTCGTCGGTGGTGTCGAACAGGCCGACTCCGTCCACGCGATCCAGTTCCGCACCGGATACAAGGACGTCCCGATCACTCCGCCCGCAGGCGGCACGACCCCCGACGGGGTCGCCTACACCTACGAGGCGAACGACGCCTCGGTCGGCGACCTGGACGGTGACGGCGCCCTCGACTTCGTACTGAAGTGGCAGCCCACCAACGCCAAGGACAACTCCCAGTCCGGGTACACCGGCAACACGATCGTCGACGGCATCAAGCTCGACGGCACCCGGCTCTGGCGGATCGACCTGGGCCGCAACATCCGCTCGGGCGCGCACTACACACAGTTCCAGGTGTACGACTACGACGGTGACCGCAAGGCCGAGGTCGCCATGAAGACGGCGGACGCGACGGTCGACGGGACGGGCGTCGTCATCGGCAACTCGTCGGCGGACTACCGGAATTCGAGCGGGTACGTCCTGTCCGGGCCCGAGTACCTGACGATGTTCAACGGGCAGACCGGCAAGGCGATGGGCACGGTCGACTACGTCCCGGCGCGTGGCACCGTCTCCTCGTGGGGCGACTCCTACGGCAACCGGGTCGACCGATTCCTCGCCGGTACCGCCTACTTGGACGGCGCCCGCCCGTCCCTGATCATGGCGCGCGGCTACTACACCCGTACCGTGCTCGCGGCCTGGGACTGGCGGAACGGGGCGTTCACGCGCCGCTGGACCTTCGACTCCAGCTCATCCACCAACACCGGCAAGGGATTTGACGGTCAGGGCTCACACAGCCTGTCCGTCGGGGACGTCGACGGGGACGGCAAGGACGAGATCGTCTACGGGGCGATGGCCGTCGACGACAACGGCAACGGCCTCTGGACGACCAAGACGGGCCACGGCGACGCCCAGCACCTCGGCGACCTGGACCCGGCGCACGCGGGCCTGGAGTACTTCAAGGTGTCCGAGTCGACCTCCCAGCCGGCCGAGCTGTACATCAACCCGGCCAACGGCACGGTCAATTGGAGCATCGCCGCCTGCTGCGACAACGGTCGCGGAGTCGCCGGGGACATCTGGGCGGGCAACGACGGGGCGGAGGTCTGGTCGGCCTCGGACTCGTCGATCCGTGACGAGGCCGGCGCGACAAAGGGCCGCGAACCCTCCTCCGTCAACTTCCTCTCCTGGTGGGACGGCGACACGGTCCGCGAACTCCTCGACGGCACCCACATCGACAAGTACGGCACGTCCTCCGACACCCGCCTCCTGACCGGCGCGTCCGTCCACTCCAACAACAGCACGAAGGCGACTCCGGCGCTCTCCGGGGACCTCTTCGGCGACTGGCGCGAGGAGGTCGTCTGGGCGACGAGCGACAACACGGCCCTGCGCATCTACTCGACACCGACCGAGACGACTACGAAGATCACCACTCTCCTCCACGACACGATGTACCGCACGGGCATCGCCTGGCAGAACACCGCATACAACCAACCCCCACACCCCAGCTTCTTCATCGGCAACGGCATGCCTACGGCACCGAGGCCGACGGTCTATACGCCGTGACGTCGTGAGGGCGGCCGCCTGCGTACTCCGGGCGGCCGCCGCTCACTCCGCGGGGGCCTTGATGATCTTGCCGCTCTCGTCGAGGGTGTGGGTCTCCCAATAGACGTCCCACTTGTCGCCGACGTGCTCGGGGACCTTGCCCTCCGGGTAGCGGACGTATCCCTTCGGGGGCTCCTCGCCGTTGGGGACACAGGCGCTGCCGGTGCTCCCCACGGCGAGGACCGGATACTCGTCGCCGCCGCAGCTCGCCTGCTCGATCGAGCAGCCGGTCAGTAGGGCGGCGGTTGCGCCGGTCAAGGCGATGAGCGACAGAAGACTGGTTCGGCTGGCCTTACGCACTGGTGACTCCCTCTCGATGTGGTGTGCGACCAGCTTGTGCGACACGAGGAATCCCGGCATGAGTACGTCTACTCAGAAACTCCGGGACGGAGGACGCGTACCGCCCTAGGTACGCGTCCTGGGTGCTCAGGCGACCGTGCAGCTCTGGTCGCCCAGCCTGAACGCGGGCGGTTTCCCGTTCGTCCCCGACCAGCTCCCCGTGAACCCGAAGCTCACCGACGAACCCGCCGCCACGTTCGCGTTCCAGTTCACGTTCTTCGCCGTCACCGTCGCGCCCGACTGGGTGTACTCGGCGTTCCAGAGCTGGGAGACGGTCTGGCCGTTCGGGAAGGACCAGCCAAGTGACCAGCCCGTCCAGGCAGTTGTGCCCGTGTTGCTGAGCTGTACGTCCGCCTGGAAGCCGCCGGACCACTCGCTGGTCACCTTGTACGTCACCGCGCAGGCCCCGGTCGGGGTCGGCGTCGGGTCCGTGCCGCCCCCGCCACCGCTCGAGTCCGACGACTCGCCGTAGACGACACCGCGTCCGTTCGTCGCCACGTACACGCGCCCGTACACCCTCGGGTCACCGGTGATCGCGCCGCCCGTCCAACCCCACTGGTGGGCATCGTCGTTGATGCGTGTCCAGGTCGACCCCTTGTCCGTGGAGCGGAAGATGCCGCGTACGCCGCCGATCTTCGCGCTCGTGTAGAGCGTCTGGTACGTCGACCCCGTCGCCGCCTTGCCGAAGCCGACCGTGTCGGCCTGCTCGACGTTCGACAGCTTGGCGAAGGTCGTACCGCCGTCCGTGGAGTGCCACAGGCCGTACGCCCCGTCCGTCGCGCCGCCCGCCAGCCAGAGGTCGCCCTTCGTGCCCGGCAGCGCCTTGAAGCGCACACTGTCGCCGGCCGGGAGGCCCGTGGCTGCCGACGCCGTGAAGGTCGCCCCGCCGTCCGAACTCACATAGAACCTGCCCGACTTGAAGCCGTAGAACGTTCTCGGGTCCACTCGGTCCGACTCCACGACCGCGCCCGCCGGGATGCCCGTCGAGGCCGACCACGATGTACCGAATCCCGTCGTGTACTGCACGCCCGTGCCCGCCGGGCTCCACACGAACCGGCTGCCGTCCGACGCCGACGCGATCGTCCCGCCGCCCGAGACACCCGAAGGGTCCGTCCCCGCGAACCAGTTGGCGCCGTTGTCCGTCGAGAACGCGACATGCGGACCCGAGTCCAGGTTGCCGACGCGGGCCACGATCCCCGGGTTGGTCTCCGCGTAGTCCAGGCTCGTGGTGGAGGTGAAGTTCGGTGAAGTGAACATCATCGAGGGGACCTTGGTGAGATCCGTGTGCCGGAAGCCGCCGATGTCGCCGAGCGCGCTGAGAAGCACGGCCCCGCCCGACGGGGGAGCCGCCAGGTCGTTGACCGCCGTCTCCTCCAGGCCCTGGACCATCGGCCTGATGCTGAACTGGCCGCCGCTGTCCCAGTTCGTGAGGTTCTCCGTGCCATAGATCGTCGCGCCCGTTCCGTACATCATGCGGTTCGAGTTGAACGGGTCGATCTCCAGAGACTCCGTCATCCACCCCAGTTTCGGGCTCTGTTCGGGCGGTGACGGGTTCGCGCCGAAGGTCAGCCAGGGCGAGGACGAGACGTCCATCGTGAAGCGGTTCGAGCGGTTGGGGTACGAGGTGTAGTCCCAGGCCTTCGTCCAGGTGCCGCCGCTGTCCGTGGACCGGAAGAGCTGGGTGTCCGGCCACCACGAGCTGTACGCCGTCGCCATCACCGTGCCCGGCTTCTGCCGGTCGATCGTCAGACCGCTGAAGCCGTAGTAGGTGTCCGCCTCCGCGACCGGGCTGATGTTCGTCCAGGTGCCGGTCGCCGTCGCGTACCGCCACAACTGGCCCTTGCCGCCGTCGTACGGGCCGCCCTTGTCGCTGTACGGCAGGTACAGGTAGCTGTTCGTGGCGTCCAGGACGCCCTTGTGGGCCAGATAACCGGTGGGCTGCCCGGCGACCCTGGTCCAGGTCGCGCCCGCGTCCGTCGAGCGGTACACCGCGTTGTCCTTGTCGGCGACCCCGACGTAGATCGTGCGGGTCGCGCTGCCCGCCGTACCCGTCGACTCGTCGAAGGTGACCCAGACGATCCCCTGGTTGTCGCTGGCGTACCCGCTCGTGTCGGTCGGATCCTGCGCGTAGTTGCCGACGTTGGGGAAGTTCGCCACCTGCGCCCAGGTCGCCCCCGAGTCCGTCGACCGCCACAGGCCCTTGCCGCTGGGCGCGCCCAGGTACAGCACGCTGTTCCTGTTCGGGTCGATCGCGAGGCGCTCGCCCATGCCCCGGCCGGGCATGTTGCCGCCCAACTTGAAGGGCAGGTCGGCCCGTTGCCAGCTCGCGCCCCGGTCACCGGACCTCAGCACGGCACCGTTCCCGGGATCCCAGCTGTTGGTGTACGTGCCGACAGCCGCGTACACCTTGTTCGGGTCCAAGGAGTCGGAGGCCAGACTGACCACACCGGTGTGACCCCATCGGTCCCAGCCGACCGAGTCGAGGAGCGGGGTCCACGTCTTGGTCGACTCCTGCCAGCGGTACGCGCCGCCGATGTCCGTACGGGCGTACGCCAGGTTCCTCTCGGCCCGGTTGAAGACGATGCCGGGGACGAATCCACCGCCGTCGATCCGGGCGTTCTTCCAGGTGTACGTGTCGGCGGCGAGGGTCACTTCAGCGCTGCTGGGGGCGGCGAGCGCGAGCGGGCCGCCGGTCAACAAGCCTGCGGTCAGGGCCAGTACGGCCGTGAGGATACGGGTTCTTCGCATGGGGGTCCTTTCCGGGTGGGGGGATTCGGGAAGGTACGAGTGGGGTGGTAAGCGCTTTCCTCGTATGGCGAGAGTTGCCGGGCGACCCCCAGTGCGGGAAGGGGCCGCCCGGCGCGGTACGCGGAACTCAGGTCCTGGTGGACCTGACGGGGGCTATTCGAGAAGCTCCGCGTACGAACCCATGGCGAGGGCTATGTCCGCCTGGGCCCAGAACCGGTGGTACGTGAACGAGGGCGCGGCGCCGCCCGCCAAGTACGCCTCGATCTTGGACCAGTTGGGGTCGTCCTCGTAGAAGGAGCGGATCGAGTCGAACGTCGACGACGAGTTGATCGCGTCGCCGTTCGGCATCGTGCCGGTCCAGCCCGACGGCACGTAGACGCCGTCGTCGAAGCGGTTGTAGTCCGCGCGGGTCTCCGGGACGGCGATGCCCAGGGTGTCCTGGTGGTTGGCCCACATGCCGTCAAGGAGCGCCTTCGCCGTCGTCGCCGCCTCGGTGTCACCGGAGCGGTCTGCGTAGTACGTCAGCGTCTTCGCGTACGCCGCCGCCACACCCACGTCGTTCGTGTAGTCGGCCACCGTCACGTGAAGTCCCGCGTTGGCGCCCGGAGTCGACGCGTTCCAGGTGTCGGGGGCGCCCGACCACTGGAGTGTCGACGGGATCCGGTATGTGCCGTCCGGGTTGATGGTCGTCTTGGACAGCGCCCAGTCGACCCACTTGTCCAGGACGGTCTTCGCCGCCGCGTTGCCCGTCTGCTGGTAGTACTCGGCCACCCGCTCCATGGACCACGCCTGGAAGCCGAACCACTGGTTGGACGGCGGGTCGTGGTACACGGGCTGCTGGTCGTAGTACATGCCGTAGAAGGTCGGCGTACCGGCCGGCGGAGTCGCGTAACGGCCCGCCCAGCTGTTGGTCGCGCCGCCCGCGATGCCGCCCTCGTTGGACTGGAGCCAGCGGTAGAACTCGATCTGCCGGGTCAGGGAAGTCGCCCAATCCGCCTGCCCTGTCGCCGACTTGGGCTTCAGGTCGGCGTACGAGCTGAGCGCGTAGGCGGCCAGGGGGTTCTGGTAGCCGCCGTGCGTGTGGCTGGAGCCGATGCGCCAGGCCCAGCCCGCCGCGGTGTCGGTGGCGCCGCCCCACGCGTAGTACCAGGACATCAGATAGTGCGAGGCGTCCTTGCCGGTACCGGCCGGGCAGGTCGTCGGGCCGACACAACTCCCTATTTTCTTGAAGTACTTGTCGTACATGGAGTAGCGCAGATAGTCGCCCATCTTCGCCGCCTTGCCGACGGTCGCCGAGACGTCGGCGCCCTTGCCCTGCTGCTTCGCCCAGATGTCGGCCCAGTACGCGGCCTGCACGGCCCGCGCGTCGGCGTCGGGGGCGTTGGTGAACTTCCACTGCTTCGCGTACGACGCGTCGCCGGTGAACAGGTCCAGGTACCCGTTCGTACCGCCGTACTTGAAGGCGTCGCAGGTCGGCTGCGGAACCGTCTCCCACACCGATTCCTGCGGTCCGCGCTGGAAGGTGTTGATGTAGGAGGGGCCGGTGTCCGCCGGACCCGCCTCGCACTTGCCGGGCGAGTTGCCGTAGCCGTAGACGTTGTCGACGTCCTGGAGCCAGTGCATACCGTAGACGTCGTCCGTGCCGTACGCGGTCTTCAGCTCGGCCGCGATCGGGTCGGGGCCGACCGAGACGGCGGTGTTGAGCGCGGCCGGGTACTGGCTCGGCAGGTCGTACTCGGGGGCGTACGTCGCCGGTTTCGACGCGTTGTAGAAGGAGTTGGTCGGCTGGTCGGCGTGGGTGGGGATCATGTACTGCTCCATGATCGACCAGGCGCCGTTGAACTTGCTCCAGTCGCCCGTCACCTTGCCGTACATGGCCTGGAGCCACAGGAGGTAGCTGTACGCCTCCGACGTGGTCTCGTGGCCGTGGTCCGGCGCCTCGACGATCAGTGTCTCCACCGAGTGGTAGGGGATGCCCTCGGGGGAGAAGTAGCCGCTCGCCGGGTTGGTGATCTTGCCGTAGAGGCTCAGGAAGCGGGCGTCGTACACCTTCGAGGCGGCCAGCTCGGTGACGGTGACCGTCGCCTTGGCGTGGCCGGTGGCCGTCGAGTCGAAGGCCGCCGTTCCGGTGCCCGTCGCGTTCGCGGTGATGGTCACCTTCTGGGCCGTGTTCCAGTTCGCCGATGTGAAGGTGAGCGAGGCACCGCCCGTCACCGACAGGCCCGTGTTGCCGCTCGCCCGGGCCGTCGTCACGGTCACGTTGGCGCTCGGCTGCGTCGACAGCTTCACGTCGTACGTCGCCGACTGGCCCTGCTGGACGCCGAGTTGGGTCGGTACGGCGACCACGGCGGGACCCGAGGCGACCGTGATGCCGACCGGCGTGGACGGCGCCGAGGCACCCAGACTGTCGTATGCCTTCGCCAGCAGCGAATGGGCGCCCACGGCCAGCCCGGTGGCCGCGTACGTGTACGGCGCGGTCGTGTCCGTGCCGAGCAGTGTGGTGTCGTCGTAGAACTCGACCTTGGTGATCGTCGCGCTGTCCGCCGCCGCTGCCGTGGCCGCCATCGGCACCGCGTCGCCCTGCGAGTAGACGGCGCCCGCGGCCGGGCTGGTCAGCACGGTCACCGGCGGCTGATGGGCCCCGGCGCAGGTCGTGCCGTTGACCGCGAACGAGGTCGGCGCCGCGTTGGCGCCGCTGTACGTGAACTGCCCACCGGTGCTGACCGCCGCGCCGGCGGCGATCGTCGCGTTGTACGTGGCGTTCTGCACGGTGACCGTCTGGCCGGACTGGGACCAGGTGCCGTTCCAGCCATTGCTGAGCCTCTGGTTGCCCGCGTAGGCGTACGTCAGTGTCCAGCCGTTGATGACGTCCGTACCGCGGTTGGTGATCGTCAGATCCGCGGTGAAACCGGAGCCCCAGTCATTGGTCTTGTAGTCGACGCTGCACTGAACTGCCGCCGCTTCAGCGGGAGTTGTGCCGGTCGCGAGCATGGTCAGGGGGAGGGCGAGGGCCGCCACGACAGCGGTCCAGAACCGCCGCGCGACGCGGCGTCTGTGTCGGGGGTGCATGGTGCTGGTTCCTCCTAGCGGCTCGGAGGTGCTCGCGTAAGAAGTGGGGAGAGCAACAAGCCTTGAACCAGTGGGAGCGCTCCCATATTGAAGACGGGCGTGTCAAGGGTCAAGGTGTTTGAAGAGTCGAAAAGATTCGACGGCGACATCTGATGGAAACACGTCAACCCCTCTGTCCTTTACCGTCACTTGGCGCTAGCTTCGTTGACACCAGTGGGAGCGGTTCCATCAGTCGACGCGTCCGTCACGACGCGCCCGATCTGCAAGGAGTCGCTCATGCGACACCCCCCGCGTTCAGGTCTTTTAGTCGTGCTCGGTGCTGCCGTCGCCCTTGTGGGCACCGCGGTCGCGCCGGTTCTCACGGCGTCGGGAGCCACCCCCGCGTGCACGGTGGAGTACTCGGTCACCAGTGAGTGGGACGCCGGCTTCCAGGGCTCCGTCAGGGTCACCAACAACCAGGCGGCGCTCAGCAGTTGGAGTCTCACCTTCGACTTCGGCGCAGGTCAGAAGGTCACCCAGGGCTGGAACGCCAAGTGGTCCCAGTCCGGCGTCACTGTCACCGCGGCCAACGAGAGCTACAACGGCTCGCTGGGCACGGGCGCGAGCGTCAGCGCGGGGTTCCTCGCCGCACGGTCCGGGAGCAATCCCGTACCGGCGTCGTTCAGGCTCAACGGGACGACGTGCAACGTGGATTCGGAGCCCACCCCGACTTCCACTCCGACCTCCACCCCGACGCCGACTCCGTCGCCCACCGATCCGCCGGTCCCCGAGGACGGGCCGCCGGCCCTGCGTGTGTCCGGCAACAAGCTCGTCGACTCCGGCGGCGCCACCCGGCGGCTGCTCGGCGTCAACCGCTCCGGCGGCGAGTTCGCGTGCGTCCAGGGCAACGGAATCTGGGACGGGCCCGTCGACGACGCCTCCGTGAAGGCGATCGCCGACTGGAACGTCAACACCGTACGCATCCCGCTGAACGAGGAGTGCTGGCTCGGCCTGTCCAACATCAAGCCCGAGTACGCGGGCGCGAACTACATCGCCGCCGTGAAGGACCTGGTGGCCAAGGTGAAGGCGCACGGCATGACGCCCATGGTCGAGCTGCACTGGACCTGGGGCCAGTACACGGGCAACTCGGCGGGCTGCTCCGACGTACACGCCAGCTGCCAGAAGCCGATGCCCGACATGCAGTACACGCCCGCCTTCTGGACCTCGGTCGCCAACACCTTCAAGGGTGACGCGGCCGTCGTGTTCGACCTGTTCAACGAGCCCTACCCGGACCGCGCCACCTCCACGGCGGCCCAGGCCTGGACCTGCTGGCGGGACGGCGGCACCTGCCCCGGCATCGGGTACGAGGTCGCCGGTATGCAGGATCTGATCGACGCGATCCGGGCCACCGGCGCCAAGAACGTGATCCTCGCCGGCGGGCTCGCCTACTCCAACGACCTCAGCCAGTGGCTGACGTACAAACCGAGCGACCCGGCGGGCAATCTCGCCGCCGCCTGGCACGTCTACAACTTCAACTCCTGCTCCAACGAAAGCTGTTGGGACTCGACACTCGCGCCGGTCGCCGCCCAGGTCCCGCTGGTCGCGGGTGAGATCGGCGAGAACACCTGCGCGCACTCCTTCATCGACCGGGTCATGAAGTGGTTCGACGACCGTTCCCTGTCGTACCTCGGCTGGACCTGGAACACCTGGAACTGCGCCACCGGCCCTTCCCTGATCTCCGGTTACGACGGCACACCCACGGCCTTCGGCATCGGACTGCGCGACCACCTTCGCGCCATCGGTTAGCACGCCATCGGCCGGTGCTCAATGGGCCGGTGCTCCATCGGTCAGTGCTTCACCGGTCGGTGCTCCAACTCCCCATCACAGCAAGGCGCTTCTCGCCCCACCCGGAAAACGAACGGAACACGAGAGGACACCCGCACTCATGAGCCGTACCAGAACAGCGATCCTCGCCGCCATGGCGCTGGTCGCCGGTGCCACCGGCGCCGCCGTCGCAGCCACACCGGCCGACGTCGGCATCGCCGCGATCCCCTGCACCGTCGACTACAAGGTGCAGAGCCAGTGGTCCACCGGCTTCACCGCCGCCGTGACGGTCACCAACAACAGCGCGGCCAAGTCGAGTTGGGCCGTGAAGTGGTCGTACGCCGGCAACCAGCAGGTCACCAGTGGCTGGAACGCGAAGATCACCCAGAGCGGGACCGCCGTGACCGCCGCCAACGAGACCTACAACGGGACGCTCGGCACCGGGAGTTCGGTGAGCTTCGGCTTCAACGGCAGCTACAGCGGCACCAACGCGCTCCCGACCTCCTTCACCCTCGACGGCGTCACCTGCAACGTCGACGACGGCGGCGGCACCGACCCGGGTCCCGGTACGCCGTCCAACCGGGTCGACAACCCGTACGCGGGCGCCCGGGTGTACGTGAACCCGGAGTGGTCCGCGAAGGCCGCCGCCGAGACGGGCGGCAGCCGGATCTCCAGCCAGCCCACCGGCGTCTGGCTGGACCGGATCGCCGCGATCAACGGAGTCAACGGCGGGATGGGTCTGCGCGCCCACCTCGACGCGGCCCTCCAGCAGAAGGGCACCGGCGAACTCGTCGTCCAGCTGGTCATCTACAACCTGCCCGGCCGCGACTGCGCCGCCCTCGCCTCCAACGGCGAACTCGGCCCGACGGAGATCGACCGCTACAAGACCGCGTACATCGACCCGATCGCGGCGATCCTCGCGGACACCAAGTACGCGGGCCTGCGCATCGTCACGACCGTCGAGATCGACTCGCTGCCCAACCTCGTCACCAACACCGGCAGCCGGCCCACGGCCACTCCCGCGTGCGATGTGATGAAGGCGAACGGCAACTACGTCAAGGGCGTCGGCTACGCGCTCGGCAAGCTCGGTGACGTGCCGAACGTCTACAACTACGTCGACGCCGGCCACCACGGCTGGATCGGCTGGGACGACAACTTCGGTGCCTCCGCCGACGTGTTCAAGCAGGCGGCCACCGCCGAGGGCGCGACCGTGAACGACGTGCACGGGTTCATCACCAACACGGCGAACTACAGCGCCCTGAAGGAGAACAACTTCACCATCAACGACACCGTGGCCGGCAAGTCCGTCCGCGAGTCGAAGTGGGTGGACTGGAACCGGTACACCGACGAGCTGTCCTTCGCGCAGGCCTTCCGCAACCAGCTGGTCACGGTCGGCTTCCCGTCGGGCATCGGCATGCTGATCGACACGTCCAGGAACGGGTGGGGTGGCACTGCGCGGCCGGCCGGGCCCGGTGCGACGACCACGGTCGACACGTATGTCGACGGTGGGCGTTATGACCGGCGCATCCATGTCGGGAACTGGTGCAACCAGTCCGGGGCGGGTCTGGGTGAACGGCCTACGGCCGCGCCGGCTGCCGGGATCGACGCGTATGTGTGGATGAAGCCTCCGGGGGAGTCGGACGGGTCGAGTTCGGCGATTCCGAACGACGAGGGCAAGGGGTTCGACCGGATGTGCGACCCGACGTATACCGGTAATCCGCGGAACAACAACAACCTGTCGGGGGCGTTGGCGAACTCGCCGCTTTCGGGGCACTGGTTCTCTGCGCAGTTCCAGGAGCTGATGAGGAACGCGTACCCGGCGCTGTGAGCTCCGCTGGTTCGGCGGGTTGTTTGGTGCGGCCCGGTGGTGGCTGGTCGCGCAGTTCCCCGCGCCCCTATAGGGGCGCCCTGCGCACCGGCGTTCATCAGGAGAGGTAAATAGCGATCCGCCAGGGAGCCTCAGGCGTTCTTGCCCAGGCCCTGGCGGATCGCGAACTCCACCGCCGAGTAGTTCTCGTCCTTGCGGTCCAGGTCGTACTGCACCGTCGGATGCAGGGGTGGCTGGGCCATGAAGCGGGGGCGGGTGCCGTGGTGGGGCTGGGCCGCGTGGATCAGGAAGGGGTGGCAGAGGTATACGTCGCCGGGGCGACCGGTGGCGTAGGCGAGCGGGCGGTGTGCCGAGGCCCTGACCAGGTCCGGGGCTATCTCCAGGCCCGAGACACCCTCCTCGCCGTACGGCTCCAGCAGGGGCGGTACGTCCAGATGCGAGCCGACCCGGATGCGCGTCGGGGCGTCCGCCTCGCCGACCTCGCTGAACAGGAACAGCATCAGCAGGGACCGGTCCCGGGAACGGAGGTTCGTATACGGCCAGTCGGCGCCCTCGACGGCGTAGCTCCCCTCGATGTGCCAGCCCGCGTCGTCCGGTTCCTCCTCGTGCGGGAAGCGCAGCGGGAAGCTGCCCAGGGAGTAGCGCGACGCCCAGCGGCCCTCGCCCACCAGCACGTCGAACGCCTCATGCAGCACAGGGGTGTTGACCGCTGCGGCGAACGGGCCCTGCGCCATGTCCGACACCCAGTGCACGGGCTTCGTCCAGGTGCCCGGGTCGTCCGGGTCGCATCCCGTCTCGCGCCACAGCAGCCGTGCGCAGTGCTCGGCGACACGCGGCGGGAAGGCGCCCTCGATCTTCACGAACCCGTCTTCGAGGAAGCGCTCCACCAGATCGTCGTCCATGCGGACATCGTGGGGGAGCGGGGTGGGCACGCGCATCCGGTTTTTGCCGTGCGCGTTCGAGGAAGGATTTACGTTTGCCGTTACGGCAACAGAACTGGCCCGGTCGGCGGGGTCGGAGCAGGCTGGTGCCAACGACAACGGGAGGCCCGTAGACCATGGCCCATCAGCACCGGCACACTCATGAGCACGCCGACGCACACGACCGCGGCGACATCGACTTCGGCAAGATGATCCCCATGCTGGAGGGGCAGGCCGAACTGTTCGCGCCGCTCTACGCCGACGCCCTGGCCTGGCTGCACCGGCAGCAGCCCGAACCGGGGCTGATCGTCGACGCGGGCTGTGGCCCCGGCATCATCTCGGGCTTCTTCGCGGAGGCGTTCCCCGTGGCACGTATCGTCGCGGCGGACAGTTCGCCGGCGCTCCTGGAACGGGCCCGTGAGAACGCCGAACGCCTCGGCAACGCCGACCGCTTCAGCACCGTCGAGGCGGAACTCCCGGACGGGCTCGGCGAGTTGGAGTACCCCGCCGACCTGGTGTGGTCGAGCCGGGTCGTGCATCACGTCGGCGACCAGCGGGCCGCGCTCGCCGCACTCGCGGCCGTGCTCGCGCCGGGCGGCACACTCGCCGTCATGGAGGGCGGCCTCCCGGAGCGGAACCTGCCGCGCGACCTCGGCTTCGGGCGCCCCGGCCTGGAGACGCGGATGGACCTGATCGAGCAGTCCTGGTTCAGCGAGATGCGCACCACCCTGCGCGGCCATGTACGCGAGACCGAGGACTGGCCGGCCCTGCTCACCGCCGCCGGTCTGCGCCCCTCCGGCACCCGTTCCTTCCTCCTCGACCTCCCTGCCCCGCTCACGGACGAGGCCCGCGCCTATGTGATCGGTGTCTTCGACCGGCGCCGCACGATGTTCGCGGACGAGCTGGACGCCGACGACCGTGCCACCCTCGACCGTCTCCTCGACCCCGACGACAAGGCGAGCCTCCACCACCGCCCCGACCTCTTCGTCCTGGCCACGCACACGCTCTACACGGGCACGAAGCCGAACGAATAGCCAACTCGGAGCGCATCCCCGACTCCCTTGACTTGGAGGGCGCTTCAAGTGATGGACTCTCCGCCGTTCACGACTCACGTACGGCACACAGGGGGCCACCATGACCGAATCACCCGTCGCGCTCATCACCGGAGGCGGCAGCGGTATCGGCGCCGCCGTCGCACGGCAGTTGCTCGGCGCCGGTCACCGGGTCGTCGTCACCGGCCGGGGCGAGGAGCGGTTGCGTGACTTCGCCGAGGAACTCGGGCGTCCGGAGGGGTTGTTGACGATCCAGGGCAACGCCGCCGAGTACGACCATGTGCGCGGCGCCGTCGAGACGGCACTCAAGGAGTTCGGGCGGCTGGACACGGTCATCGCCAACGCCGGGTTCGGCACCCACGACACGGTGGCCGAGGGTGACCCGGCCGGCTGGACCGAGATGGTGCTGACCAACGTGCTGGGGCCCGCGCTGCTCATCAGGGCCTCGATCGACGCGCTGAAGGAGACCCGGGGCCGGATCGTGCTGGTCGGCAGTGTCGCCGGGTTCATCCACGGGCCGGGCAACATCTACGGGGCGACCAAGTGGGCGGTGACCGGCCTGGCCGAGAACACCCGACGTCAGGTCACGGAGTTCGGCGTCGGTGTGACGCTGGTGGCCCCCGGGCGCGTCGAGACCCCGTTCTGGGACAACTACGGCAGCCTCCCGCCGGGGCATCTGCTGACGGCCGACCAGCTGGCCGACTCGATCGTCTGGGCGATCCGGCAGCCGGAGGGAGTCGACGTCAACACCGTGGTCGTACGGCCGATCGGGCAGCCCGTCTGACCGCTGCCCGACCGGCCGGGAGCGGATCAACCGCCGTGCAAGGAAGGGTAATTGTCTGAGATGCTAAGAACATCCAGGTAGTTCCTCGTGGCACGGAGGCCGTACATGCTCACGACCGACCAGGTACCGGGCGCGCCGAACTGGGTCGAACTACGGACGCCGGACGTGCGTGCGGCGAGCGAGTTCTACGCGGCTCTGTTCGGCTGGGAGCGGGACGCCGAGGTGTTCCGGCTCGACGGGGCCGCGGTGGCCGGGGCGCGCGAGGCCGATGCGGTGGACGGCGGCTGGGTGCTCTCGTTCCACACGCGGGACGTGGAGACGACGGCCGGGGCGGTGGCGGCGGCCGGTGGCGAACGTGCGGCGGACGCCGGTGCCTGTGCCGGCACCGGCGTCCTGTACGTCACCGACCCCACCGGCGTCTGTTTCGGCCTCCGGCGGCCCGGACCGGCGCCGGTTCTCGACCTCGTGGACGCGCCCGGCGCCCTTTGGTGGACCCAGCACTACACCACGGACGTACCGGCTGCGAAGGCCTTCTACCAGGCGGTGTTCGCGTGGGACGGCCTGGATGTCGTCCTGGAACGCGGCGCCGCCTGCACCATCGTCTCGCCCGCAGGCCAGGGGCTGCCGGGGGCCCAGGGCGCCCTGATGACGACGCCGGCCGAGGCACTCGGGGTCACACCGCCCGCGAGCTGGTTCGAGCCGGGGGCGCGCTGGCTGCCGTACTTCACCGTCCTCGACTGCGACACGGCCGTCGATGCGGCGCTCGCCCGGGGCGCCACGCTCGTCTATCCGGCCGAGACCCAGCAGGCGATCGGCCGTCAGGCGACGTTCCTCGACCCGTGGGGCGCCGCGTTCGCGGTGAACGCGGGCGCGGCACCCCCTCGGGCATAGTTCCGGCAGTCGGCCGAGGGATCAGTCCGACTCGAAGGTCGCCGGGTCCGGGCCCAGGCGCCGGTCCTCGTTGAGGGCGCTGATCGCCGCGAGGTCCTCCGTGTCCAGGCTGAAGTCGAAGACCTTGATGTTCTCCTTGATCCGGGCCGGCGTCACGGACTTGGGGATCACCACGTTGCCCAGCTGGAGGTGCCAGCGCAGGACGACCTGGGCCGGCGTACGCCCGTGCTTCTGGGCGATGGCCACGATCGC
>Ga0307513_10005519_pt1 | contig 16687 bp, 19 predicted proteins | sample 15_EM_MG_FD_202174 | JGI IMG/M metagenome (GOLD analysis project Ga0307513, IMG submission 202174) | Populus trichocarpa ectomycorrhiza microbial communities from riparian zone in the Pacific Northwest, United States - 15_EM | ecosystem: Host-associated > Plants > Roots > Unclassified | place... | reverse complement strand
CTCTCCCATTTACCCATCTCACCGGACGGCATAGTCACTGATTATCAACGGATGGCATAGTCTCTGACTATGCTTCGGGTGCGTTCCTACACCAATCCCTCGTCCATCTGCTCGCGTCATGCTCACTACACGCGTCGGACTTCAATCGAATTATCTCTGTTTGATACACTACCTACATTTCACCTTTGGCTTTCTGCCGTACACGAGCGTGCTACTGACGTCTTTGGCACACCTCGCTGCATTTGGTCGTCTCCGGGGCTCAATTGCACAGGTCCCATTTTCGACCCGCGCGTTCGTGGGATTTGGAGACTGTGTGGCAGTTCGATTACGTGCACGCCCTACCCTCGTCATTATTGTCTTGGTTTGTCTATTAGTCTTGACTTCTATAAAACCACTACTCTCGTGGTGACTACACCTTTCGTATGACTATTCTTATCTTCTCGCTCTAAATTCTGACACGACAACAGCCGTGTTTCCGAGGATTGGTATTCCAACGAATGTCAATTTCTGGCCATCATCAGGATTAGGTAGCCTTCGGCGATTCCGTAACACGACGTAATGCTGTGAGATACTATATAAGAGTGAGGACCTCAAACATACCACCATGAAGTCCGCCGTGCGTGGGCGATAGCGTCCCTGTCACGACCTTCACGACTTTCAAGGGAGAGACCGTCTCCCTTGCGGATTCCTGCCCAGGGCATTCACCTTTGCTCCAGGAGTACATACTGAGGCCCATGCTCTAGGCAGGACGTTCTGAGTCCAAGGGTTCCTTGACGAATGCCAGTGGGACAGAAGGGCTGCGGCCCAAAGAGAATTACATTGGGGCGTACGCATATAATAATTTGTGCGATTTTGTTATCGGTAGACCAGGTGCAATCGCCCAGGTCAAAATTTTGCCTCGATGATTGTTCCCCACACAGTTAACCCGTAAACACAGCCTATATCAGCGTTACTGTTGTGTGGTATTTATCTTGCAAATAATGGATGGCGTCACAACGGAGGGGGAGTCCAAAGAGCATGTGAGAGGCCAAAACCAACAATAGTCTGTAACTTCCGTCACGAAATGGTACAACAATCGTTTTAGAGAGCATAAACTACAGCACTCTAGATTCCGGCTTGGTCCCCCGCCTTAGAACTGCAATCCAGGTGGCATGACCGTGGATGTGGAAGGGGTACTAAAGTTAGTCATATACTATGATGGCACATTCATCTCGTTTCTAAGGCTACTCGGGGTTGCCTGTCTACTTAGGGTTGCGTGCCGTCGTGAGGCTATTGTTATAAATAACAAGCATGGTGCCCTAGCGTACAGAAATGAAAATGAATAAAGGAGCCTTGCTGGAATCAATGTATCACACTTCCTGGAAGAGCGTGCCTACGACGGTTCGAGATAAGCTGGTTACACACGTCATCGTGAATTGAGTGTAAGGTCTTCACTACTCCTAGATGTTGGGGACATTTCGAATTGGTCTACGACCGACAGGCTCTGTAGGTGTATTCAGATTGCGCATTAGTGGCAATCCGATGGGCTTAGAACAAGATTTAGATGACCATGCGTGTGGCAAGGGATCTGTTTGAAAAGAAATCGAGGGCGGCCACTTCTTTGCAAATTAGCGTTGAAAGGTACCTCGCGCCGCGGTGGTCGATTGATGGATTTAGCCACACCCCGGCGTATTCGGTCGGGGCGTCCATGGCTGGGCAGGTCGTTCTAACAGTTGCCTTAGCAGTCGCTCTAGCCACACCCAGCCCACACCCGTCCACTCACGTTGTTGCCTCGCGATTTCGATTCGGTTTACACGACCCGCAAGACGGACAGCTGGTGGCGTCCAATGACGTAGAATAATACCCAGGAACAGTTAATCAAACTTTGCACACGTCCCACAAGAGCGCGTCGAGAGCGAGCGAGGGGTTATTTGGGTGAAGTGCTCTTGGTCTCCGCCGCGTCTGTGCCTTCTGTATTGGTGGCCGTCGTCGACCATGGAACCCTTTTCAGATGGAACAAACGGGACGTCCAACCCTCATGGTCTCCTCTACGGTGTGCGGGCACGGCTGCAGACTCTGCTGGACCAGAAGGAGCAAGAGCTCCAGAGCGCGGGCAGCCTCGGTCAACGCATCCTCGCGCAGCAAATGGAGCTTGAAGAACGCATAAACCAGATCTCGGAGCTCGAATCTGGTCACACCGGCCTCAAGGATGACGAAATCGAGTCGGAAATGCGTGCAAAGCTGAACGACCTTGCGGGCACAATGCACTCCTGGCAGCATGAGAACCAGCAGCTCTGGAGCGGATTTGGCCCAAAGGTGTGCAAAAAGAATTTTATTTTGGATTTAGTGCCACCGCTAATCAAGGAGATGTTATCGTGTGTCCAGACGTCGGACGACCCATCCGCCACTGGCGCATCCGCCGTCCCCGAAGTACCTATCACCACTGCATCCGCGCCTGACGGACCTTCTGCGGCCCAGTCATCGCGACGAGCAAAGAATGCACAACACCGCGCAAACGACGTCGGTCAGTCCTTACTATGTTCTTTACTCATATCTCTACTGAGACACATCACAGAATTTGCTTTCGAGATTGGCAGTAGCCTTCTCACTGAGGTCCGCCGACTCCAGGCGTTGCTCGCCGAGCGCGACAAAGCTATTCAGGACTTCAAAGAGGAACGTGACGACCTCGAACGCACTATCGAAGGACTCAAGACTGCCCTACGCCAACAAGAAGCCAACGCAGGTTAGTCACACACCCTTACCTATTTCGAAGCCGAGGACCTCGCTGTCGTGCGCAAACAAGTTTGAGCAACATGGCGAATCGTAGCGTAGCTCCCGCTGCATCCCCTCGCAACCGTTGGCCGATGGTCACCAGGTCGGGCTTGCGGCTCTGTCATTCACCTGCTGACACATTCACCTGCTGATAAACGTTGATCATGTTGAAATGAACGCTTTGACATACGGGCCCTGCAGACAAGTACAAAGATGAAAACTGGAACCTCGAGGTAAAAACTCAAGATCTCCAGAAGGAGCTTTCCGAAGCACAGTCCAACGCCCAGCGCGCAGAGTCGGAAACCAAGAGGCAGAACAAGCAGCTCGCCACCCTGCGCGAGACATCCGATGGGCATAAGAACGAAGCCGAACGCCTGACACATGCACTCGAGGACCTCAAGGCGAAACACGAGACGGACATCGCGCAGATGCGTAAGACGCAGGCGGGGTTGCAGCGCGAGAAACAAGATTTGCAAACTGCCCTCGATGCGCTCAAGGCCGATATGACGAAGAAGGCGCGCACGCCCGGCCGGTTTGGCTCACCCATGACGCCCAATGGGGGGGACATGTCTGCGCGGCTGGCATACGACTTTACCGACGAGGAAGAAGAGCATGGGGTGGTGTCCCCCCGCAAACAAAGAGCCGATACCTCCGTTGTGTACTCTGCTTCCCAGTCACTCAGCGCCGAACTTTCCGCCGCCGACCCGCCGACTCCCAATGCGTCGCCTATCAAGTCTCCGCCGTCTGGACAGGCCGCTGCAGAGCTGGATAACCTGAAAAGCAACCTCTCGCGAGCGCACCAGCAGATTTCGCTGCTCAAGTCGCGCCTGCTGCGCGATAAGGGCCCCAGGAGTGCGGAGAGGAAGAAGTCTGCCGACCTCTCTGGCGAGGGTGTGTGGTTGGACGAGGACCTTGGCGACGAGGTGCTCGACGTCGATACGTCGCGGGCACCGCGGAGCACGAGCACGCCTGCGCGCCGTGGGGGCAAATCCGGGCGATCGATCACGCGCTCCAGCAAGGGCCTTACGGTTATTCAGCAGCTGAATGCGGCTAAGGCGTTGCCCGACAGCCCGCTGCCCGCTGGAGGAAGGGTCGTAGATCTCACGAGTGATTCGCTAGAAGGCTTTGGCATGTTGCCGGATGAACCTAGTATGTCCAACGAGGATACAGACGATCAGGAGGAGCAAGGAATAGTTGCGCACGATCTGCCAGATGTGGAAGAGGAGGACGATGACAGCGAAAGCGAGACGGAACGCTCGACCCAGACTCAGCGGCCGGAGAGCATGGTCTCTGTAGAGGGCATGGACCCAATGTTCGCCAATATACTCAAAACGCCATCCGCCTCCCCCGCGCCCGCGCACGAGCATGCGCCTGTCACCCCCAGCCCACTGCGCCGCGCATCGTCCATCACCAAATCGAGGAACAATCGCGCCACGCGCCGCTCGAGGGGTGGCGCTGCGTTCAAGGGCACCAGACCGCCGAGCGTCCATAGCGGCAAGATGGGCGCCCTCGCTGAGGAGCTCGGCTTTGGCGGTGAGGGGGACATCTCGACGCTCACTCAGCCGGATCAGACGCTTGAGGAAGAGGAGTACTTGGATGTTGAAAGAGAGGATGTGCCCAAGAGAATACTTGTGGACGCCGGCGTGCAGTATGAGGCTGTTGAGGAGACAAAACCCGTATCTGAACTCACACCTGAACCCGCACCTGAACCCGCATCTGAACCCGCATCTGAACCCGCATCTGAACATGAAGCCGTTGCGGTTCTTGTACCTGCACCCACCGACCCAGTGCGAGAGCCAACGCCAGAACTTGAAGCAGTACCAGTACCGGAGCCCGCGCCAGCCAAGGTGACAGCAGAATTTGGGGTGCAAGTCGAACCCGCGCCACTACCACCTATTCCTGAGATCACCAAGGCTGATGTCTCTACCCAGACGACCGAAAAGGCCTCTGTGGAGATATCGACGGAGACAGACCCTGAGCCGGTCGTCGTACCACCTGCTATGGTTGAGATGGGCACCAGCACAAGCGAGGAGTGGCCTGTTATTCCCGTGCGTCCCAAGACCGCCGAAGTTGGTACGGAGACCGATCCTGTTCCCGACCCGACCCCTGTTGTTCTCTCTCCCGAGCGGCCGACCATCAAGGCCCCACCATCATCGTATCGCGATCCCGCCCTCCACAGCGCGCGTATGGATACAGACGGGGATTCTGAGACCGAGTATGAGGACGCTAGGGAGACGGTTGCCGCGACTAGCCGCAGTCAGTCTGCTGCTGATCTCTATTCAGTGCACGACGCTTCGCCAGATGAGGACGCAGATGGAGAAGGAGAAGAACGTGATTCGGACGATGATAGCGATGCAGAGAGTATCAAGGTCTCCAGATTGCACTATAAGAGACCTCCCCCGGCGCCTGCTGCGCCGCCATCGCCGCCCCCCGTCGAATATGCGACTGCCAGTGTCCAGGCGGAGGCTCCAAAGCCCGAGATGGCAGAGATCGGTACGCAGACGGACGAGTGGGTCCCGCCTGCTCCTCCTTCACTGTTCCGCGTCGGGCCTCAACAGCAGCAGTTCCAGTTCGTCACACCTGCAGTCGCTGCGGCAGCAGCTGCGACCACCCCTTCCTCGCCCACGCAGGCTGCGCATCCCCCGCCCCCTCCGGCGCTGGGCCCGTCCTTCCAAGCCGTGATCGCACGCTCGAGACTCAACACAGCCGTCACTCTCCCCGAGCAGGCGTCTGCAAAGGACGACGCTGGACGGCCGAGGGTACCCTCTTCGCCCGCTGGATCTCCACGCATCGACCGTACCCGCCCTCCGACGATGATGCTCCCCCCACCGCCGAAACTGCCGCCTCCACCGAGCTTGCCGTCGAGCTTGAGTCCCCCCAAGACTGCTCCTCTGCGCCCGTCGTCTCCGCCCCCAGCAGACCTCATCCAGCGCGCCCAGACACCCCTCCAGCGCACGCCGGTCAGCAGCACGAACAACCTCGCTGTGCCCTCGCCCGGCAAGAGCAGCGTCATCCGCCAGGCGCCGCCCTCGACGTTTTCGTCCGTCCGTCAGACACCTTCTGCAAGCAGCTTCCGCTCGGCTGGTGCCGCCGTGCACCACCAGTCGCTCAATGTGGCTGCCATGGCGGACGTCAACGGCCGCAACGAGGGGTCGATGGTCTCCAGTCGCCGTTCGACTTCATCTCGGCGCCCGTCCATCTCCTCGTCTCTTTCCTCTGAGCAGCACGCCGTGCGGACACTAGAGCGCCCTATCGGGTCGCCTCCGCGCACGAATACCGGACTCAGCAGCTCGAATAGCAACGAGCAGGGTGCTGGCACGGATCCCAACGTCATCCATGCAATCACACAGACGATGATCGGCGAGTTCTTGTATAAGTATACGCGCAAGGCCATCGGGAAGGGACATGCCGAACGCAGGCACCAGCGGTTCTTCTGGATCCACCCATACACCAAGACCATCTATTGGAGCTCAGTTGATCCTGGTGCTTCGACTGTCCATGAGTCGAGTGCTAAGAGTGGTGAGTAGTGATTTGGCTCGCGGGCTTTCAGGACGTGTACTCATTCTTCACTTCCTCCAGCTTACATTGAGTCTGTCAAGTCAGTGCTGGATCCTAACCCTCTGCCTACCGGGCTCTACCAGTACAGCGTGGTGGTCTCCACCGCACAGAGGGAGATGAAGTTTACTGCGCCCTCCAAGGAACGACATGATATTTGGTTCAGCGTACGTGAATTGATTTACAACACTTGACCTCTGGCGCTAATCGTTGTGTAGGCTCTCAATTACCTCCTCGCACGACCCAATGTTGCGACACCGTCTGGAAGCCGTGCCGCACCCAGCGCCATCTCCTCGAACCAGCCTCGGATGGTACCATCGGAGGGCCCCTATCGCAAAGAGACTACTGAGAGCCCTCGCAGCCAACGGAGCGGACGAAGCGGTGAGAGCTGGAACTCCACACCCCGCGCCCAGCGCAGCCACTCTCGCCTCTCGGCCTACCCGGCGTCCGTAGGCAAAAGGGCTGGAACACCTGCCGCAGAGTACCTGCGCTGGCATGGCGGCGAGCCCAGCAGCCCCAGCAGCCTCTACCACCCAATGCCTGATAATGCAGCATTTAGCGACGACCTCGATTTCCATATACACGAACATGACCCCGAGAGGGAGGGCTACGACGGCCTGGAGAATGTGCGCGCGTGCTGTGATGGCGCTCATGATGTTGGTTCTCTCTCGGGTCGCAGGCACCATCATCACCATCACCATCACGACCACCCTGTGCCACCGCTCCCGCCATTCGCTCGTTCCCAGCCTGGCACCACTCGAAGCAGCAGCCGTCCGCCACCCCCTGAGCAACAACAACAGCAACAACAGCAACAACCACCCCGACCGGCATCTCCCTCTGGTTGGTCTTTCCGTTCCGGCAAATCCAACCGAGGTGCGAGTTCTCGTGAAGACGGCTCAGGCGGAGGTGGTGGCGTGTTCTCCTGGTCCAAGAGGTCGCGTAAAGAATCTACACCAGTACGATAGACGGGTTTCGGAATTTTCGGTCTTCGTCCTCCCGCTCGTTCTGTCTTTTTCTTCTCCAGCTTTCTCTCCTTTCTAGTTTAGTACCATAACGCCATAACGAATCTATGAGGTGCTTGGTTTCTTGCCCAAGTTCATCGGTCTATCATTTGATATTTTGTTTCTTACGTGCTCGGTGTTTTACCTTGATAGCCTACTTATATAGGTAAAGTGGATACAAATGCTGCCAACCCTACCGCACTTGGCTGTAAAATGTGGAGACCACCGGCCTGCCGTAGGCTTTGAAATCGGCTGTAGTGATCCTTGCGCCTTCTTACCTTTGCTTGCGTCTGTCACTGCTTATCTTTTGGTGCTATTTCCTTACTAGGTGAGAGTGAGAGAAGCCAGAGAGTCGGGCCTGCTGTCAGTAATAGGTCCACGCAGTGTGAGTAGAGCCGGAGTGGAGCTCCAGCGCCGCAGGTGTATCAGGACCTGCTTTCATCTTTTACCCCAACAAAAACACCACGTTTTGCCCGTGAAAGGTGATTCCGATTCCAGGAGAGCTTAAGCAATGTCACGGGGAATATGATTCTCGATCAAATTTTCATCATATAAATCCTGAACTTTGCCATCTCATTTAGTCTCGCTTACACTGTGTCTCGGTTGAGGGCACCGGCTTTATTGCTTGGGCGTTACGAAAAGGGAAGAAAGCAAGGAACATATTACCTTAACTAGACTGCTGTACCTAGACACTACCTCCTTTGACTTCCTAAAGTCTATCAAAGCCTCTCCGTCGATCCTTTGCTCTCAGTGCGCTTCGCTGTAGGTTCGACAATGCCGGCTTGACGAGGTCGAGATCCCCGCGTGCGAGTGCCCTATATGGGTTTCGGGTCAAATGCAGATCCCAAATATGCAGAGAATGAGGGACTTACTGCCCGTATTCATTCAAGAACCTGACTTTCGCATCCTCCACCGGAGGAGGGACTTGCATCTGACCGAGGATGAGCGGCACCCACTGCTGCATCTCCGCTGGCCAATACATAGTCAAGATCCTGACAGTAGTAATGACCCCGCTCATCATCTCTGGTTGGAAGTGGTCCAGCAACCCGGCGAACAAGTACCCAACAAGGGCAAGCCCCTCCTTTTGAATCGCGTCTCGTACAGCTGCAGCGTACAACGTAGCATTTGCAAGTGGTGGTTGGGTGGCAGGATTGAGCGCATCGTGTCCCAGTATGTTACGGATAAGCCCTAGTGAACGGAAGATCGTGTCGGTGTGGAAGAGCTGAAGTGAGGAGGCGAGGAGTGTGAAGGACGACGAGAACGCGGGTGAGAGGAAGAGGATATCGGGGTTGTACTCGACGAGCGGGGTGATGACGAACAAATAATCCTCGGCGACTAAATCCACGTTAGTCCTACATCTCAATAGCCGATATGAGACTCACCATCCGAATGCTGTCCGATAGAGCTCTCCGTACACATAGTCGTAAACTTCCCTGTGACCCGCTCAAACGAATTCGTGATAGCGGCGCGAAGAACCGAGTCATTCTCTGAACCAAATCGATCGACCACCTTCCCGATGATCCACACGTAGTTTGCCAATCCAGTAGCCTCGAACTTTCCAGTGAGACTTGCGAGCATGGCGGGGACATACGGCTTGGCCGCTTGGTCGAAGAGTCGTAAGCCATGTCGCAGTACGCGTGTGACACGTTCGGAGATCTCATGCGAGTTTCCGTATTTTTGGAGGACTGCTTCCATTACTTGCCAGGCGTCTCCCGCCGTACCTTGACACGCCACTGGAAGTAATTCGCCGTATCCGCCGACTACGACGAGCATGTGTTCCAGCTGTTCGAGACCATCTAAACTAGGTTATCAATATGTTCTCACAAGTAAGATATTCGAATGTACCTTGTATGGTCTTATTTTCTTCCGAGGTCGGCAGCGTGGGCTGGCTGACGATCGCCGCAATAGTGGAGAGGATCTCGATTGCGAATTTGCGCAAAGTGGCGGCTGACTCCTCCATTGGCATAGACGAGATGACCCAGGCGACAGCTTCGTAGATCGCGACCTTGTCCTCTTGCATCAGTTTCGGACCGACGGTGACCAGGAATTGGTGCAGCTGATCCATATACGCGACGAGATGCTGTAACCAGATACTGTCAGTCCTCACATAGTTTACCAATCAGTTCAAATGCCACTTACTCGTTTACAATCTTTACACAGATATTTCAAAGCAGTACCTGCAGCACTGACGACCTCTAAATCTGGATCCTCAAACGAAGCAGAGATGAAGGTCAAATGCGTCGGGATATAGCCCGGGTGCACATCTGTCCACTCGGTATACCGTCCAATGAGCATAGTCGCGGCATACCGTACTCGGGGATGGAGGGGTAAGCTCGGGAGTAAATCCATAAACTTGGTGATTATCTCATCTTGCAGCTGGAAGTCCACCTTCCCGCCAAGCGCACGCAAGCAGAACAGCGGGCCTTCCACCTCCTGCCATGCCTGCGCACGCTGGAGAGACGCAGCGAGGATCTCATACACGTTCTGCAAACACATCGAGATGCCAAGGACAGAAGCACAGTCCTTGAGTACATCGCCGATATCATGCCTGAACCGTCGAAAATCGTCCGATTCCTGGCTGGTCATGCCTTGGACATCGGCGGGCCAATGGCAGTGTTTAACTAGGGTGACGAACAGAGTCTTGTATGTCTCCTGCAGGACAACAGGTACCTCGCGCTGCTTGCCCAGGAGTTGGCTAAGGCGGTACCAGAACGGGAATGTTAAGTCGACGACCTCGAGATCGGGGTATGCCGCACACTCGGAGATAGCCTGGACGAGTGGCATGAATGTCTCAGGGTGTTGCAAGATGAGCATCCTATACGTCTCGCCCGCTTCGGAGAACATGCGCGCGAACTTGCGGACCTTGTCATGGTCGTCGCTTAGCGCCGCGAGCTGTGGTTGAAGCGCGATAAGCCTTGGGACGATGAGTTGGATCACGTCCATGTTGTCATCGATTTCTTGCGTCTCGTGCACCACGTCGCAGATCAGGTCGGCCGCTTCCTCAAAGAGGGCGTCCGACTTGAGTGCTTCGAAGGCATATCCTAATAGTGGCGTTTGGGCGAGGGAGGGCGCGGTGAGCTCGCCGGCGTTCACCCAGCCGCGCACGCATTCGAAGGCAAGGTTTTGGATGCCAGGGGTGACACCTGTAGAACGATCAGCAACTGGAAGCACTGAGATACCATTTTATGCTCACCCTCAGCCTGTACGTAGAGCACGAGCAATTCCAACACACGATCGACATTCGCTGTGAGGAGTTGCGCCGCCCGAGCCTTGTACGCGTCGTCCTATTCGCCAATCGCCAAAAATGAGGAACCGGATTGAGTCTCGCTGAACCGTGGCCTAGTGGGGTCGGAGGTGACTAACCGGGAGGGGACACTTGGTGTTCGCGATCTCGTCCGGGAGCACAGCGAGGACCTGGAGGAGGCCTGGGACGAGTGCCGGAGTGGTACCCATGTCCGCGATCAACTCCTGGACGGCGGTTTGTGACCAGCCCTCCATCTGCAGAGCGAGCCCCGAGAGCGCCAGGCTGATTTGGACGAGAATGGACCGCGGACCGCGAGCGAAGTGTTTCAGAGCAGCAACCAACGTGTCTCGAAGAACAAGGATCTGCTCTGGCTGCAGTTGGTTGAGATCATAGTTGATCTGAGAAAGTGATTAGTGCAAGGCCATGTGTAGTGGTTGATGATAGAAGGCAGACGAAGAACCGTGCAATAAAAAATGTATTTTTCAGTGCTAGAGCACATGTCTCCTTCCGCACGTATCGAGCGTCATCCTCTGGATGTTTGACATACTCCATCCACCTACAACGATAAGATGACAACTCAAGGCCCGTTTACATCTTCAAGTATGAATCTTGGGTCTAAATCTGAACCTTGAAGATTGTTCCAGAGCCTACGGATCGGGAGAATGGGCGATCGCCACATGTGTGCAGTGGTCCTTCAGCAGCCAAAAGCAAGAGGATCGACAGCTGCACAGGTGCAGATAAAGCTCTCAAATCTTCGTAATTATGCCTCATATCCAGTTTTTCAAGTGAGATGCTGACCTTTGCGCGGAAGGTCTGCGCGGCAAACGTCTTGCACGCTTCCGGAACGTCAGGGGACATGAGAAGAACATTGCAAGTAGTCCAAGCCTGCACCTAAATCCATCAAGAGTCAACCGTAAAACAAATACCCTTCCGGCAGCATATTCGTACCGAGTGCTGGAAATTCTGGAGCCAGGCATTCGCGTCCGTGAGCTGTTTCTTATCTGGAGCACGCGAGAAGACCTGGATAGCTTGTATGACCTGTTGCACGGTTGGATCTGTAGTCGTTGTCGCCATCGTCAGGGATGCGGCAGGGTTCTAAAGAGGAGGCTTTGCAAGGACAGACACTTGGATTCGTCCACTCCCGCGAATTTCTTTCTTGGATATTCCTCGTCATGTCTGCGTCTCCATCGCTCCCTCCGTCGTCTTCAGTCCGCATCGAGAACGTCTCCCCAGATGGTAAGCAACGCTTCTCGGAGCCCGCGAGACGCGTTGAAGACTCACAACGTTTCCAGTAACGACGAGCGATATCCAGAAGCTCTTCCAGGACAAGATCGGTACGTGTCCAGAATACGCGCCCCTGCGTCCCGACTCATGTGCGCATTTTCGACACAGGGCACGTCGTGAGTGTCACCGAACACGCCATCCTCAGCACCTTTTCCCGCTGGTTCGAGGTCACCTTCGACAACCCAGATGCTTCTCAGTACGTCGTTCTCTTCTAGCGCGCTTTCCGCGACTTACAACGCGTCTGCAGGGATGCACTCACCGTCAGGGGCCACGTTTTGGCCGGGATGCCAATGTATTCTCCTTGCCTAGGGGCCGCCGATCTCCTGCTGATCCCCCTACAGCCACGTTACCCCAATGTTCGATCCCGATCTCCTGATTCGCGAGCCCCCTGTCGCCCCTCCGCAGGACGAGACCCGTCGCAATCTCTACGTTCTTGGTCTCCCGCATGATTATACTCTGTGGGTTGTGTTCCCTATTATGTCGCGCCTCTGCTAACTTTACTGTAGCGAAGAATTCAAGGCCCTCTTTTCTCGCTACGGCAATGTCGAGCACAGTGTCATCCTCGCCGTCCTTGACAACTATAGTCGTCGTCGCGGTTTTGTAGTTTTTTCTACGCACGCAGAGGCGAAGAACGCCATGCGCGCAGTGCATAAAATGACCATTAAGTGTGTTCTCTCCTGTTTAGGGCCTCCACATTCTAACGGGATATACCCAGAGGCCACCAACTCAACGCCTCGTGGGCAGTCGTACAACGCTCCTCGGGCTTTCTCGACGGGCGTACCGACGAGCCGTATCCCGAGTCGCCGCAAATGAATCGCAAGTCTCGTCAGAATCGCGCCGCCTCCAACGCATCCACAACCACTACAGCGTCCCCCGTGACTCCCTCTAATCCGTTCCTTTTCGGTAGCCCGCTGATCACCAGTCAAAGTTTCGACACGCCCTACGCAGCTGACTCTCCCGCTGCCACGCTCGTTGCTGATGACCTCTGCCCTTGGTTATTCCAAGAGCACAAGGATGTTCTCGCGCTATTTGCCCCGTATGGGTTGATCAAGTCTATCTCCGTTAAGCCGTCACATCCGCTCCCTGGCACCTACCCTACTGGAATGCCAGTCCCGCACACGGCCGTGGTCGAGTTTGAAGAGCCCAACAGCGCCGTCGTCGCCGCTCATCAAGTCAATATGCGCCCTTTTGGAACCTGCATCGTCAAAGTCCGGATGCTCAAGGACATCATTCAAGAGTCAATGTTGCGTCGTCACGCTGCGTCTATGGCTGCTGCTATGGCTCCTCTTCAGAGTCTGCTTACCTCTCCCCAGATGCAGTTTGCTTCTATACAGTCAGGGGCTCTGGATCCGCTCCAGACGCTGACCACGTACTCGGCGCTCGCTCAGCAACAGCAAAAGGTGTTGCAAGGTCTAAACATCCTCTGAGTGCTTCTCTCGTATTTTCGAAAGTTCCCGAACAGTGCCACAATATTTGTCTTGTGGGTTCGTGTCTCTCCTGATACTCGCCTCGTTCTTCGTGGAAACTCTCGGCCTCTCGCCACGATCGTTTCGTCTCTTCGTGTCTCTCGTCGATCGGGGATCACCGGAATAGGTGAGCTGTTTTGGCGCTCGGCCATTTCGGCTGACAGCTGATGAGTGGACCTGATAGGAAATCGCTACTTCTCGAATAATCGGATGCTCTAGAAGGTCTCTATTTGTCTCGTTGTTCTGTCTACTACATCAGTTGCCGCATCCTCAAGCCGGCCCACGCCTTCGTCGCTCGCTCGCCTGTCGCGTACACATTCGCTTTTGCCTGCCTCGTGGAGATTCTGCAGTCGTGCGATGGATATGATTATAGACGGATGGTCATGGCTGACGGACGTTACGATTCCAGAATTTCTTTGTATTGCCCGCGGTCTATGAATGCAGCCACATTCGACACAGACATGAGCAGTCGTGGGACAGTCGTGGGAAGTGAGAGTGACAAGAAGTCCGGCGTCGGTGATTCGAGAAATGCTGTGCCTTTGTCGGTTCACTTGACCTCGACCACCACTTTGAGCATGTCCCAGCCCAACTGGAATCGTCCGCCGCACCCTAGCAAGCACGCACAGCGTGTGGATGAACCACCAGCATCGCAGCACCGCGCATACCCTGGGCCAGCCGGAGTCGGGCTGATCGATGAGCAGCTGGGCAACATCCGGTCGCAGTTTGAGCACATTTTGCAGCAAAATCACCTACTCAAGGCGGCGAACGACGACCTCGAGACGAAGCGTGCGTGCGATATTGCCCAGTAAAAAAATTTCGGCTGAGCTGTGGGATGTAAAATAATTACAGTGCAGCAACAGACGCAGGAATTCCTGAGCATACGCGCCGCGGTTGCGGACATCGAAGCCCAGGCAGTCAAGAGGCGGTCACAGTACGAGGATGAACTCACACGTCTCAACGCCGAGGTTAACAACCTGCGCTCCCACTCGGCGCCGCCGGTGTCAGCGCTCGGGATGAGCGGTGTCACACTCCCCTCGATTTCGATGCGCGAGCGTCCAGATGGACCCATTGGACCACCTCCAGGAGGGAGCAGCAGCGGACTGCAGCCCGTGCCGATGCAGCAGCCACCGTACCCGCGCGAGTACGACCGCAGGGATGATCGTGAACTGGACATGCCCCATGCGAAGCGTACCAAGCATGAGAAGAAGGACCCTCCAGGCGGCGGCATCGGGCGTGGTCTGCCAGCAGCAGACTACCACAATGGGCCCCCGCCGCCCCCACCACCACCGCCACCCTCGTCGATACACAAGTCGCCCCCCACTCGCAGCAGCTACCTCCCACCTGAGCCGACACCCAGACCTTCTTCGGCCGTCGTACGCGCCAAGGAGGAATTCCCTGGCGACCTCGATCCGTCCACGGTGCCCGCCGAGTACAGAAAGGACGGCGAGGACTGGTTCGCGCTCTACAACCCGCGCGTAACCCAGTCGCTCAACGTCAGCCTCGTGCACCAGTTCAACCACGAGAGCGTCGTGTGTTGTGTCCGCTTTAGCAAGGACGGTATGTGGCTCGCGACTGGGTGCAACCGCACCGCCCAGATATTCGATATGCGCACCGGCACGCTCAGCTGCACGCTCAACGACGACAACGTTTCCCAGGAGGGAGATCTCTACATCCGCGCCGTTTGTTTCTCCCCTGATGGCAAGTTCCTTGCGACCGGCGCCGAGGATCGGCTCATTCGGGTGCGCTTCCGTCTCCACCAGTTGTGCCGCGTGACTGAAATGCGTACTTTAGATATGGGATATCGCCCGCAAGCGCATCCGGTACACGTTCGAAGGCCACCAACAGGAAATCTACTCGCTCGACTTTTCCCACGACGGCTCGCTCATCATCTCCGGCTCGGGCGACAAGACGGCCCGGATATGGGACATGACCACACGCGAGTCAAAGGTGCTCCCGATCGACGACGATCCCAACGTCGACGCGGGCGTCACGAGTGTGGCCATCTCCCCTGACGCACGCTTCGTCGCTGCGGGGTCGCTGGACACCGTCGTGCGCATCTGGGACGTCGCGACTGGCACTCTCGTCGATCGCCTCCGCGGGCACGGCGACTCGGTCTACTCGGTCGCGTTTACGCCCGACGGCAAGGGCTTGGTGTCTGGCTCGCTCGACAAGACGCTCAAGTACTGGGAACTCAATACCGCTGTCAACAATTCCCGTAAAGCCGGCGAGCGGTTCGGCAAGAGCGTGCTCGATTTCACTGGCCACAAGGATTATGTGCTCTCCGTTGCCATCTCGCATGATGGCCAGTGGGTCGTCTCTGGTTCGAAGGATCGTGGTGTGCAGTTCTGGGATAAGAACGGGCGAGCGCAGTTGATGTTGCAAGGGCATAAAAATTCTGGTGAGTTGCTGTTCACGGTTGTATTCCTGTATTCTGACATCACTGCAATGCGCGCAGTTATCTCGATTGATCTGAGTCCCACTGGAGGGTACTTAGCTACTGGATCGGGCGACTGGCAGGCGCGAGTTTGTAAGTCCCTGCTCATCGTCCACCTACTCACTCATCCACCCCCACGACGACGACCATTCCATTGTCGTCCACTTGCCTTCGCTCTCCTTTTTTTACGTCTGGTTGCTAATATGGGCGCACAGGGAGCTACTCTGGTGCGTAACGACTCGAACGTTTTGTCTATAGACGCTCGCGCTGTACAGTAGACGAAATTTTTTGTACACTACCCAAGGGTGCTGTTGGTGCTTGTGTATCTGATAGCCAAATCAGTTTGACAGGCCTTTGTCTAGCAGACAGGTCGAGTTCCGCCAGATTCGGACCTTTTGATCAGCAGTCGAACAAAGCAAGGTTCCTTTTATCGTGCTACATGTTAAGGTAAACTGCGGTCCTTATCACCATTCTTATGAAATTAGTAACGTAGGCCCGGGCTCTGGACTCGATGGCCCTCGCGGGTCACACGAATGTTCCCGATGGACGATCTCCCAGTTCGCCACCAAACGAAATGCCAGGCGACCTTGACGCCACTACCGTTCCTGCGGATGGTAAGAAGCAAAGCGACGACTGGTCCGTCTCCAGTACCACAGGCCCTCGATGTCGTCTTCATATACGACTTCGGCCATGAGAGCACCGGGGCGCAAGGCGAGTCTGCAATCCAACACTAGCACCTATTAACTCCAACATGCTCGGGCTAAAGAGCCGATTGAGACAGCCTCTGTCCAGCTAATGAAGGCGATGAAGCAACGGGGGCTTTTGTTTTCTTTGGGATAGGTGGAAGAATGCTGCGTTTGCGAATCCCTAGGTAAACAGAGCGGGCCGATAGTAAATCTAAATTGGGAAAGAGGTGTAAGAAGGGATTTATTTCGCGGTACAGTCCACCGCA
>Ga0307513_10005518_pt1 | contig 16687 bp, 24 predicted proteins | sample 15_EM_MG_FD_202174 | JGI IMG/M metagenome (GOLD analysis project Ga0307513, IMG submission 202174) | Populus trichocarpa ectomycorrhiza microbial communities from riparian zone in the Pacific Northwest, United States - 15_EM | ecosystem: Host-associated > Plants > Roots > Unclassified | place... | reverse complement strand
GAGGGCAGTATGGGTGCCGTGCCATGTTAGGGACAATATTTTTGATTTTTTGGCAGTTGCATCATTATGATACTATGAACGTTTTAATGCTTAGACACTGTGTAATTAGCTTGCCGAGGACAGAAAGGCACCGAGAGAATGCCAAAAATTTTGTGTTTCTTAGCGCTGCAATGTTATAATACTATAGCTATTGCACAGGTGTGTTTTAGAGATGTTTTCATGCTTGTGTGCAGCGGCTTAATTAGCGTGCCGGCGCCGAGGGAAAAAGGCGCCGAGAGAATGCCGAAAATTTTGCGTTTCTTAGTGCTGCAATGTTATAATACTATAGCTATTGCACAGGTGTGTTTTAGAGATGTTTTAATGTGTGCAGTGGCTTAATTAGCGTGCCGGCGCTGAGGGAAAAAGGCGCCGAGAGAATGCCGAAAATTTTGCATTTCTTAGCGCTGCAATGTTATAATACTATCGCTATTGCACAGGTGTGTTTTAGAGATGTTTTAATGCTTGTGTGCAGCGGCTTAATTAGCGTGCCGGCGCCAAGGGAAAAAGGCGCCGAGAGAATGCCGAAAATTTTGCATTTTGTTAGAATACTATTGCTATTACACAGGTGTATTTTGTAAATGTTTTAATGCTTGCATGCAGCTTAATTAGTGTGCCGGCGCCGAGGCCAAAAAGGCGCCGAGAGAATGCCGAAAATTTTGCATTTCTTAGTGCTGTAATGTTAGAATACTATAGCTATTACACAGGTGTATTTTGTAAATGTTTTAATGCTTGCATGCACCTTAATTAGTGTGCCACTGCTGAGGCCAAAAAGGCGCTGAGAGAATGCCAAAAATTTTGCGTTTCTTAGCACTGCAATGTTATAATGCTATAGCTATTGCACAGGTGTGTGTTAGAGATGTTTTAATGCTTGCACGCAGCTTAATTAGTGTGCCGGCACCAAGGCCAAAAAGGCACCGAGAGAATGCCGAAAATTTTGTGTTTCTTAGTGCTGCAATGTTAGAATGCTATAGCTATTTCACAGGGGTATTTTGTAAATGTTTTAATGCTTGTGCGCACCTTAATTAGTGTGCCAGCACCAAGGCCAAAAAGGCGCCGAGAGAATGCCGAAAATTTTGCGTTTTGTTAGAATACTATAGCCATTACACAGGTGTATCTTGTAAATGTTTTAATGCTTGCACACAGCTTAATTAGCATGCCACTGCCGAGGCAAAAAAGGCGCCGAGAGAATGCCGAAAATTTTGTGTTTCTTAGCACTGCAATGTTAGAATGCTATAGCTATTTCACAGGGGTATTTTGTAAATGTTTTAATGCTTGTGCGCACCTTAATTAGTGTGCCGCCGAGGCCAAAAAGGCGCCGAGAGAATGCCGAAAATTTTGGCTTTCTTTATGCTTTCTTTGCGCTGCATTGATATAATGCTATAACTATCGCACAGGTGTATTTTGCAACTTAATTAGCATGCTGAGGCCAAATGGTTGCTGTGGTCAGTGTGGTGCCCAGGCAATGCTGAGACCCTTCATATTCTCACTGTTAATGTCTATGGCATTCCAAGGTGAGATATCAAATGCTGACCGTGAAGCCGTTATACTGATCGAAAATATGCTAGAACACTTCCAAATCCTCGTTGAAACAAGACGCAGATGTTCTCGAGGTTGAAGATGAGCACCTGTCAAAAAAGAAGCATGTTGCATTTACCAACAAAGATGTGGCCAAGGTGAGATGTCAAACACTGACTGGCAAGCAGCTATACTGATTAAATTTTTGCCAGAACACTTCCAACCCCTCGCTGAAGTGAGATGCAGTTGCATTGACTGACAAAGATGTGGATTGGCTGAAGCATGAGATTGATGATATCAAGGAGTGCGTGAAAGCCATGGCAGAGTGTTGCGAGTCATACCATTAAGTCAACATTGACTTAATGGTATGACTCACAACATAAAGTAAATCCCGATACTCACAAGGTTGAGGGTTCGATTCCTGCCGTGGCCATGTTTATAAGACCCATGAAGGCATCATGTGCTGGAGCACAAAGGGACGGCCCCCCTTGATGCATGCGGTAATACACGTTAGTTGCAGCTTGAGCATACCATCACGTTAGCTACCGGCCTGGCCTACCAGGTCACAGGGGGGTAACCCGACCATGTGGGTCAGGATTTACTTTATGTTGCGAGTCATACCAGTAAGTCAACGTTGACTAAATGGTATGACTCGCAACACAGAGCATCTGAGAGGAAATGTAGAATACAGGTTGGAAGAGCTTTGTTTGGACATCCAAGAATAGATACTGACTTTCTGAATGTATTATCACGAAGATATTCTTACTCATTGTACTGTATTATAAGACTGCCGTTGTCAATTCTGATGGAATATATTTGCCCTTTTAAGTTTTTCTGCATTTATTTGGTCTGCAAGTGTTTGTATGAACTTTTTGAGCATATGTACTGTTTGCAACAATATTTTTTATTTTGAGATCAACAAAATATGGCTGCTTCCTTGTCCTTCACTGCCAAAAATGCATCTGGCTCATAGTTGCTTAAATAGCCTGCAAAAACCTTATGATCCCATGGTATTCCTACATAATACAGGCGATGCCATGAAAGCAAGACACCACCTTGCGAGAATGACCAAAACTTGCAATCAACTCATGAGTCCTCATGTGAAACGTAAATCGGACCTTCTACCAACTGGCTATATATGACCTTACGAACCAAGCTACAAGGTTATAGCAAACTCACACCGCCTATTACACCTCATACCAGATTTTAGGTACTCATATTCACTTACAGGATTCTCCACAATTTAGTGATGTGAACCTAGAATTTTGAGTGTCTGAGTGCGGGGTACATACTTCCTAAAAGTCCCTCATCATCCTGTGGGATGTTCATTATGCCGTGCAGTTGGTGATCATCCTCCATGGTTTCCCTTGGAGTTTTGATTGATTGTTCAAAGTTTGGAATCATCGAACCCCACTTCTTGGGTCCGACAATATTCACTGTGAGGAACATCAAGTTTCAATTGAAGCATCAAGGGGCTGTCGGGATTAAAAAGTGACACCTAGGGTCGATTTTTTTCTTTCAGTGGTGAGAGGCTGACCTACCTACTACGTAATCAGGCACAAGTCTATATATGGTAATTATTACATCATCAACATCTCAATTTTTCCCCCCCCCAACTTTTATTGAACAGTGAACAGGGCTTGCACACCCAATTTATAAACATTATAAATGATATTTCTGTATGTTCTGTGAGTTAAATCAATAATATACAAGCGCTGGTCCACTGTGCATTAAATATCAGTTGCATGTGAAAACTGCTGATTTGAGAGAGATATTGATTTCTTGAGGTAGAACTGGGTTTTTCAGAGCTCTGCTACCCCAATTAAACTTATTTTGAACTCTCTATGTCATTTGGACTGTTCATATTTAATTCTTACATGATTTTGGGTGAGGTCCACCTTTTTTTTTCAGGCCTGGCGGCTGGACCTACCTACCACCCTCCGGTCCAGCATTCTAATCCTGACACCCCCTTGTGAAGCATAATATCAAAGAACACGCCTGAAATTTGATTGGTTGACAGTGGAGTCTCTCGCTCATGGGTAGTTTCATCTGACATGCCCAGAACTGTACTAAGAGATGCCTGCAGTGTGGTGTCTGGTATTTGGGGTTCGAGGGACGGTTGTCCTGGACTGTGGCAGTGGATGGAGGCTGCGACTTCAGCTTCGTCGCCATGTTCAGAGGTGGCCATTAGGGATAGATTGGCGAGAGAGAGAGATTGGGAGATTATGTTTGGAAGGCAAAGACGTTGTATGCAGGGCACGGAGTCAAGTTGGAAATGGCCAGTTTGTACATGAGTATATGTGTGCATGGAATTGACACCACCATCAGGAAATTGGGGAAATCCCAATTTAGCCATATGACGTTCATGAACCCATTACAACATTATACTACCTTGACAACAGCTCATAACCTATTAGATGCACGCTGCAGGACGACCATGGTATTGTCAATCGAATACAACATCGCTTCTGTAATGTGTAATGATTAAAATATGTCAAGGAGATTGTAACTACATTGTGAAGTGGCTGCAAAGTTAGTAGAGGAATGACGATATCATACCGCCTTGACAACAAAATCACAACCTGTTAGATGCACACTGTAGGGTTACCAGGGTATTATAAACTGGATACAAGATCGCTTCTATAATATGAAATGATTAAAATATGGTGAAGAGATTGTAACTACACTACGAAGTGGCTGCAAGGTCCATAGGGGAATCACAGTATTAATGTCGGGTATTGGACGCTTCACTGCTCATTATGATCCCAGCATAGGATTGTAAACCAGACATAGGACTGGTACAATGTTGGAATATTGCAGGCAAACGCGATAGGCGCCAATGTGCCACGGTGTCTCTGCGTGACTCTGCATGGCTTTGCCAGTCTTTCACTCCAGGCATATTGCCCTGGGGTACTCAGAAAGATCTTTGCGCTATATAATTAATATATCATTACATCAATCCTTCCTACTCTATGTAACATTAATTAATTTTAATTTGAAATCGGAGGTACTAGTAGTAACATGTCGATACTGCAAGAAGAGGGGGGTATTCCTCGAGGTAGTTGTCCTGGTTGGTGTCAATAAGCTGGAGGTACTCACCACGATAGAAGATGATCGCATGGTTCTGGTTATTCATCCCCAAGAATCGGGTTCCCAGGAAGCTCGATATGGAACTTAGGTCGCCTGTGTCCAGTCTTGGGTATCAACTCGCTATAGCCATCGATAAGCGATGAAAAGATCCTCAGATCGCCTCCCTCCTTCCTTGGGGGCTCCTCCAAATACGCAATCTGCAAATCTGGGTACGCACGCAACAAAAACTCAGCATTCTCATGCTCCTCCTTGTTGAACTTGGAGAACTGTTGCATCGAAACGACAGACTTGAATTTATGCCTCGCCATCCGCTCGAGCTCCCTCTCCAATTTATCAGTGTTGCCGCCGAACTGTTGTACGATCTCGGGGTTCTCGACGCGATAAAGGAGCTTAATCGCCTTGGAATAGTTCATCATACCGGAAACCGTCCTGTACAAGGTCTGGGCAAGGAGCGAGGCCCAGATACGTGTTCAGAGGGTAAATTCGGGCGCGGCACTCTTGAAACCGATGAAATAGAATGGGAGATCGTCGATCTTGGATTGATATTTCTCGTCGTTAGCGAAGGGGTTAACGCCGTTGAACATGGCGGACTCTTCCGCGAGGATCTTGGTATCCTTGACGAAATTCTCCCATTCGATAGGGTGCTGCTTGATCATAGGTGCATAACACGGGTGTTTTGATCCTCTTTACGAATGATTTCTCGGAGCGACAGAAGAGGCTAAAATCTGAGTAAACATCAGCAACTATTTCCCAGAAGAATAATATTTAAAAAAACGAACCTTTTCACTGTAACGAGTAAGGGCCGTGATGTAGGCATCACGTCGACTGGCAGAGGCGGGGGGATGTTGATCGTCAAAGATTGCACAAAGAACGAGATGTGACGCTCGGCCTCGCTTCTAGCAGGGAAGAATTCGCTCTTGAGATGATGATGGCATTCCAGATCTGCGAAACGAGGACCTAAAAGTGTAAAAGAAAGAGATGAGCCTTGTAATAAACGAACAGAACAGATGGTAAATCACCTTGGACTTGTACTTGACCTCGTCGCCAACAGCTTTGCATAAATCCTCTTCGGCAACTGGGTGTAAATATCCTTCCACGGCGTCCAAAATCGAAAGGCCAAGAGTAAACGACCTCGCAATACTAAATACCGTGTTCCAAATGATATACCACAGGAAGGTGCCCAAGAAAAAAGCACCAAATCCATGACATACATGATCATCAGCGTAAACGCCGCCTGGTTTGTGCAGAGCGCATTCAAGAAGAACCGATCCATACACCCCTGGATTTTCATCCCAACCATGACCTGAATTGGCTTTCCGAACGACGTGGTGAGGAAGAAATATGATCCCGTAAATTTGCATCTGAAAACCAATATCCAGAGCAGGATCGAGCCAATTTGGTTCTGTTTGTCAAGGGCTGGATAGCTGGCGGTGAAGGTTTGACTAGCAAGGTACTTTCTTGAATTGCCCGCCACACGATCGCCGGACATTCGACCCGAAGGCATGATGAAGAAGAGAACTGTTGTGATGTCCGAGATGAAGAATTGAACCAGGTCATGGCGGGTGATAAGCGGCCCTCGACTCGATAGATATTAGGCGAATTAAAGGCGGTATAAAAGTAGTACATGGCAACGTGGATAACCCAAATTCAGTTGAAGTTGGCGAGAAGGTGAGCAGAGGAGCGCTTTTTGGAGTACGTCTTGAAGAAAGCCCGATTCCAATCGATTCGGTCAAACTTCATGAATCTCTGAGCCGGTGGAAGATCTACAAGTCTCATCTGCATAGAGATCAGCACCTTCACGCAAGGTAAAAGAGAATTGACAGACCTTGTCATTTAAAATGATCCTGGGATACCAAAAGAATTGGTTGACGTCGTCGTAACCGATAATATCCTGATGGTCTCGTTCTCTCCTTACGATTTTCCCATCAACGACTTCATTCATATCCCTGATCACAAATGAATCTGTCGAGTGGCTTGGTGACCGCCCGAAAATACAAGCCCTCGGGAACTGGCTCGACACGATTCTGGCATTCAGGGGATCGATGATAGTCGTCCGTGCACTTGAAGATGAAGCAGAGGCATCCGGGGGCGAATGGACCTGGGAGGCTTCACCCAAGAAGGGGCTATCTGTCGGAGTCGGCCGTATTGGCGGCTGGGAATGGAGCAGATGAGTTGGGGGTGGAGGACAAGGAACAGTGAAACGAGTCTTATCGACTCATTTCGCAACGTACCTCCTGGGCCTCCTTATCTCGGGTCTCCCCTTATCACACTCCACCCTTCTTTCCCCAATCCAAATGTGGTGTTTGACGGTTCACAGTAGGCAGGGAGGGAAAGAAGTGGTGGTTGTTGAACTTGAACGTCGATTCGTCGTATGTTTGATGGCCAAAGTGTCATGTGATCGTATTGGTATCACATGACCTTGTGATCATACATTGCGTGCAAGTCGCGCGACGCGTCGTTGACTCCTTCTTCATGTGTGGGAACTTGGCTCAAGGTGAGTAAAGTTCCCACATCGTTGACCCTTTCCCTCCATATCCCAGCACCATCCGGCATCCCTGGGCTGGTGCCCCTTTCCCCCGATCTCGCTCACTGGCCCTCCGTGGAAGATATCAAGTCGCATCCACCCCTTCCCTTTTCAGAGGGATGTGGGCGGCGCCTAGTCGATCAACGGAGGAGTTGGGGATGGAGGAACACGAGGGGGGATCCAGGAAGTGGGAGGCTCGCGCAGTGCGTTTTCTCTTCTCAACCCGCCACTCACATCCGTTACACCCATGCTGCCAGCGCCACCACCTCCCTCGCGTCCAAATGCGAACCGGAGGTGGTTTTTTTCTTTTCGGTTTCGACGCGTCTACCACAACTGCCACCTCCCTCGCATCCAAATGCGAGTCGGAGGTGGTTTTTCTCTCGGTTTCGACGCATCTACCACAACCACCACCTCCCTCGCATCCAAATGCAAGTCGGGGGTGGTTTTTTTATCGGTTTCGACGCATCTACCACGACTACCACCTCCCTCGCATCCAAACGCGAGTCGGAGGTGGTTTCAACGCGTCTGCCACATCTACCGATTTTTTCGACGTTTCAGCGCCTTTACCACCACCACCTCCTCCCTCGCGTCCAAGTGCGAGCTGGAGGTGGATTTTTTCGACATTTCGACGCCTCTGCCACCACCACCTCCTCCCTCCCATCCCATCGCGAGCCGGAGGTGGTTCTTTCGTCTGTTTCGACGCGCCTACCACCACCACCACCCTCGCATCCAAACGCGAGCCGGAGGTGGTTCTCTCATCAGTTTCGACGGACCCGCCCCCACCTCCACCTCCCTCGTGTCCAAACGCGAGCTGGAGGTGGTTCTTTCGTTGGTTTCGACGCCCCCACCACCACCACCTCCCTCGCGTCCAAACGCGAGCTGGGGGTGGAATTTTCGGTTGTTTCGACATGACTGCCACCAACAGCGGCGAATACAACCCGACGACGGCGATATAAACAATTTAGCACATTTCGACGCCGTTGCCGCATCTTCCACCTCCCTCGCATGGAAGACAAGCTGGAGATGGAACATGGCTGTTCGTGCCGGCACTCAACAAGGGATGTAGAATCGCCAGACCACCCCTCCTAACCTTGCAATACTGCATGGCAGTGTCAATTGACACTTGCTTCGCTGTTGCGAGGTTTTTCGGTTGGTCTTGGAGGGTGAACCCGCATGGGTTGGCGTACCCCCGGGTTTCCCAATAATCCGCACCTCAACCTGCCGAAACCCCTACCCCTGGGCGCGGGTACGGGTTTTTGCGGGTACGGGTACGGGTAGCCCTGGTGACAATCACTATCCCTATTTAGAGCCGTGGACTGCGGAAAGTGATGGATCTCTTGCTAGCTGATTCAGATGATGAGATAGAGGGCCAGGATGGAAATGGGAGGGCCAGTCGCAGCATTGCCAGTTTGAACCCTGTAGTTATGTAGTAGCTGTATGCCCTGCTCGAAATACATGGATTTAGCTTTCTTTTCGGTGTGAAGCCTGAATATTGTGCGCGAAATTGAGCACCAGTCCCAGATCAGAGGCTCAGGCAGTAATGCAATCTACAGGCCATATTGTATCCAGCCCACGGATGGCTACTTAGTTTGCAATGCGTTGTGAATCCCTGAGAATCAGATATGTTGTAGATAATTGGCGAGAATATTGCAACAAACTCGCAATATCATGGCTAGGATATTAATCGGAGGACGCAAGATCTAGCGAGATCTGGCATTGTGAGTTGACCTAAAATAGCTACGAACTCATGATATCACATCTGATGGCTTTAGTTTGCAATGCGTTATGAGTCTCCGAGAACCAGATATTCTGTAGACAATTGATGAGAATATTGCAGCCAATCTGTCATCATGCAAAGGGAGGATATCAATTTCATATTAATGCAACATTATTACGAAAAATTCACAACATTACGGCTAGGGTATCACTTGGAGGAAGCAGGATCTAGCAAGATCTAGCATTGTGAGTTGACCTATAATATGCTGACCTGTTCATAACGCCGACAACGATTCATCATGCATTTCGGGTGTTCATATTGCCTGATAGGAATTTTCCTAATTTTCTGATGGCCTCGTGTTGGATCTTTCATTGCAACGCGTACGGAAATAAATTGTCACAAGATGTTGGACAGATGTTATTGCACTGCAAGGAATTGACACCAATAGCACGGATAAGAGAATCAGATTCAATCGGCTCAAAACCGCGATATCGGTCGAAATCGAGCCCTCGCCTTCCAAGATCCATCATCTTTGGACAGGCTCATCTGAAGACCGATATAGAACGCACAGCCTGAGCGGGCTTGTCTAAGGTCATTCAGACACCGTAGGATTTGCGAGAACTTGAGCAAAGGGAGCATTTAATTACAGGGAGTCCGATACATTAAATAATATACCAGTTGCACAACATATGAGTCCGTCAGGTGTCCACTGCGATCTACACTGACAGCGCGGGAAATCATATTTCGCACCGGTTCCGTTCGTTCCCTACTGTACCCTTCTCGCACGGCCCTCTATCACCAGCAATGTTATCCAGTCGCGCTCAACCACCCGACACTACCCCTCGAGCGCATCGCTCTCCCCATCTCTCGTCGCTGCTTTCCGATCCATCGTTGTACGGAGTCCGTCGTCGTCACCATAAATGAAACCTCAAAGGCGAGAATACGGACTCGAACTCCAGAACATCGACGTATCCACGCGTATTACGAAGGTGTTCGCTGCTGTGAGGCAGGGTGGGGATGGTGGGCTCATTGGTGAGGTGTACACTTGTAAGCCGTCATCCAGCACTACAGCTTTCGGGATCGCCATTCACCTCTCCAGCAGGACGCCACCGACCGAACACTGGCATCGAACACAAGTACTTGCTCTCCCTATGTTTCTCACCTCTTGTTACAAAGCCATCGTTGTACGGAACCCTGCCTTTGTCGCGGCCATTGATGAAGCGGGGGAGGCCCTACCTCGGCGCTTTCCTCCTCAATAACGAGATCACTGACTCGGACTTCATCACCGACGTGGATTCTGTGCACCCCGTCAGCGTGTTCGCATAGGTTACGAAGATGTTTGCTGTGGCGGAGTGGGGGCGGTAGGCTCAATTGTGAGGTAAAGGAGTGCTTGGCGGCGGTGCTGCACAGAATCGCGGAGCTAGAGGAGCTGCAAACCGTGAAACTTCCAATACCGCCGTCCCTTAACATGCAGAGACATATGCGGAATCCACTTGTGGTATTTCTTTCTCTTGATATTCGAGAATTGCGTTTTCCTGATCTCGACACGCAGGTCGCGTCTGAACGGTAGTTTTGCTCAAACATGATATATCCATTAAGAGGACTTGATAACGCTGCGGAACAACAAGTACATCTGCCCAATCGCGTCCGACATCCTGTCTATCTTCAAAAAGATATCGCCAGCTCAACCCCCGCTTCCGCGCCCAAATAACCAATTTTCCATCAGGTTGCCATGAACGGGATTGTACAGATGCGTCCCTACCGGAGAAGGACTGGTCGCCGACGATAATGGCGAAGAGCTGTTCCAAGTCGGCCATCTGTCCCCTTCATCACAGAGATGACAGCGCAGATGGAGCCTACGAGAGGCGAGGGTTGATGAACACTGCGACATCATGGGTACGTACCTTCATTCGTCATTTCGAGCCGGCCCCTTGCTAATTCACACTGGCGCGGGCTCTAGCTTAACGACTGATATGCAAGCACGGTTACTCACCACCAAGGACAAGATGGACAGGATGGTACGGCGACGTCAGGAGATAGAGGCGATAATACACTTGTTGCGCAAGGTACGTCGTCGTCGTCGATGGAAGACTTGGTCCACAATGAATATTCGCTACACAGGTTCGAATTAGCTGACAGCGAACGTGAGGGGAAAGAGAGCGAACAGGGAGGGCTGGTCGCCGAAGCGACGAGAGCGGAGGTGCTCCAAGTTTCCCGCGGCGACTGTCGAACCTGATGAGCTGCAAAGCCAGATTCTTGGACCACTAGTGCGTAGTCCTTTCCTTTCCCTCCCTGCATCTACTGACTCTTTATTGACAGATAGTATGGATGTCCTTGTCGACCTCTCGCGTGTACATTTCCTATGTACCGCCAATAACCTTGATGCAAATCCCTTGCCCAATCGCATGGAAGTTTTGGAGGCCTGTGGATATGTATTCCAAGAGGCCGTGATTTCATGGCGCTATCTGGAGTCTTAGCGGGGGGACACGAATGGTTTGAAAAGGGCGGAGGTCGAGGAGCAGTGAATGAGCCATCGGGTATTAGTGTAGAGAAAGTGGAGCGAGGGATTTGAAGATGTATATGCGGAGGTCCTAGCAGGTTCTTTTTGGATAGATTTATTACACGGCGGCGCTGAAGCTCGTTCATGGCTTTGGTGAGGAGAAGTTACAGGAGCCCTGTACGCCTGCATCGGCTCCTTCGATACTCGAACCTTAAGTTGCTCCAGACGTGAAAAAAGAACTGTCGGTTTCTACTGCTTCTCAAGCGATACAATATTGAGAAGGTGTGTTTCTTTCGTTTAGTGGTCACCGTTGTATTATTTAACACCAGTCAACTCGAGGCCTGATAGGGCTGTGGGAATCGAGGTGTCGCGATGCATGTTACGAGTCCCTCCAGACTCTCTTTACATTATCATATGCCCTCCCAGAAAATATAATAAACCGGTGGGCGCTATTTTATTCATGCACGAATGAGGGACTAATATAGATTGGGCATCCTGACATCAAGGATGTCTGTATACACAAATAAATGACTAGAGAAGCAAATCAAAAGCACATCCCGACCTTCGATTTATTTACACAAACCAGAACCCAATCACCAACCGATTTCTTCCATGTTGAGCTAGCGAAACCGCATTCACACCATGATTCGAAGGGAAATTTCCTTTGTTCCATTCAAGTCAGTCATGCAGATCATTGTTGAATTCGGGGCTCTCGACGAAGGAGACGATGGCTTCAAAGTTGAGAATACAAAAATGGTCCTCGACATACACATTTTCATGAAATTATATTTCGAAATCCGTTCATTTACCCCTTCGTATTCACTTGTCCCATCGGTCTACTCAATTACATACTCAAGTTTACCATCCTCTGCGTCTTTCAACCTCAACTCTGCCCCTGCTGAAACATCTTCATCCGCGTTCCTCGTCAACATAACTGTATTCGAAAGTGATGTCGTGATATCTCTAGTGTTGTTTCTTGCCATTATCATGACGGAAACAACAAGTGAAATCAGAGAAATGCCCAAGGCTATCTATAAAACACAACAGGGAAAAGTGAAATAATGTCACGAGAGTGAAAAGCAGTTACGCACACTATATGGTACCCAAAGCGCAAAAGGCTGATATCCATAAGCCACAATTGGTTGATCAAAGAAACACTCCGAGCTAATGTTTCCTAACTGCAGCGTCAGCAGCGCAGCAGTAACGTTATGCGCCATCTCTTCAATCCCCTTCAATACATCACCCCAGATGAATTGTAATGCACCACCATCATGTGGAATTGGTATTTCCAAGAAGGAGAACTGGAAGGGCGCCTGGAGTGTATTAGCGCGCCAGACGTTGCTGGAAAGCAAAATCAGCTCTAGACTGCCGAGGAAAAGATCTTGTGTTGCCAAGGAGATGGAAATAAGCTGCAGCTGGAACACGACCATGGGATCCGGGGCCTTTAAAATAAATCGTGGAGAGTGGTGTGGGATAGGAGACATCATTTGCGTGATGTTCGTCGTAACTGATTGGACACCTCCTTTCGTCTGAACCTTGTGTCGACATTTAAAAAAATTCAGCGACAAACTAGTAGACAACGCAATTATCCGCACCTCAACATCATATTGAGCTTGAACAAGTAAGCAAGACGCGTTTCCCGACGTTCCATTTAGGTTGTTGGAAGACCATGCAATGTAAAATGCATTCCATGGCATCTGATCTTGATCCAGCGTCCCATTCCAAAGCGTTTGGGTATACGAGTCCATTGAGGCCTGGCCGTACGGTAACGATGATGGGTTTGGTGTGCATTGAAAGGCGAAGGAGGGGACATGTACTTTGTATCGGCAGTTAGGCCCGCACGCTTGAGGCAAGTCTGGAATGCGCTGGTCGACGAACCATTGCAGAGTGAGTGCCGAAGCCCTTGACGAGCCGCCGAACCACTGCCCTTGATGGTCTACGGCGAAAAGCGACGTAGAATCGGGGGTGTCTGAAGCCGAAAGATTACCAGAGGGAATCATACAAGGACCGACATGATCGAGAGAGTTTTTGGTAGTGACAGCCAACGAACCTGGTGCAAATACACCAGAAAAGGGGAGGAGGAGGGTGAGGACTGAGAAGATAATAATAGTCGGGCTGAAAAAGAGAGTGTGAGGAAGGGTTTTGTACAGCTGGTCCTGGCGTTCAACCTGATAAATCGTGTCGATTTCTATTTCGGGGTGTTCCTTAGCAAAAATTCTAAATCCAGTAGAAATGCATACGTTTGAGGGGTTGACGAACAACTGAAAGCCAGAGGCATTGAAGGAGAACAAATACCATTGTAACTCCAATAGCTAATGTAAATCCAAAAGAGAAGCCAACACCGATCCGGGTTGCCCAACGTTGGGGTACTACACTCTCTGCACTGGGAAAGAATCTGTTAGCCTCAATAGCACAGGTAAAACTTGGATCAGTGAGTGTACACAGGTTTTCCGTCTTCGAAGGCATTAAAAGCATGATGGCCCAATGCAAGAGCGGTACCCAAAATGAACGTTCCTATGGGCGTTATGAGAGATTTCCATGCCTTGTGACCAGGAGGTTAGATTTCGGGAAATTGATAGTAGGAGTGGACCTACCAGTGTCGGAGTGCTCAGATTTGGTGCCGGTGGCGCTTCTGGTCCAGGGAGGGTGTGGGTTTCAGAGGACTCTGAATAATTGTCATTCATGTTCAGACGAGTGGTTCGAGAGGGAAAGAAGAGACACGATTGTTTATAGTGGAAAACCCTTGACACATAGCCCTAGTGAGAGAAACTCAGCAACCCAGAACAAACCAAATACAACTTCTGAGCGCATCATTTCATTGATCCCGATTTGGATCTGGTGAGTGTGCATAATCAATCAACATATAGATCGCCTCTTCCGCCCCTCTACAACCAGCCTCTGTACCTGTGCGACTGTAGCATGCAATACCGGACGCAACCGAAGGATGTCTCATGGAGAACTTACAGATAGTGGAATAACCCATGTATATATGCATTGCATGGGCGAACAGAATGAATGATGCGTAGACTTCGACCAGCTTCTGCTGCCGTGCGATTGCTTCATATTAAAGTGATGAGAATGGCCCTGAACACGAAGGTACTGGGTTGCGCATTGGCATTGGTATTTGTGATGATGGTATATGTGATGTGAATGGGGTCTATGTGACGCTCCCATGGGTCGAAGTTAGCAGTGTTGGGGTTTGAACTGCCAGCATTGATTCTTGTCATCTGCCAGTGCAGAAAAAATTGGCCGATATACACCACTAACTGGCAGGCTGATATATCACACTTGTTTTTGTGGGCCATTGCTGCGCATGGCAGTACGAGTCTTTTCTTTTCTTTTCTTTTCTTTTGGCTACGTATTAAATCTTTCTATGGTACACCTGAATTGTACGTCCATTATTATTTTTTTCGAGCCTCCGGCAGCAACCAAGCAACCAGGGTCCGGTCCGGCATTCTGATTCTGGAACCCCAGAGAAAGGGATTTTTCGACGATCACTGTCTGGCAAGACCAGAATGTTCTAAAGATAAAATAAAATAAAGCAGATATCATTTTGGCCTGAAACTATGACTGAATTGAAGGATGACAGCCCCCGGCATGTTCTCGATTTGAAATTGGGTTCGCTTTATCCAACTTTTTGTCAATGGTACGAAGCAAAAGAGCCACCTCAGAGCATTATAAACTGCTCAATTGGCTGGCTATCTCGTGAGCCACCAGGGGTTGCCACAAACACAAGAAGCCGCCCCAAAGTGATGGCGAATACAATACGTTTCATTGTGATACCCTTGTGTTTCTTTTGTTCCACCACGTATAGTATTGCATAAATAGTTAGAAGATAAATATATTATTAGAATCCTAACGATGAGATTCCCTAATAGCGCAGAACAACTTCTGAAGAGTTCTCGCCGCCCGCAATTTGAATTCGTTGGTTGTTACGTCCCCCCGTTGGATGTAAGATATGGTCTCCTGCAGCATTTCCGACTCGTAATTGCTCAGCCTAGGAGCCAACCCCAATGGACTCCCCGCGCTGTCTTGGGGCTCCCCGTGTCTTATCAATCTGACTGTGTTTATCATTCGGACTTTTCTGAGCAAATCTTTCTATTATCTATTGGTGAGTAATCCTTTAAGCGTTGATACATTCGAAGCTCACCAACTTGAACAAAAATCGTTTGTACATCATCCTGGATACATTTCCATTTGCCGTGTCGATCTCCTCCGCAACAAGGATGAGCGCGTATGAATCATTGGAGACTTCATCCCGGATGGATTGCATTATTTGAGATACACCTTCCCACTCGAGTGATAAATGAGGAGCTCGCCCACGCATGCTGAATTTGTGGATGCAACATAAGTCCCTTCCTTGTTTTAAAAGGAACACGAACTGCACGGAATAAGTGGACGCCCGTTACCCGCTCGCATCTGTTTTTTTATTCTATGTTACTTGAATCCTTATTCAGTTTATTTTTAGAATGGCACTCCTTGGAAACCCCAATCGACCTTGATGAGGGTTTGCAAAAGCTGCTCCTAAGTGTTGCCCACTGCATGACGAGAACCGCATCCTCGTTTTAACTCACTAGACTCTAGAGTAAGGCTACGAACCAAAACAAAAACTCAATTTTATTGGCCCTCTCAAGAACGTCATGCGAGGCTTGAGTCAGCATAGGAGTGAAATCATATCCACCTGCATCCGGATTCCGCTGCTCAAAGTTTACCCACCCATCAGGGGTGTTGCTATACAGACAGCCTTTCCGATTCAAGAAAGCATAGCATCACAGGTCCTCTTGGCAGGGAACTTGGGTTTGCAAATAGGTGCCCCTAAGTGATGATCCTGCATGATGAGAACCATTTTCGGTTTAGCCCACTAGTATATCCACCTCCCTTCGGTCTCAAGAACATCTCGTTCCAGCCCGTTCCATGTTACACTAGCCCTAATTTATAGGCTTGGCTCTCAACCACTTCAGGCGAATATTTGGTTAGCTCCCAAGGACCATTTCTTTATCAACAACCCCTCCTTGCTCTGTTCTAGCTTCCTCTTTTTCAATAGTGTGCACCTGTATATGGCACCCTGATATATCAATACCCAGGACTTGTGTGAACCATATCATAAATCCACACCGGGAATTCCCCACCACCCAAAAAAAAGGAATATTGCCGTGGTGCCGGGGCTGGTTAGGATTAGTAATATGATTCTTTGGTTGAGCGGGTAGGATGGTTGTTATGCCGGGGGTGCCAGATGAGAGGGCGGGGGTGTATAATAGGGCGGGGCTGTTGAGCAGGGGTTGGGGGCACTGGCAAATACATG
>Ga0307513_10005517_pt1 | contig 16687 bp, 21 predicted proteins | sample 15_EM_MG_FD_202174 | JGI IMG/M metagenome (GOLD analysis project Ga0307513, IMG submission 202174) | Populus trichocarpa ectomycorrhiza microbial communities from riparian zone in the Pacific Northwest, United States - 15_EM | ecosystem: Host-associated > Plants > Roots > Unclassified | place... | reverse complement strand
AGTCATAAATGTACAAGGGGTGGGGAGGATAAAGTGGGGAGAAAGAGGCATATATATCAGTTGCTGGCGGTGTCGTGAGGTGTGGATCTACGAAGCGAATTCATCAAAGAGAGGCAGCGAGCAAGAAGGATATGAGGTATAAGAGGAGAGTTGAGCCGAGCGGAGCACCGGATGAACGGCATGAGGATAGGCGGACATGAAGCCGGAGAGCGGAGGGAGGGATTAACGAAGCAGACGTGTGCCGGGGCCGCTGGGCGCCGGTGGACAGGCCAGGAGCGACACAGCCAGAGAGAGAGGCGACGGGAGAAAGCCAGAGACAAGCAGCAGAGATGGGTCGCCCCAGTGGCAGCAGCACAGCCGGGCCACAGAAACAGAGCAGAGCGAGAGCAAGGTCGCTGGTGCATCGGATGGCACAGCGTGCGTGACTCGTCGTCCGCTAGCCTTCTGTCAGAAACGGAGAGAGGATGAGTGGCCAAGGCTGTGGACGACAGTCAGATCATCCGTGCACCGCAATCCGTCCGGACAGCTTCAGCCCAACGTCGACTCCGTCCACCCGCCGCACCTCACCAGAAGCTTCCGCCTGCCGTCCGCCCACGCCAGAGTCGTCGCCGTCGTCGGGACACGTGTTTCGGTTTCGACACCTACCGACCACCGACCATGCAGCAGCAGACCACAACCGTCGCCCACAACGCCCTCCCTCCGCCCTCCTCCACAACCGTCGCGCGCTCATCCCGCATATCCGTCCATTCCCACATAAAAGGCCTCGGTCTCTCCCAGGACGGTTTTGCCGCCTCCGATGCTGCTGGCTTCATCGGCCAGTCCAACGCCCGAGAGGTACGATTAATCCTCTCCCATCTCGTCCAGGATGAAAACCAATCGTCAGGATCCCCTCCTAGGCCTGTGGCGTCGTCGTAGACCTTATCAAGTCGCGTAAATTTTCTGGTCGTGCCCTTCTCCTCGTCGGCGCTCCAGGAACCGGAAAAACAGCCCTGGCCCTGGCCATCTCGCAAGAGCTCGGCTCAAAAGTCCCCTTCTGCCCTATGGTCGGTTCAGAGGTCTACAGCACAGAGGTGAAGAAGACTGAAGTCCTCGCCGAAGCTTTCCGACGAGCGATTGGTGCGTGCCCCCCACCCGTCATCTGCTTCCTTATCAATGACATCTTCCTCAAGGCCTTCGAATCAAAGAAACAAAAGAGGTCTATGAGGGTGAAGTCACGGAACTGACCCCAACCGAGTCCGAAAACCCTCTCAGCGGCTACGGAAAAACCGTCTCTCACGTTATCGTCGGTCTCAAGACCGCAAAAGGCACGAAACAGCTTCGGCTAGACCCCAGTATCTACGAGGCCATCCTCAAGGAAAAAATCGTGGTTGGCGACATCATCTATATCGAGGCAAACACTGGTGCCGTCAAACGTGTCGGTCGTTCGGACGCCTATGCATCTTCATATGACCTAGAGTCCGAAACCTATGTCCCTCTGCCCAAGGGCGATGTCCACAAACGAAAGGAGCTTGTTCAGGATGTCACCCTTGGTGACCTTGATGCCGCAAATGCTCGACCGCAGGGTGGCCAAGACATTATGAGCGTCATGGGTAGTCTCGTCAAGAGTGGCAGAACAGAGATCACCGATAAACTTCGCAGAGAGGTCAATAAGGTCGTCAAGGGCTATGTTGACCAGGGTGTTGCAGAGGTCATTCCAGGAGTCGTCTTCATTGACGAGGTTCACATGCTCGATATCGAGTGTTTCACCTACCTCAACTCCCTCCTCGAATCTCCCATGGCTCCTACCGTGGTGTTGGCCACCAACAGAGGCAAAACCCTTGTCCGTGGAACGTCCGATATCGTTGCACCACACGGAATCCCTATCGACCTCCTGGATCGGTATGTTAATTTATGAGTCGTTCCCTGCGACCCATCCTGACCATTGTCATCTGCCGCAGCTGCTTGATTGTCAAGACAGACGGTTACGACCCGAATCAGATCGCCAAGGTCTTGCAGCTCCGGGCAAATATTGAAGGTCTCAGGCTCGGTACTGGTGTTATCGAACGTCTCATTCAGGAAGGAGATGCTCGATCCCTACGTTACGTCCTGCAGCTCCTCACCCCCGCTTCTATCCTCGCATCTCTTGCTGGCCGCGCCCAAATCGAGCTCGAGGACGTATCCGAATTAGACGAGCTTTTCTATGACGCGAAAACCTCCGCCATTCTGAACACTCGGTGACACATCTGCAGACTGTGATTCATTCATGTCATTCCATGTCTTTATCCGTATAAAATTGGTCGCCGTAGACTTTTTTTTTTTTTGAGAAGTGCCAACGCGTGGGTCCAGCACCCTGCACAATACGAACCCGATCCAGCGCAGCAAACCGCTCAATAGTCTCGAATCGGTAGGTGACAGTAGATGTTACATTAAAACCAGAACTAAGGGGAGTGGTACTTTACGCCAAGTCGAACGTTGTGAAAATACATAATAAGTAGTACTTAAAAACAGCAAACGCCTGATCCGGGAAAGCTACCTAGCGAGAATACGGGTGGTAACCGTGCTGGCTTCGCTGACCAGTCCTCTGCGGTCCAACCCCTGTCCCCGAACCAGTACCGGGTCCAGGCGCTCCACGGGGCCCTCGAGGAATGTTTGGATTCATCCCACGTCCCATCGCCGCCAGGGTGGCGGCGTTAGGTCCCTGCATCCCCATATTTCCTATCCCTTGCATCGGTCCCCCACGTCCCATCCCACCCATGTTGCCCATACCCATACCCATGCCCATATTGCCTGCACCCATTCCCGCAGTCATCATAGGGTTCATTGCACCGCCACCCATCATTGGGTTCATCCCACCCATTTGCTGGAACATGCGGGTCCACAACGAGGCCAGGGCATTGGCATCGAAGGGGGTGTTGCCACCTCCCGTGGCGCTTTGCATGGTACCCACGTTGCCAAACTGCCCTTGACCACCGAATCCCCCCGTGTTGCCAGAGAAACCAGTGTTGCCACCATCAGCACCCGGGTTGGACGTTCCATCTCTGGCTGATCTAGGCTGAGCGAGTTTGACGTCGATCTGTGATACCATTCAGTCAGTACAAGAACTTATGAGGACACTGCGGAAAGGGCTTGCAAGTTTTCCATCAATCTCAAGTTTTCCAAAGCCGAGGATAGAATCAATGTCTGCATTCTCAAGGGAAACGAACCCAAATCCTTTGCTGCGGCCGGTTTCCCTATCCAACATGACTGTCGAATCGACAACTCTACCGAATTGGGAAAAGAACTCCCGCATGGACTCCGAGGTGACGCTACCGGCGAGTCCGCCGATGAATAGTTTTGTTGCGCGTTGGTGTTCTTGCCTGGGGATCGCTCGCTTGGGGTCGATCTGAGGAAGCACTGAAGTGAGAAAGAGTGGGAGTGACTGAGACGATCGGTATTGCTCACTATCTTTCCGTCGAGGAAATGTTCGCGGACCATGACGGCGTTTACCGACGCAGGATCTTCAAAGGTCAAAAAGGCGAAGCAGCGAGACCGTCCACCAGCGTCGCGCATGATCGTACAAGCTTCGACTTTACCGAACTGGGAAAAGTAGTTCCTTAATCCCTCTGAAATCGCGACTTTAGCTCCCTGGTGTGTGGGTTGACAAACAGTATAAACTAAAATACCATCTGTTGTATCCCAATTAAGTCCGCCGATAAACATTTTGCTAGAGTGCGGGAGAGATGGCCGGGGAGAGAACGAGAATTGTTATTAGTAATTGATGTTGTAGGCAAAGGCAGAAGGAGGAAGACAGATAGATGGGACAGATGTTGGGAACGAGGGGTCCCGTACACACAGGAGTGCGACCGAGTGATTTGTAGCGTAGAGTAGCCTAGACGTAGACGGAGCCACGGTGATATCCTAGGTCTAGCTAGACTGATAGGCGAGCAGTGATGACGACGACGACGACAGAACTACGGACGACGCATGTGCTACGTGCGCTGCTTGCCACTACGACCCATGACTACTTCGGCGGATGGCCACCGGGTAGTCTTACCGTGGGGGAGGAATCAGCAGGGGAGACAAATTAAGAGACTTACCCTTCCTCCTTCATCTCTGAGGGCCGAACGGGTCTATTCATATTCTGATAGTCGTCGGCTCGAGGCGCTGGAACTTGATTGTAGTCCGGGGTCTGTTGTTGGTAGGTAGGAATTTGTTGGGTGGGAGGTGGAGAGGGCTCCAGTTTCGGAGCAGTTGAAGAGTCTTGAACCGGTTCCAACTTTAGCGGAGCTTTTGACGTAGATTCAACTAGTTTTGGGGGGCTAGGGGGCTCTTCGCTGCCGCCTGGCTCCTGGGAGTCGAGCTTGGACAGATCCTGGGCAGTTTCAGTCGCGCTGGCGAAGTCGTTGTCGTCGGCGCCGTAGAGGTCTTTGTCGTGTCAGCCGGCCACACAAGAGAAAAAGAAAGGACAGGAGACTAACCACCATAGAGGTCGGTGTCGAGTTCAGCCATGGCGGAAGGGATGGAGAATGTGTCTGGTGGTGGAAAGAAACAAGGGAGGAGTGACGGCGTGACGGGTTACGTGACCTCCTAAGACCGTCCCGGATTTGATCGGAAATTTCTGAACGCCAGGGGATAAGTTGTGCACCCTTGGAGATATTCCCGCACGCTCTTCATACTGCCCAGACCGCCCAGATCCAAACTCAGCCCTCTCTGCGATTCCCAGTGTTCCTCTGCCCGCAAAGGTGGGAAGGATCGTGTGGGTGGCTGTGCTCACTCGTGTGATGATGCGACGAGTCAGATCGTTCCTGCACTTTGCCCTGCAGACCGAGACAAACTGTGCCGATGAACGAACCCATGGAAAATGGATTCAAGTCCACGGTCATTGGAATTCTTGGTGCGATTTGGTTTCTTAATCATCATCATCATTCTCATTTTATCGTTCAATAAGCCCTTCAGGGTGCATTCGTCGAGCACCAGGCCATGTTACAAAAGCTGAATCTCCAGGCAGAGATCTCTGTGAATCTTGTTCGGAGCGCCCAAGACCTTCAGATATGCGATGCCCTCATCATTCCCGGAGGGGGTATGGCACTCGTCTCGCTCTAGCCCTCGTCTCCACTCAGTTTTCACCTTGCAGAATCGACGACGATTGCTCTCCTGGCCAAACTCTCCGGTCTCCTCGACCCTCTCCGGGAGTTCCTAAAGACCAAACCCGTCTGGGGCTCATGTGCTGGTGCAGTCCTCATGTCTCGCAATGTCACAAATACCAAGAAGGGTGGCCAGGACCTCCTCGGTGGTCTTTCCATCACCACTGCCAGAAATGGATGGGGATCTCAGGTGGGACGACTGTTTCAGGCTCACTGCGCCGCCATCGTTTACGAGATTCGTTCAGGTGGAATCCTTTGAGGCCCCACTCATTGTGCAATCACTGCCCCAACCGGACAGACCATTTCAAGGGGTGTTTATCCGTGCCCCAGTACTACCCTCATCTCCGTTAGCCTAGTCCATAAGCTAACGCCTATTCTTAGGTTGTGCTCTCCGTTGACCCGACTCCTGAGGATCCTCCCTTGCAAGTCATTGCTCGCTTGCCTGCCGAGCTTCTTCCAGACGCAGAACATCTAATCACAGAAAGTCGGGATCTTACCGAGCCCTTGAACCCTCGGACAATCGTTGCTTTCCGACAGGGCGATCACCTCTTTACCAGCTTTCATCCAGAGCTGACCAGGGATGATCGTTTCCATGCTTATTTTGTCCAAGAATGCGTCCTCCCCTCACTCACCACCCGTCACTCATCTGTCACACACATTAATTAAATGTCATGCAGTGGTAATACATGGGATGGATGGATGATTATACAGGGTAGAAAGAAATAAACAAAAGCACAAACACCCCGAACGACAGGTTAGCCTACAAATCGCCAAACCCGACGATCTTCCCATCCCAGCTCCACCATATCAAGTCATCAGCTTCGACATTCTCCGGGTTATCGCCTGTAGCCGCCGAAACCTTCGCATAGCCACAACGGATGACAATCTCGTCCGTTTTGACGCTTGCACATCCCTTCTTAGCAGTCTCCTCGTGGCCTCCGAGTCGTAGCCCGTGTAGGACAGAGTCCAGCCCAGATGACATATTCTGTCTAGGTATCCAAGACGGGTGATGAAATCTGCGCGGGGCCTGTAAAAAGACGTGCGTGTGAGTGGGTTCTAGCACAAGGTCAGCATTTGGGCTCGAGATGGAGGGAATAGTTTGGACCTAGTTCTGCGTTGAGTGTGACCCCGTCTTCAGCGCAAGCCATTGCCAGTGACCGGGAAAGCAACCGTTCTGCAGCAGAGAGAGCTTTCTGTTCTCCCCGATAACCGGTGAGGGATTCATCTGAAGGGGAGAAAGATTCAGATGAATTTGTCGAATCTGACGATGCACGGTGCTCCGTGCGTCCAGGATTGATGGGATCATTTTCATGCAGAGCACTGGTCACGGGGGGCAGTAAGGAAGAGAGGGGTGAGCGGACCTGGTCCAATCTCTGCATATGATTCAGCCTGCTACCAGTGTTCCCTCCGCGACATTGGTTCTCGTCCTTGCAATGGGCCAAGGCCTCTCCATCGGAGCCGTGGTTCCACGCTTGAATTTTTAGGCCATCTATTGTAAGGAGAACACGAGATCGTGGTCCAAAGAGGCTGGGTCCTAAGTGAATAAGGAGGTGTACTTGGGCATGCCCAGATTTGTGGGGATATCTGAGTGAATTGAGGGCGAGGGAGGAAGAGAGAGCGGAAAACGTCGAGTATAGGTGACAAGACAATGTGTCAACAGCATCCAGCAGATCGGTGCGTTTCTTGGAGGATTTGGAATTGGGTGGGATTGGCAGTCTACCGAGCTGTGCGACCGGACTATGGCGAGTGTTAGCACAGCGAGTGGAAGAGTTGTGGGTTGGCTTACAAGGGGATCTGATTCTTCAGGAACAGGACGTGCTGAATGGCGGCTACAGTCAGTCTCGCAGCCACAGATTCCGATATTGAATCCTGTTCATCCAAGTGGACGATCGCCGGGATGGGGGACATCGCGGTTGGCGAAGGAAGACGCGTCGGTCACGTGCGGATTGTCAACCCGACTCAATCCCCACGACTTGAGAGGGACCTCGGTGGGGGATCCTGTGGCCCAGGGGAAGCTGCGCCCACGAAGTCACCTCGTCGGTGGTCGGAACAGTCGGCGAGGGCCACCGGCCTGAACAAGCTGTGCCACCTGTTCTGTGGCCGCCCTTATCTGGCGTCCACTGTTGAACTAGCGCACCCGCCGCGTCCTTGCAACACTCCCTGGCCCCGCCTCTCCCACTTTCCTTCCAGACGAATACCTAAACCTCTTCCAGAAGAAGATCCCCATAGATTTGACTGGTCGGTCACCAATTGCCCGCCCAGTTACCGAACCCTGTTCATCCAGATACCAGCATTCCTCGTCTCTCAGAACAGCCAAGTCACTTGCATCATCTCTTCCAATGGCCGCTTCAAGACAGCACGAGGCCACGTCCAATAACGCCGACATGCAATCCTTTCCCGTCCCTCATCATCGTTCCGACCCTACTGTTCCTGGTACCCACCTCTTTCAAGGGAGTATGTCGGACAGCGCCCTTGCAGGGAAAGAACACTCTCCCAAACAACCACGGGTCTCCTTTGAAAGTGACCCTTGCATTGGGAGTACCACCCGTGGCGCACACCCAAGTATGTACCCTACCTTCAAGGGACCGCCTTTTCCACTCACCCCCCTCTCTCCCAAGCCTCAGGGAACGTAGGAAACACCCCGCGGAGTCTCAGTCCTGCAAAGCGCACAGGAAATACCTCACGAAATCATAGCCCTGCGAAGCCGGCAGGAGACAACTACCCCGCTAGTCCCCGAAGTGATACACCTGGCTCGCTAACACCCAGTCGGTCCGCTTCGCGCGCAGCCTCTCCGCTACGGTTTTTACAGCAATGGGCACTCCAACGGACACACTCGCGAGACGAGCCCTTCGTCCCTATTGACCCGTTCAAATGGCATTTCCGAGTCTGTTCCCCAAGAAGTACCGACGAACAATTACTCCCACTCACTTGCTGTATCCACATAACACCGGTTACGGATGACCGAGGCCTGTTATCCGATACGCTGCCACGCCAACTGTACCTTTGCCTTCTTCTCCGTCTCCCCGCAGTATACTTCTCCCGCGTGGCTCGTATCTTTGAGGATGCTGAAGTCAGCAAGAACGACATGCAACGGATCATCGAGTCCAATCGGCCCAGTAGACTATCGACTGCAAGTCGCCGTGCAGCAAACAATGGAGTACCGTCAGTGCTTCCATTCCCGGAAGATTGGACACCCCCCGCTGTGTCTCCCGCCCTGGCAAGATTCAAGAGCTCCTGGGAAGAGTTCATAGATTCACTCCTCAGAGAGTGGAAAACACTCAACCTTGTCTCTGCCCTCATCTGCTCGTTCGTCGTCTCTTCGTTCGATAAGTCCTACTGCTGTACTGACGCTTTACGTTGAAGTGCGATCATAACCATGTTCCAAGTCCCAGAAATGGCATACGACCCGATCACGCGAACTGCCGCACTCATGTCCCTGGTGTGCGCACTGATGAGCCTTGCTTTCGGCTGTCTCTTCATCATCCGGTTTGGCACAATGAGGAGTATGTATCGTGCTTCAACCTGGGCAGAAGTGAGTCTTGCGAAGGCAACGAGTGAACACGTCGCTGAATTCCGTAATAGGAGGCACAAAAGACGCGGACATCGACCCTGTGGAATGTATGGGTCCTATTAGCAACTCCCTCGGTATGGTTGGCCTGGTCGGTAATCGCGATCCTCGTTTCGATACTTTCATACGTGTGGAGAACTGGGGCTACAAACGACCCAGAGAACGGTGATTGGCCTCGTCTCACACCGACTCAAGCCCTCGGACCTCGCCTCGCAATCACTGCCTTTGTGGTCCTTGGACTGCTCAACTTTCTGATGACTCTAAGGACATTTAAAAAGTACGGCAAGAATAGCGAATCGTTCATAGAGGTCCCTGACCCGCACCAAACTCCCGAAGGGGATAGGCCATCCTCTGCGGCCAGAGGTAGGGGGCTGTCCAGAAAGGTACCGCCAGAACCACAAGTGAGCTCGCCCACCTTCGGCGTTGGGGAAGGAAGCAGTGGTGCCGGAGTAAATGACCTTGAGAAGCGCGGAACTGAGCAGAGGGTTGGGGTAAGGTTATGATGTGTTTGTTCTTCATGAACGCGGAAACGAAAGCTTGTAGTTTATTAGTATATCGAGTACATGGTCATTATCGATGGATGTGATGTGAATGGGAGATAGTCTGTATGGTCATAAGGATCGTAGCGGCATCATCCGGAACGTAGCTTTTTGCGGGGCGACGGAACTCCACCATGTTCTCGCCTTCTTTTTACATGTTCCGTGGTTGGCGAGAGGGGTGTATACCCTGGTTTCACAGTCGTGAATGAATTGTTTGAGAACACCCGTCCACCGGAAGACCGGGCTGGGGACGCGGTCTCAGTTCTTGTGGGTGTTGAAGGCTGGTCGGAACCAGAAGTTGAGAGTTCATCCTCTGGCAATGAAGGCAAGCCTTGAAGAATGAGGCGGTATCCATGCTGGATTAACCCAAAGAACCTGACATCGCGGGTGTATATCCTGAGCAGAACCTCGCCAAATGTTGCGGGCATCAACGACGATATGTCCCCAGGTTCAGCTTTGGAACACTCTAGGGTCTGTGCTTAGCTAAATCTGTTTGGAAGGAGGGACTGTGTACACACACCCTGTGGTTTTCTCTTGGAATAGAACCGAATTTTGTCGATAGGGTTGTCGTTCCCCATGCCATAGTGAAGGACCGCTTCGTCAATGATGACATGCTGGGTGGATAGCTCCTCGAGGGCAGCCCGTTCTTCATCATTCTCAGGTTTGTGCAATTTGGCAGCTGATACAATCGTCTTGGGGTTGAAGAATCTGCGGAGGTGCCCCTTCCAGTCCCATGCAAAGACTTTATAATCGACTGTTTTGTACAAATCCCTTGAAGTAATACGGTTCAAGATCGCCTGTGCTTCAATGAGGTTCTGGGAACGGTCAGCCCAAACCAAGAAAAGGGTGGGATGGGGCTCACTTGATCCTCGGACATTTGAATCAACTCAATGATGCTGTCGGTGAGGTGTAGATACCTCTCTGGTTTTGTAACATAGTCTGCAAAATGCATTATGGGTTCGGCGGCAAGGAGCGCGTCTACCACCATGTACTCTATCGCCCGGGCTTGAACGGGTAATGAGAAAGGGACAAATGCAAATTTACTCTTGAGCTTTACCTGTCTTATGAGAGTAGATCAATTTGTGAAGACTGTACCGTGTGTGACATAATTCAAAGAGCATGTTTGCATCTTTGATATCATAACAGATCTGGTCCTCGATGACTCGAGCACAGTTTATGAGTCTTGGACCATTCATCAGCGGCGGTCGTGGGTAACATTTCCCAACAACATACCGATCTGTACAGATCGACGATGCAATGTCGCTCGTGACCTTTGTATCACGGGCAATGTAATCAAATCTGGAAGAAAGGTCAATGATGAATGATGTGAAAGTGCGTGAGATTCCCACTTGTCGACGTCAATCCCATTCCTCTTGTTTGCGACGATTTCAAACAAAAAGGGTTTCTCCGGGGGATTGCTGCCCCTGTGAATGGTATATGAAAATCACGGAAGGGGTGACACCCCCGGAATACACACAAGCAACTGCTGGGGTCACCCGCTATCAACGCTTTAATGAATCGAATGTCGTTCTCGGGCAGATTGATGCTGTTCTTGGTGACAAGATCATCAAACATCATCTCGGACGCATCTTCATGCTTCCAATCCTTTCCAGGGCTAAGCCAATGTGTCAGAGAAACGGGGTATCGGGAATAGCATATGTGACGTAACACACAGAGCAACTGGGATGAACCGGCCGTCCCACACATGGGAAAAAGGGCCATGCCCGAGGTCATGGCACAGACCGGCAAGTTGAACACACTCGACATCTCTGTCTGTGATGCCAAGTTCTGGTTGTTGGTCCTTAAGGTGTTCAACCATACAACGGGCCAGGTGGGCAACACCTGCAGGAGCTATTGAGCGAGTGGGGAACACGTGGTATGTCTGTGTGGAATCGGCACCTAAACAGTGCTCGAACCGGTTGTGGGCAGCGCCAGGCCAGACTCTGTAGCTCGTGCCAAGTTGCTTGACGAGCCTCAGTCGTTGAAAGTGGGCGCTGTAAAGACAGATAAACAGATCAATGAAGGACACGGAGGAGCGGCGACTTGCGTATCGATGAATAAGCATATTTTTTGCGGAAAGGGCACTGTGCACACGGAAATAGTCAGTCGGGTGGTCAGAGCGGAGCAGGAAAGCGCACTGTAGCCATGAATCGAATCTTTAAACATCCGCATGATGAGAAATGAGGATCGGAGACGGCGTTCGGCGTTGCGGCGCGGTAATTTAAAGCAGAGTGGAGGAGATGCACGTGATCCCGGAGTCCAGTGATCGGGGATGGGAGAGAGGTCCGGTAGACCGGCTTAAGTAATCCAGGAAAGAGGTCCCTGGACGAGGACGAACAAGGTTCCACAGTCTCTCCATTCCACACAGGTATCTTATCTGATCGACTCTCGTCCCTGCACAACACACTCAATGTTTCGCCAGCCGCAATGTCACTCGCCCAGCAGACGGCGTATCAGCAACATCTCCAGGCCCCGCAAGTCCAGTTGCACACCCTCGACAGACAGGCTCTCGAAGAGTCTCTCAGACGGTCCATCACCCTCGTCTTCTGGTACAAGGTTTGAGCCTGACGCTTTTGATCCCTCCGCCCATCCCTCTAACCTCACACGTCAGCCACACTACGATCCGATCCGTCTTACCCAGGAAATAGCAACCTTTCCCCTTTTCCAACTCTCCCACTTCTCACAACTAGTCTCGGACCTGGGATTGAATCCCGCATGCTTCGTTGATTGCTACAATCCCGTTTCGGGTCACTGGGAACAACACGCCGTCTCCACCGTCAGGACCGTAGAAAGCGAGCAACGTGTCCTATACAGGGTCCGGAAAAGTTTCCTCGAGGGACTCTCTGATGACGAATGTCCAGGGCTGAGGGAGGAGATCACCCTCCAACCGAGGCCACTTCACCAAACTGTATCGTATAATCCTGTTCTCACTCCCACTACCGCCGTCAAACGCTCGGCTCCTGACAGTGTCGACGAGGGCGGCCATTCTGCCAAATACTATCGGGTCGATCGGGTCACGTTTTCTCCTGCAACCGTTCCAGGAAACAACTACATCGTCCCTTCTGCTGATGCCCAACCATATCCCTCCCCGTCATCGACCTCCAATCAAGCATATCCCAGTCCTCCGCCATTCTCTTCCCCTCTCGTTTCCAAACGAGCTGCAACGGACCAAGTATTTGCGTACACCCCTGCCCCTAAGGAGCCACTACAAAGCGGCTCTTCATCCAGCGGTTCTTCGTCTGTTGCATTCCCTCACCATCCCCACCCTCCTCTGAAGCGATGGCCGAACGATTACACCGTCTCTGAGGTCTCAGATGGATTCAAGCAGATGGATTCGTTGGTCACTCAACAACCCACGCTTACCCAAAAATGCGCGTTTGAGAAAGTGTTTGGCTGTCGATACGTCAAGAGTACAGTTTGCCGGCATCGAAGCGTCTGGAGGAGGGCCGACGACGGAGTCAAGACAGCATTTGAAAGCATGGGGACCGATGAAAGAGCTGTTTGGGGAAATTTCGTGAAGCAGGTGGAAGGGAGAAGAAAACCGGATGGGACGACCGCCGCGGAAAGCGAGGACTCGGAGGCTCCCCAGAGACATGCGATGATGCACGATATGCACTATGCCACCGGCCTACAGATGATGGCAACGAGGAATTTGGACGTTGGCGGAGGCCTTGCACAAACGAGTGTCCATTCTCCGGATTATCAGGTAAACGATGTCTCAATCACGGGAGGCGTTGAAATTGGGGATATGTCGGATGTGGACGAGCCAGTAATGGGATCTCTTGGGCCGCCCCCCGCCAATCATATCATTTCGGGTGAGTCCCATTTGATCTCTCCGAGGCACCTTAGCATGTACTCAATCGATCCAACGGGGACACGATTAGCAGATGAGAGTGTTTCAGTTCTGCAACGTCAGCTAGGTGTTTCGGATTCCGTGATCAGTAAATGACTTCACGGGTTGCGGATGCCTGCGGAAATGCAGCCAATTTTACATATACAAGATCCGGGGCACGTCCTGTTGTAAATTACTACTCATAGTCACATGACCTCGATTGCGCCATCCTATGCTACGATTGCGACATTGGGATTGAAACGTATATATACTTTGCATTCCAAACAATACGCAAGATCTACTTCGTCCATCCCCTCCAACCTCAGCTGCAAGTCGTCCTCTCGAGTAGAGTCCTCTTCCTGGTTGTCGACCGCTGGTGGTGTCACCCCCGTGTTTCCCTTCTCATTGTTCACGCGCATGGGTAAAGCAGCTGTCTTATTCGTGTTTCTCCGGCGGATCTTGGCCTCTCGCCCGCCGTCGTCCTCCAGCTGGTGCAGCAGAGCGGTCGGCCCCATCTCTGTGTCTCGGCTGGCCAGCGCGTGACAGTGGGACCCCGATAACCCTTGTCACAATTTGTTTGCCGCTCCTGGGTCCCGGGCGTCCTTATTTCTCCTCCACCCTTGACCACCCTGGCAACCTGTCTGGACACGTGAACTTGGACGTATCATATCCCCCCCTTTCACGTACAAATCCGAGATCTCGAGATAAGCGGAACAACGCAAGGTCCGGTCTGCACGCGTAGTTTTTGGGGTTCTCTTCTTTTGTTCGCCCGTCCGTACTCCCATGTAATTACTCGTTGGCTATAAATTCCACCTATTTTCTTCCCTCTCCAGCAGTCGCTCTCAGTCCCCGATATTCAGTTGCCGCCGACGCTGTCTTCCGCAATGAAGTCCTCATTCGCCCTCCCCCCGTCCAACGGGTCGCGTCTTGTGGTCATAAACCCAAATGTCGATACTCTCAACGCCGTACCACCCGCAGACGGATCTTCGGATCCATTCTTTGTAGTGTTCGGTCAGGGCTCTACCGCAGATCTCGGCGCTTTGCTGGTGTACGCACAGGAGGGTTTGGATATTTCCGTCGATGATTGTCATCGTACTTGGAGAGTGCTCCACAGCGACGGTATGGCGGGGCAGTTCCTTAACGGCGCCTCTCGACCACTCAGTACCCTTGGTTTAGGTTCGGATCCGCACTGCGCATCGCTTCGTAGCATTGCCGTAGATGAGATCCGGCTTTCTCTCATCGACGTCTCCGAATCCAAGGTGCTTTCCTACCTCCCCGGTCTCGGTTGTTTTACTCATCTCAGTCAGTACTCATCTGCAAACACCCTGAACCTGTTTGCCATCTGTGGACTTCGCTCTCTGCTAGCCCTCAAACGAGGGGACATCGTTCTGCACATCGTTGAGCGCCCGAGCTTCAGCTTTACGACCTTGTCGTCGAAACCGGGACCACACTTCGGTGTACCCACCATTGAAGAGTTCCGTGAGATGTGGAAGGCTTGGGACCTTGTTACACTCGGCATGATACCGTCTCACCTGCTTCACACCAGACCAATCGACTTGCGACACAAGTGCCTGTTCTATCTCGGTCACATTCCAACGCAAGTACACCTTTCTTCCACGAGGGTTGTTTTATGTAACGCGTTTCTTCATTGAACGGCAGATTCTACAATATACTCCTCAGCAAACTTCTTCAACAACCGTACGTTGAGCCGCGGAAATTCACCACCATCTTTGAGGTTAGTCCCCTGCATGGCCTACAGGCGTTGTCACCCTCACACGACTTTGTAGCGCGGAATTGATCCCCACGTCGATGATCCGGACCACTGTCACGTCAGTGCTCGCCTCCCAGTACTCACTTGCATCGCTTAAAGGATTCTAGAGTCATTCCGAAGTACCAGAGCGGGACGAGGACTGGCCATCCCTCTCGGAGGTGGTCAGGTATCGCGATCGAGTCAGGGAACGCGTGCTTGACCTTTATCAAGAACTGGAACATGGAAAACGGGTACTCACCTGGCGATTGGCACGTACTCTCGCTATGGTCCTGGAGCACGATGCCTTCCACATTGAGGTGAGAAATTACCAACACTATCCCAGAACTAATTCTAACTTTGGTCTAGACACTCTTGTATATGCTCATTCAGAGGGCAGATTCAGATGGTTCGGGAACTCTGCCGCCTCCAGGAATCCATGCACCATTATGGGACGAACTGGTGAAACAATGGAGCACGATTCCGGCACCGCTGCAGTCGAGTGTAGAGCTGGGTCCCGAGACAATCTTGGTTGGGAGGGATGACCGTGAAACAGATGACTATGTTGCAGACGAGAACACGGACATGAAACTGCACAATTTTGGGTGGGACAACGAAAATCCTCGTCGGCAGGTGGAGGTTGGGAGATTCAGAGTCGATTTCCGGCCTATCACTATCAAAGCGTTCTACGAGTTTTGGGTGGACGGTACCGATGAAAAGATATCGAACAGCGTGCCCTCTAATTGGGTCGAGGACAGGGGTGAAATCAAGGTTTGCATGGTTCGAGCATCTCTTCATTTGGCGAAGGGAATGATGGGTTGGTTTGTAGGTCCGCACGGTCTACGGCCCGGTACCGATGAGGATCGCGGAGAATTGGCCGATGATTGGATCGTTCGACGAGTTGTCGGCATACGCTGAATCGAAAGGGGGCAGGATCCCAACCGAGTACGAGCTCCGTCTGTTCTTGGACAGGTTCAACGTTGGGTATGAAGGAGGAGCAAACGTGGGATTCAGGAACTGGCACCCGTGCCCGTAGGTGTTTCGGGCTGTGTTACGCACGTTTGTCTTTACTGATCGCCGACCAGAGCCACCGCCGGGGGACCTATCGACGGCGGGCGAGGATCAAATGGGGGAGTATGGGAGTGGACCTCAACTGTGTTTGACGCCCACGACGGCTTCATGGGGACGGCAATCTTTCCGGGGTACTCATCAGATTTCTTTGATCGGAAGCATCACGTTGTCGTAAGTGCCAAGACCCGTTTTGTTGCGTGCACGTACTGACTCCGGTCCACACAGCTCGGAGGCTCGTACGCAACCCCGCCGCGACTGGCTGGGAGGAGAACGTTACGGAATTTCTACCAACGCGGTTACCAGTACGCATGGACGTCGGCCAGGGTCGCATACGATGTGTAGTTGAGTTTGAAATGTACCACGCGCCGACCTCTGCACCGTGTCAGGTACTAGCGGGCTTTGAAGGGAAACACCAACGCCCGGGGTTGAAATCTATTGCAGAGGCTTGTCAATTGCCCTCCTGCCGAAGAACCCAGGCCGGCTTGCATTCTCCCGAGACACGTTTGCGATGCGCCCCGTGCGCTTCTTTGCTGGAAAACCGGAGCTTTATATACTTCTACTTCCTTTGCGCATCATCCCCCCTGTCACTGACCGGTAAGGATGCGTTCTCTCGCCGCCTTCGTCGCCGCCACCCTCCTCTCCGGCTTTGTCTCTGCTCAGAGCGCAACCTGTCCTGCCCCACCTCTCCAGACGTCTTGGCCCTTCAATCCCGCCATTGGTAATGGTGGTCGTGACTTTGGCGCTCCCAGCGTCCCCCAGGGAAAGATCTGGAACGGTCAACCCAAGAAAGGTGGCCCCCATGGCCCAGCTAAGTTGAGAAATGTGCGT
>Ga0307513_10005516_pt1 | contig 16690 bp, 16 predicted proteins | sample 15_EM_MG_FD_202174 | JGI IMG/M metagenome (GOLD analysis project Ga0307513, IMG submission 202174) | Populus trichocarpa ectomycorrhiza microbial communities from riparian zone in the Pacific Northwest, United States - 15_EM | ecosystem: Host-associated > Plants > Roots > Unclassified | place... | reverse complement strand
TCGGACAGGCACCGCAAGGGCACAGCAATGATCGGATCTGTCGTCACGAGAACGATCCGGGTCAGTCGCTGATAGGAAAACTGAGATGTGTTCGATATCCGATATATATGACAAGTGTGTTGCAAAGAAGTGTGATGACCATCAGTTGTTCTCGTAAGGAGAAAGGAACGCAGCTCAGACTAGATACAGTTTGTGGTGGCCCACACAGTGGGCTCCTACCACACAACACCAGTCACCGCCGCGCGGTCTGGTCAATAGCCCTGCTCACACCTACAAGTGTGCCCTAACCTAACATACCACGATGGGGTTACTCCATCAGGATGGTCACTATTTAAGTATCAAGACAGGGGGTTGACTATATCATAAATGTGCGCTTGGGAATTTAAAGGGGTTCCTGCTGAAGAAGTAAAGAGTGGGGGACAAAAGATAAGAGAAAGGAGTGTTGGTGGCCTTAGGGCCCGTTTACCAAACCATGTAGTTCTCACATTTTGGTGGAGAAACTAGACGGTGGCATCTCAACCAGGAACATATTCCGATAGACGTGGCAAAACTCTTTGACATGTTTTCAACCGTCTAATATTCTTGCTGCCAGATGGTCAAAACCTGACGCTGCTCAACAGCTCGTTTTGCCACCACCGTCTATCAACACCACTCATACATCATGTATGCAATCGCAAGAATAGTTACCAATCAGCTCTAATTTTTTTCTGCAAATAGCAATTTGTTCTCTCATAACTCAGAGTCAGTTCAGAGACAAAATTCCTATTCTCTGTTTGTGAGGAGACATTGTTGGTCAGTCTACTATCTCGGTTGCCGAGCACTGTTGTGAGCAGAAAGCTACATGGTTGCAGACATTCTTTCAATTAATCAAATTTTTCACACTAAACTTCACTAGACAGTATAATTAGGTAAAGACGCACCCATCCATTCACCCTACACACCGCCTACCGTTTAACTTTCCTTGACGGTCGGCACCGTCTCCGGTTGCTAGACGGCCGTCTATAGGTAAATGGGCCCTTAGTAGTAAATCTTTAAGGCTTTATTGAGCTGGTTAAGTATTACGCCTTGTATGATAAATTAAGAAGCAATAACCTAAGGTAACAGGGAAGAAATCAAACATGATAAACTCTCAAGGGGGTAGAGGGTTGCAATATTCTTAAAGTGATTTATTCTCAACACTAATCTCTGGGCCATTATCAGCCTATCAGGCCTCATAGACTTTTATAGTTCAATTCAATTTGGCCCATACCGGCCTAGACTACCTATAGAGGTGGCATGTCTTAGCCTGCCATATTGCCTATCCACTGGTTTACTATTGTTCTGACCAGTTCAGAACACTAGATTTGCCAGACTCATATTATGGAACATTTTTATCTGCCTGGCAATGATAGTGTTTTTGGCTTATTGAATCGTTATTCTATGACTAGTAAGAAATAAGTATACTTTCTCAAATTTGTCTAGAGTTCTCTCTGTTCATAATGAACAGTACATATGTGATACTCCTTTCTTTTGAATTATGTTAAAACTTTCAGTGAGTAGTAGAGTTCGTTAAATTTGCCAAAATAATACTCCACATTGTCAGCATCCTCAGCATCAGATACCAAGAACACCTAAATGTCAATCTCAAATCAGGATTCAACTATTTATCCTCTGTCTATTCAGATGCCAGCACCCTACTACACTACTCACTAAACACATTCTAACAAAGCCCCTGATTCTAAGAATACTATATCACTCCACTAGTAATACTTAGGACATAATACAATCTATCTCCCAAGACTTGGGTCTAGTGCAACAGCGGACATAAATTTCTGAATACACATTACTCTCTTGCACTACTCCTCTTGTTGATATAAGCCAAGAGTCCCTTCTCTACCACTTTCTATCTTTAGTCACCTGGGTCATAATAGATTTCAAACAGGCAAACTACTAAATCTAGTTGAAATAGGTGTCTATATCTCTAGGGAGAATCATGATCTCTGGATATACTTTATATCCCCTTGTAGCGGCTGGCATTAAGTACAATAATTCTCAAGTATCAGTTCTAGTATTAGTTGATCTAGTGTATAGGAATCAGCTATTGAGTTCACTGATTGCCAGACTACCTATTGTAAATACTACTTGCAGAAGAATCAGCAGATTTATGAGCTCGGATATGCCACAGAAGTCCTTTATGCCATTGCATAGCAGGTGTCAGGCCTAAATATATTTCTGTTACTGATGCATTTGGTCTAGTAGTTGTGGAGGAATCAGTTCTTGAGTTTTGAGATTATCAAAGTATCTATTGAAAAGACCTCTCCACAAAGGTCAGCCATCTCATAAGTATTAATACGACAGGGATTTTTCTTATATCACTTTCTGGCTGCCACCAAGCCCAACAATCTGTAACTACAGATTCAGAATTGGGTTTGCAGTAGTGGATAAATAAGCAATTGAGTTCAATGATCATTAGAGTGTCTATTTGTAAAGACAACTTTCAAAAGTGTCAGTAGATTCATAAGTGTTAATGTGACCAAGACATACCTTATGCCGGTGGGTATCTGGCATTGAGCCTAATTATATCCAAGGTACAGATTCAAAATCAGTCCTCTCGTTGTACAGAAATCTATTATCTAGTACAAAGATTCCATTCAGTGTAACTTTATGATTATATCCCTATAGGGAGGCATCCTATATCAGTATATAGCTGGTGTTGAGCCTAGCAAGCTTCAGGTATCAGATCCAGGATCAGTTAAGTGGTTGTAGGGTAGGATTGTAGCTAGTTCCCAAGAGGGCAAATGTTCAATGTTGTAATGAAAGAAGATTTGGTTATGTCACCTTTGAGGCTAACTGGTGAGAAACCACCATGAGCTCTGCTAGACTTGAGAATATTATAGCTATTACTCACATTCAAACTACAGTCAGTATTTTTGTTTTCTGACAGATTATGTTCTCAAAATAAATTCCTTTCCTGTTGTATCTTTAGCTGAAAATCCAGATTAACAATATGATGGCTTTCTCATCTGGCACTACTGGCAGCACTGCTCTTGCCTTGTTTGGCAAGAAATTCCCCTTATGTATGCTCTGAGGAAACTGGGAAGATACTTAGAGTGTATAGTACAGAAAACTGAGTGGGTTAGAGGTACTCAAAAGACAGGGTAAGATGGTAGTATATCCTGATGGGCAATAGTGTTTCAGTTGAAATCTGGAGTATGGTGAGAAGTGCTCCAGGCTTGCGCAGTATGCTGCAGTAGAAGAGTTTTATCTGATACAGCCTAATGCAACTAAATATTGTAGCCTACTTCAGGACACATGAGATGCAGAGTCAGTTCGGAGGACACACTATATCAGCCAAAACTGTTCCTTTGTCTCATCGGTAAGAGTTGTGTCCTGATGCAAGCGACACAATTTCTGCCTCCCATGCGTCCCATACATCCTAAGTTGCATTGCAACATCTTGCTATATCTGGGTATGTCTAATCTGTCTGGCTAACAGGGTTTCCATCTAGACACATGCCACTAAGCAACTATGAATTTAAACTCGAGCATCAAGACCATCCCACATCATGATTTACCACAACCCTTAAATATTCACCTGCTTCCAACCATTTTGAACACCCTACCAGCCTTCTAAGAGTGAGCTCGGGGTATTTCTTAGCAAAGAAAACATGGTTAGTGCAGGTGCCAGGTGTGAAAACCATTGTACCTTTAATCTTAAATTTGCGCTAAAGACTTTCTGGCTCAGCTAGACGCAAAGTTCAATTTTCAGAACTTTATCTTTCAAACAGCCAAAATGCCAGCTCATTCTAGTCTGAAAGCACATGATAGCCAGAACACTCTCAAGTCTGGCACTCAGGCTGTTCATGGGAGTCTCTCGGTATATTGCCCCCAAAACGACACAACACACTCAGACTCTTGCATCAGCACACTCACTATCGACATTCCCGGGCACCAGCTGCCATACTCCACCCCACCCACTAGATCAATCATGAATGTGATAGCTGGTGGTTATTGGGCTCACTTCCAGCTCCATACTGGTATACCATTCATCCCTACAGGGCTATTATTCATGAAGGTTCAGGGCTGGCAATCCATTGATTGGAAGACTGATTCCTCCACAAATGCATGACCGATTTTAATTCTGTTTACAGGAGGTTGTTGGGCACTACGCCAGCTACCCAATGGTATAAGGTACGTCTTTGTAGCATCAAAACTGAGGAAATCGCTGGCTTCTGTGAAGGGGATCTTAATATAAACGTTGGCTATGTTTTACTCAATGGCAGATTACTCCACAACCGGTGGACTGATTTTGATTCTGTTTGCGGGGGATTGTTGGGCTCGACGCCGGCTATCCAACAGTATAAGGTACATCTCTGTCGCATCAAGGCACAGGAAATGGCTGTGTTGAGTGGAAGGGATCTCAATACTACCCGCCTTGTAAGTGAAGGAATCATTTTTTCGATGGCAGATTGCTCCACGACCGACTGACAGATTTTGATTTCGTTTAAGGTAGGTTATTGGACTCCATGCCGGCTTCTGAAGAGTGTAAGATATGTCTCGGTCACATCAAAGCTCAGAACCTTGCTGTCTTCTGTGGAGAGGTTCTTTATACTAGCCTAATTGATCTTGTACTTGATAGCGGATTACTCCACAACGGCTCCACGAATTTTGATTTTGATTTTGGGGAATTATTGGGCTCGATGCCAGCTTCTCTACGATATATGATATGTCTCTGTCGCATCAAGGCTCAGGAATTTGCTGTCTTCCATGAAGGGTGTATTAAGTATCAAACTGGTAATACTGTACTCGACAGCAGGTTCCTCCATGACCGCTCACCCACTTTTGATGCTCTTGGCGGGAGGTTGTTGGGCTTGAAGCCAGCTTCCCAATGATATAAGGTACATCTCTGTCATATCGAAGCTCAGGAACTGACTATTTTCTCTGGCGTGGATCTTTATAGTAGTAGGCCTGGCGATCTTTTACTCGATAGCAGATTACTCTTCAACCGTGGCACGGATAGTGATTCCACTTAAAGGGGATTGTTGGGCTCGACACCAGCATCACAGCTGAATAGGGTATGTCTTTGTCGGATCAAAGCTCATGAATTCGCGGAGTTCTTTAGCAAGTGTGCTAGGTATCAATAGCAGGCTGCCGATCCTTTACTCCACGGCAGATTACTCCTCGGCCGATTGTCGGACTTTCCTTCTGTTTGCGGAGGCTTGTTGAGCTCATGGCCAGCTTCACAAAGGTATAGGCTTTATTCCTGTGCGATCTTTATTTATCATGTTACAGGGTCCGGACTAGGGGGGTCCCTGGGCGTCAGTTCTGGGGTTTGAACTCTAACGCGTATTTTGTCAATAGGCTGCTTATTAGCGTGAGTAAGGGTGTTTCTATGTGGATTAGCCTCTATATTGAAACCATAGTAGAATCGTACTAAATTTAATTGTTTCATAGCATAATATCTATTGTGACTAAGGTGACCAAGGTCAGAAACTGGTAAAGGGATAATCCTTTGTTTCCATTCTGAAGAGGCAGTCCAGTATCAGGTGGTGTCCTGAGTATTAGGTGCTGTATCTGGTTCTTTCTAGGGAGTTGTGTGGTACCATAGTTGCATTCTGATTCGCGATTTACCATTTTGCATCCTGTGTGTCTGATGCAGTAGCCTCGCAAAATGCAAGCTATTAGTTTTGCTGATATACATGCTCAGGCATTTGCACTCAGCCAGTGAGTATCCTGATCTAACGGTAGTGTATCTAACATAGTATCATTTTTTGCTAATAAAGGATCCTACTATTGAACTATATGTAAGATTGTAGATGATCCTGGATATCAGTAACTCTTCATGAAAAATAGTTTTCTCAAATTATACACTAATTTGTAAGATATTATAATATTATATGAGATATTAGTAATCACAAATGAAAGCATCGCACTATGATAGTATAACCCTTTTTGTATGATATTATGTCATACTACAGGCACTAGACAAAAGTGTTGGTGATGCTGAGTCAGCGATTACTCAGCAATGTTATGAAAGTGAAGCGCGTAGATATTAGAGAATGTGACACACACCAAAATGGCCCCCAAGAAGAAGTCGGTTTCGCGCCACAAGGGCAAGACGGCTCTGAGTGAAATGTCAGATGTGGAAAAAGGCATGATAATTGCCTTTTTCCATATCTTCGAAAAGATATCGGTTCTTGGAACACTTGTCAATCGCACCTGGTCAACCATCCGCAACTTTCTTGCCCGAGAATATGACTGAGGGCACATAGAAAATGCTCCCAGGCCTGGAAGACTGGTCGTTCTGAGCCAGCTCGAGCCCGGAGTTATTATCCGGGCAGCAACAAAAGATCGGAGCATGACACGATTAGAACTCCGGAATAGGCATGCCCCCCATGTTTCGGTCCGTACTATCGACCAAGTTCAGCGCGAAGCTAACATTAAAAAATGGCTTGCACAAACCCGTCCTCGGTTGACAGCTGCCCACGCCAGGAAGAGGTTAGATTGGGCTCTTGCGCGGAAGAATTGGACCGCCGAGGACTTTGAGGGTATACTCTATAGTGATGCGTGTACCGTCAGGAAGTCCACCAACCCAGCCCAGAAATCGGGTTTTCACATACCGCAAGAGAAGTGGCTTGCGGATTGCATCAAGCCACAAGGGAACACCAATGAGATTGGCTTAATGGTGTGGGGCTGCTTTTGGCGCGGTCGGCGGGGCCCTTTGGTGCCTATCCTAGAGAGCAAGTAGACTGTTGGGTTTACATTGCTCTCCTGGATAGGCACCTTCCACCTGTTATGGAGGAGATTGCACGGCAGGTTGGTCACCCGCTATTCCAGCAGGACAACGTCCGCGTCCATACTGCCAAGGATACTTGTTAGTGGTTTGCTGACAACGCAATCAACCGCGAAGCCCACCACCCTCTCTGACCTGATCTCAACCCTATCGAATATTCCTGGGTTGAACTCAAGTGACGCCTCTACCTCTAATACCCGGATATCCTAGACACCAGAGGGGGTCCAGATTTGCTTCTGCAACTGCTGGCGGAAGTGCTACCCCTTGTATGGGCCACTATTCCTGATTATTTTTTTGAAAAGCTCTGGCACTCCATGCCTTCTCGAGTCGCTGCCGTCCTTGATGCTAAAGGCTGGTACACTAGATACTAGCCCAGTGGACTTTTAATTTTTTGCTTTTAATTTTTTGTTTTTATAATAGATCTCATGTTTTCCTTCACCGTTTCAGGCCAGCTGGAGGGGCGGTGTAGACGGCATTACGTGATTCGGAGTAGCACCGGCCGTCTCAAATTGCGCCATCACCAAGACCTTTGTCTAGTGGCTGTATTATTGTATTGGACTCTTTGTAATATGTCATATCATACATGATATCATTGATTATTTGCAAAAATCAGAATACTTTTGATACAGGATTTACTCTTACAACTAATCTGAGATATACAGTTTGGCTAATATCAAACCCGCAAGTTAAAGATTGTAACTCTGCAACTTAGAGAAGGAAAAGTCTCTAAAGTAACACATATTTCAAACACTCTACTCATAGATTACGGATTAAATAGCTTGTAAGCTAATATATTCAATATTAGATAGAAATTCTTCAATGAAGGTATCGTACTTTGATAGGATTGACATATTTGTTGTTCAAAATATGCCAGTAAACGCCAAAGGCACATTCTATTCTATATGCATAATACTTCACAAGTGTGATGTGATACAGGATTGCCAGTCATGCAAAGTGAGGATGTAGGATAGTAGGAGATTAAAGTGGTAGAAGTTCTGGTTATCAATTCTTTTAAGTAAGATGGGTGGTAGCATGTTACATATAGAAAAGTGCATGGCCATCTTTGTAAGAGAAATATACGGAAACAATATAAGAAAGTATGAGTGCGAACATATTGGATCCTGAAATGCTGCCACGTAAATGACAAAGAATGTGCATGAAACTAAGATGATATAATGTAATTATTAGAAACATTATAATCAAGAATTGTATATAACTTGAAGAGATGCAAAAATAAATGTATAATCCTGAACACCAGAGAGGAAAGCACATATCATATCATATATGATATTATTAACCTTTCTCAAAAGTGATATCAGATTGTTAACTACTACTGAAAGTATTATATGATACTATAATAGTACTAACATATTTGTAAGATATGATATCATATATGATATTATTAACCTTTCTCAAAAGTGATATCACATTTCAAGTATCTTTCAACCTCTCAACAAATGAGAACACAAGAATTTGGCTGATACCTAACCCTCCAAAGCAGGTCTGAAACCCAGCCAATAAGAAGGCCACACTTCTTGCAAACATCCTCCGCCCCCCTACATTTCACACACAATCTCAACTCTACCCCGCTTTGCGTCAGGATCAAACTCCTCGCCCTCTTTTTCCACGCCCCGCCCGTGCCTGATGGCAAACCCTCACCAACTCCTCCCCGGCAACACTGCCTTTGGCAGACTGTCGGCAGCCTCCTCTCCTCTGCCAACACACTCGTCCACGCCAGCCGTTGACTATCCTCAAGCCTTCACGGCAGAACAACTTGCATCCCTCGCCGCGGAGAACGACATACTAAAGGAGGAGCTCCATGACCTCTCTTCACAAATCGCAAACCTCCCGCTCCCTCAGACCCCGCCCCCCCCCCAGGACCTCTCCGTCCTCCAATGAGCAATCAGGGACCTGTCATATCGCATGACAGCCCCTTCACCCCTGCACCCCCAGGGGCCCGCCCCCAGCCTCAGCCCCAGCCCCCGGCACGCCCCACCCCTAGAAGGAAGGGGAAAGCAAAGGCTCGTGCTCCCCCCTCCCCTCCCCCCAACCCAAACGAGGATCCTAAATACCTCATTCCCTACGACAATACAAAGTTTGGCAGGGCTTTCGGTGATCATGAAAGCTGGGCGTACCTCTTCCCCCACCCCTACGAAGCTGGCGAGTTCCCGAGAGGCGCTTATGACATAGCCTCTTTCATCTCCGGCCACGGTCACCCCGATCACACCCCTTCACCCTTGTATGCGTATGCTGCCTCTGGCTCAGGCTCGGGGGGCAAGACGAAGAAAGCCACTAAGCCCCCTTCACCTCAACACGTTGCGAGCGCGGCTGCCCCCTCCGTTGAGAAGGGGCTGCCCTCCCTCCCAGGTGCACAACGACGTTGCTTCGCTCCTCGCCTTTCCCCAGTCCGCCACCCAGACGCCCCAGCAATTGCAGCAACCTTCCCCAACATCGCTGCTCGCTTCGTTTGCGAATCTAACTGCCTTCTTCCTCGTGGTTTCTCGGTGTCTGTAAACGTCCGCCGGCCATCGCACTCACAGTTACTGACAAGGTGACACCAGCTGCGTCCTACGCCCCCTACTTCGAATTCCTAACTAGGACCCCGAACCAGTCCTTCCCCGTGGGTGAAAGTCCCTCGGCCCAATTGATCCTTGCCCCCACCACCGTAGAGTTGGCTATACATGCCCTCCCCCTCCGTTTCCTCCCCCGAGATGAATAGCCACTCTTCCCATATGTCAGGCAGGCAATCCTCAATGACAAAGCTACCCCGATTCTCTCAGCCCGGTCCCTTAACCCTAGGACAGATTCTAGAGGCACCAAGCAGGCCACTCCGGTGGTTGTCACAGGCGACCCTCAGCAAGTTGCGACCCTTACTTCAGGCGTCGTCATCCTCTCACAGAAATGCAAGGTCGAACTTGCCTTCTCAGCAAGCCACTCCTCCCCGTCTAGACACTGTTGGAGATACGGACACGCACATCAGCCATGCACCGCCACCCACCCGACATCCCCGATTTGTGCAATTTATCATCCTCGGGCAGCTCACAGGTGTCAGAATCCAACATGCCCCCGGTGCGGGAACAATAAGCCAGTCCCATCATGTTGTCCGACCTCGTCCCCCCATTGCTGCAACTGCGGTAATGCCCATACTGCCACCTTCAAAGAGTGTCCGGCTCGACCGCGACCTGCTATCCCCTCCCGACCTCCCACCCCAGAACCACAGGGTCAAGACACCATGGTGGTGGCCGTCGATGGAGACCAACAAGCCTCTACTCCCCCGAGGTGAGCGGGTCCAAGTCAGATGCACCTCGCAACACTCAGACAACCACCTCCGCCAGGCCCTCCGCGTTCCGGTTCCACTCAAGGCTTTGGCGGTCCTCTTCCCCTGCAGGAACCAAGCCTGTCTGCTGCCCCCTCAGCTCGTCGGGTACGTCCCGGAATGGAGTTACTCGCCCCCTCAACCCAGTAGGAGGCACGCCTCCCTCCTCTCCCTCCTTTCCATCATCCACCATAACTGCCTTGCGAGCTAGGATGTTTTTCTTTCCTTATTTGAGTCGTTTAAAGAGACACACACATACCCCTCGGTCGTCCTCCTAGAGGACCCTCCTGTAAGCCAGGCCCGCCTGCCCACCCTTAATGCTTTTGTTTCCTTTTTTCCGCCGGTCAGGAAGCCCAGGATGGCTTCCTACGTTCATCATTCCTTTCTATCTTGCTTTTCGGTATTGCCAAGGTTCACAGACAGGGTCAACGTCAGGTCCCTCGACATCTCTTCCCCGAAGCCTGTGTTTGGCTCCCGCTTCCACTCCTTTAGACTGGTCAATGCCTACTCAATCAACTCGGCAGACGGTAGGGTCTACTCCGTCCCCCCAGAATCCCTCTTTCCTGACACGGGCATCCCACTCTGGGTTGTGCGAGACCTGCACATCCACAACCCCTTGGCTGACCCGCTGCGCTCCTTTTTGTTCTGGGAAGTCTCCTCCTCCGCCGTATATTTTGAATTAGCGGCGCTGGGAGGCTTTGCCCTAATAAACTCCCCAGGGGTGTACACTAGGTTCCCTCTCTCAGGAAAGCCGCGTCCATCCGTTATCGACCTTGCTTTTGCTAACTGTAACGGCGTCTTGGCACTGGATGTTAGTCCAAGGCACACAACGACACGCAGGTCCTAAACGATAACACTCGTTTAGCGTAAGGGTTCGGAGATGACAATCTCAGGTCAAGGCTGATGGCGTAACGACAGATCACGGTCAGGGTTCGTTGGTTCTTGGCGTGGATCTTGGATATCAGAATAGATGTCGTTATATTCTGAAATACAGGAGTCGTGAAAGAAATAGCAGGTAGCGTAAAGAATAAAGAAAATAGGGGGCTTTTTATTTTTATTTTTATATATCATATATTCATTGTTAAGGTACAACAAATCGCATGGAGAGCAAGCTATGGCGAAAACAAAACCCAAAATCCAAGACGAACTAAGAAATGAAAAATCCGGCACACTGATCTTCAACTAGGGTCCGTACCAGTCCCAGGCCCACATACAGGCGCGAAATTAAAATCAGTACTTTAAAGGAAACCCGCCTTTAACCAGCGGGCAAAGCATGAAAAACAAATACATTTAAACCTAGGTTTCTTGAGAAGACATATAGTACCCAAAAGACACTAAAATAGACGAATGGGAAGAAACGGACTCGGAGGCAGAAGATGGGCAGAGGAGCATACCCGAGGGAATGGCCGTGGCTGTTGAGCTTATGAAGCGAGCTAGGGCACCCAAAAGGGAGGCCGAGGACCATGCGCGGGCGTCGGGGGCGATGTCAGAAACCCGGGGAAGGTTGCGGTATCTGGCGGGCTCTTTCGCAGAGCAGCGGAGGATGGCATGCTCGAAAGTCTAAGGGGCTTCGTCATAGCTGGGGTAGGTGGTTGGGAACCCGCTATCCCAGGCTCGATGCGCGCAGAGGCAGCTCATGCCAGACCTCATCTGGTGTAGACGGCCCACGATGAATTTATCGGGGCCAATAAATGGGTGGGGCGTAAGTGAGGCACCGTAGGGGTATCTGGCCGGGTCGGGAACAGCATCTTCCCATTCCTTCAGGCGGAGGCTTGTGCACTGAAGCTTGAGCTGGGGGTCAGAGCGGCCTGGGAGGGGGTCAGGGTAGAGTTCGCCAAGCAGGTGTTAGGAAGTGACTGGAAGGAGCATGGGCCCGTTTGGGCCGAGGATAAAGAGCATCGAGTGAGGGAGGGGATCCAGGGGGAGGCGCGTTCTGTTCTTCGCGGGGGGTCTGGGCTTAAGCCACGAGAGGGGGTTGCGGTGGCCTGAGTGCCCCTTGAGGAGGGGCCTGTGGTCAGGAGTGTGTCGGTGCGGCGACGGTGTGTGTAGCGAGCGGGGGAGACAGGCAGCCGCCGGGTTGATCTCCGAGGGGGAGCACAGTACCCTGAGGCATGCCAGATGGCGTTTGTCCCTTAGGAGCAGCTCGAGTGGGGGGAGGCAGGCTTCGATGGCCAAGACTTTGGTCAGGGTGCATAGGAAGCAGTTGGTGGTCCACCTCTGGACCTTGTGCCAGAAGGAGCAGCGCTTTTTTGTCATGTGGACAGTGGGCGCTACGGTGTCTGCGCCATAGCTAAGGATGGGAAAGAGGTGTGAGGAGGCCAGGCGATGGCATAGGAAGGGGGGGAGGCCCATGCCCGGAGGGGAGAGCCTTTTTATCGCCACGAAGGCAGCCAGCGCCTTGGCTAGCCTTTTGACGAAGTGAGGGGTTGTTCACATTGAGGGTGTAAACCAGTAGCCCAGCCACCGGACCTCAGTCTTGGGTGTAAAAATCGCTCCATCCAGGTGGACCAGAGTGTTGGAGATTGGGTCTTGTCCCTGTTCGGATGGCAGTGGATCAGCTCTGTCTTGGGTACCGAGAAACTAATGCCCAGGGCGGCCCCCTTGGCCTTTATCTTGGCATACTGTTTCTGAAGAATTTGGATGTTGCTTCTGTAGGAGGCCGAGGATGCTGTCAGACCGCAGTGGTCGAGGTAGGAGAGCATGAGCCCCTGGGGGATCTCGCAGTCTAGGCGGGATACGTAAATGACCAAAAGGAGCCGAGAGAGTGTGGACCCCTGAGGGGTTCCGACTGAGACCGGGGCAAACACCCTAGGGGACCCCGGGTAGAGGAGCCGGCACGTTCTGCCGGAGAGGAAAGACTTGGTCCAGGACACGATGTAGGCGTTGACCCCTTTGGCTTTCATCATGCCGCACCGGGCAGCGGGGTTGATGTTGTTGAAGCCCCACTTTATGTCCAGGAACAGCTTAGATACCTTGTTTCTAGCCATCTGCAGGGTTCTCACTTTGTTGGTCAGGGTGGTGGTAGCGTCAGAGGCCGAGAGACCTGCTAGAGACCCACACTGGTGCGAGTTTATAAGGCCAGCCGCACGCGCTACGCACGCCAGCCTCAAGTTCATGATCCTCTCCAGGATCTTTGAGAAGCTTTGAAGCTGAACTATCAGTGGGAAGGAGGAGGGGGAGTCGTAACAAGCCTTTCCGGGCTGGTCAAGCACGATGTGGTCAGCTCTTTTCAGGGTGACCGCATGGGACCCGTAGGCCACCAAGGGCGCAACGAGGTGGTGGATAAGGTGGGAGGCCACGCGGTTGATCCTTTTCCACACAGAGTTGGGGGTCATGTCGGGCCCAGAGGCCAACCACAGGGAGGACCGGGCGAGAGCGATAGCGACTTTGTTGGCTGTCAGCTCAGGGCAGCTGCTGTAGGGGAGGAGGATGGTGTCAAAGCCCCTGGCTAGTTCGCCGGGGAAGATGTAGTCAAGGAGCACCTTGTTTGGTTCGGGTGGAGCTGAGGCTCCCGGGAGCTCAGGGAAACGGGGAGGCGGGCGGCCAACAGCGAACTTCTTCGCCGTCCACACATTCGGTGGTGTCGCTGAGGCCAAGAACCAGGACCAGTGATCGCTCTTGTCCTTCTTTATGGCTTTGAAATAGGCAGCTCTGGCCGCCCTGGCGGAAGCCAAGAGGGAGGCGGCGAACGGATTTCGTTTCGCGAAGCGTAGTGCGGAGTTGTAGGCTCTCCGGAGCAACGACAGTAAGTCTGACCACCATGGCTTTGACCTGAAGGTGACTTTCTTCAGCCGGGTATGTAGCGCAAGCTGGGCCGTAACCCTGTCCAAGTTCGTTTTAAACCCCACATCTAGTGACCGGGTGGTGGGGATGCGTCGAGCGCTCCAAAGAGCGGTGGACTTTGGGGAGATAACCAGAGCGGGCCAGTCCGTCAAAGCCAAGTTAGGGGACGGGGGGGGGGGCGAACGAGCGGCGCTTCGAACCGGAGGAGGATAGGAATGAGGTCAGAGCCGGTAGAGGGGAGAGGGTCAGACGATTCGGTAAAGTACCGCGCCTGGAGGGGGCAAGCGAAGGCAAGGTCACTGACGCCCAGAAAATACTGGGGGAAGCCCCCTTATATAGAAGGAAATCGGACCACAGCCTTTGCCGCCCGACTCATACCCCAGTATGAGTCGCCTATCCATGTAACCAAAGAAACCATACAATTTGTCGTAACCTTTACAAAGGAAAAACGTCATAACAACAGTGTAACCAAAGAAAGAACACCAAAGTTATCCCAACATGTATCTGACCAGGGGACCGTGAGAGCAGGGCCCTCCCCAAGGCCAAAGTTCTCTGAGGCCTATTCCAGATCCTCCGGTAATGGTCTAGGCTTGAGTGGTTACCCTTCGTGGAATTCATTAACCGTCCTCAGCTTGTTGATTGAATCTGCCGGTTCCCATGTCGCTTCATCGCAGCCTTCCCATTTCACCAGATATCGAAGTCGGTTTCTGACGAACTTGGAATCTAAAACATTCGGAACCTGCCACTCATCTTCTCCTTCGACTTCCATGGGCGGAGGTGGTGCGATTATCTGTCCTTTGAGTGGGTCATTTGCTGCTAGGTCCAACAGTGACACGTGGAAGACGTTATGTATCTTGATGGTATGCGGCAGATCCAAACGGTAAGAATGTGTTCCAATCTTTTCCCTTACCCCATATGGTCCTTGACGTTTGTTGTCCAACTTTCGTGAACGTCGACGTGTACTAATATCTTTAGCATTCAGCCAAACTCTATCACCGCCTTGGAAGCAGCGAGCTGGGAGTCTGCGTCGGTCAGCATTTTCCTGTTGCCTTGCCTGCGCATAACCCATTTCAGTTCGAAGGTGTGCATGAAGTTCTGTCGTAGTGACAACGAAAGATCGCGACTCTTGGTAGTCAGTCGGGAGAGTTTGTTCGTTGTGAAAGTCCATATGAGGATCATAGCTGGAGTTGGCAAAGAAGGGAGAGGTTCAGGTAGTCTCAGATGCATGATTGTTACACATAAACTCCGCCATTGGTAACTATTGACACCAGTCATCCGGTTGGTAGTTAACATATGACGGTAGATACTGTTCCATGATACCGTTAACTCGTTCTGTTTGACCGTCAGTTTCAGGATGGAATGCAGGGGATAGACGTCGGTCAATTTTCAGTCTACGACAGATGGTGCCCCAGAACTCGCCAGCAAATTGTGGTCCTCGATCAGATATGATAGTCAGGGGTAAGCCATGGTGTTTCTAGATGTTATCCAAGAAGAGGTCGGCAAGAGAAGGGGCATCGATGGTCGTACAACAAGGGACCAGATGACGCATATTGGTTAGCCGATCTACCAGTACCCAAATCGCATCGTTACCGTTACTCCAGGGTAGACCGGTTACAAAGTCCATGGAGATATCTTGCCATGGTCGATAGGGAATAGAGAGAGGGTGAAGAATACCAAACGGAGCATGATGAGCGGTTCGCCTTCGTTGACAGATATGGCAATTGGCCACATATCGTGCGATCTCCTTTCGCATGCTCAGGCAATGGTATTGTCGGGTGATTAGCTCATGCCCTGTGGATCTGCCGCAGTGACAAGGAGCAGGAGCGTCGTGATATTCCCGAATAATGGCCCGGTGCAAATGTTTGTGGGCGGGAACATAAAGCCGATCTCGGTGACGTAATCAATTACCATCCGTGGTAAACTCGGCTAGGGAGATTAGGCGGCTATGTCGTACCCCTTGTTCCAGCATCTTGAGTAACCGGTTTGGAAGGGGTTCAGTTTGATAGGCTTCTTTCCATTGTTCATTCAAGAGGGACGCTCCAAAGTGAAGCGGAATATCTGCCAACAAACCTAGAGACTGGGACTTGAGAACCACTTGTGTTCTATGCGTTTCGTGCTCTAATACCTCTTCTTCTGTTTGCCCCCCCATCCTCGTTAATGGATCTGCCTTGCCTTGTGCTTGACCAGGTACAAATTCAATCGTATACTTGAATTGCGACAGGAATTGTGACGATCAGGCTTGTCGTTGATTGTGTAACCTTTTGGTGGTAAGGTATGGCAGGTTCTGATGATCCGACCGTACTGTAACAGGTCCGCCATCCAGATAAGCCCTCGATTTCTCAAAGGCTCGTACTACGGCCATCAACTCTTTGTCGTAAATGTCGTAATTGCATTCGGCCGGCCTGTGTTTGTTTGAGAAGAAGGCGAGGGGATGCAAAAGCCCATCAGATCTAGGTTGGGATAGTATACAGGCGGAGGCGATGTGGAAAGCATCGGTTTCTACCACTATCTCTTTGTCAAAATCTATAGCCAAACTCAGGGTCAGAAATCCTCAAATGTCACACAAAGATAAGCCACAATACCACAACTCAACTAACATCAGAATTTTTGAAAATACCTTTTTGAATAAAGAAATCTATAATTAAGATCTACAAACTCTCAGGATGTCCATAAAACAAATAGTTTTTTAATTCATCAAGAGGTGAAAAAGTTGTTGTGGAATGAATATTGTGCCACAACTAGTACTGTGTGGCTAAGGTTGTTGTGTATATCTCATACTTTTTATGGTGAAAAAAACAGAATAGTATGAGGAAGATTTTC
>Ga0307513_10005515_pt1 | contig 16697 bp, 12 predicted proteins | sample 15_EM_MG_FD_202174 | JGI IMG/M metagenome (GOLD analysis project Ga0307513, IMG submission 202174) | Populus trichocarpa ectomycorrhiza microbial communities from riparian zone in the Pacific Northwest, United States - 15_EM | ecosystem: Host-associated > Plants > Roots > Unclassified | place... | reverse complement strand
CGCCGTAGGTCTGGTTGAGCTTGCGCCGCGTGTAGCAGTGCAGCTGATCGTAGAGCGGCTTGACCTGACTCCACAGCTTGTCGCTCTGCGCGGCGAACGCGTCCTCCGGCATGTCGTAGCCCGACTTCCAGAGCGACGCGACGTTCTTGAAGCCGATGCCGCGCGCGCCGGCGTTGGCGAGCTCGACGTACTTCACGAACATGTCGCGCTCCTTGTGGCCGATCGCGTCGTACCAGGTCTTCCACGTCGCGAGCAGCTTGTCGGGCCGGCGCTCCTTCTGGAGCTGCTTGGACCAGAACTCGATGTCCTGACACGACTCCTTGCCCTTGACCGTCTTGCACACGCCCTTGCCGTACTCGGAGTCCATCTTCGTGGCGAGCTCGGCGAGCTCCTTGGCCTGCGCCGGATCGTCGGGCGACGGCTGGCCGGCGAACTTGAGCAGCACGAGCTGGCGCCGCGTCTCGGCGTCGAGCTTGCCGAGGATCGGCTCGAACTTGCGCGCGGCCTTGATCAGCTTGGTCGTCTCGACGCTCGCGGTCTCGGTGGCCTGCGCGGCGGCCGCCTCGTGCACCGGGGTGAGGTCGGTCTGGTTGGCCCACACCGCTTGCGACGCGTCGACGTTCAGCTTGCGCAGGATCGGATCGAGGTCGGCGACGAACTGCTTCGCCTCGGCGATCAGCGCGTCGTCGGCCGCCGCCGGCTTCTCGGTCGGTGTTGGCGGCTCGATGACCTCGGCCTCCGGCTTGGGCGTGACCGGGTCGGCTGGCTTGGAAGGATGGCCGCACGCCGCGGCGAGGATCAAGGCGGAGAGCAGGGTGGACTTGCGCACGGCCGGACTCTACGCCGCGACGGTGGCAAGCGGTCAAGCGTCGCGCGCGATCCGGCGGGCTAGGGTTCCAGCGGCGCGCCCTCGTCGGCGCGCTTGGGCGCCTCCAGCGGCACGCCGTCGTCGGTGGCGCGCTTGGGCGGCTTGCCGGCGCGGCCGGGCGGGGAGATGCCGCGATCCTCGAGCAGCTTGCGGGCGGTGACCTGCTGGTCGGGATCGAGGAGGGCGAACGCCTTCTGGAGCGCCTCGAAGTCGTTCTCGCGACGAGCGGCGTGCAGCTTGGCCGCGTCCGGCGTGGTGCGGACCTGCGCGCCCGGCGCGTTGTTGTGGTGGGCCGGCGGCGCGCCCTTCACGGTCTCCGGATCGGCCTCCGGCTTCTCGATGATGCGGAGCTGGGTGTCGATCGCGTCGTCGCGCGCCGACAGGCTCTTGTCGATCTCCGAGAGCTTGGTGAACTGATCGTCGCGCAGCTTGAGCGAGCTCGCGTTGTCGAGCAGGTAGCCCACCGGCGTGCCCGACGACGGCGGCAGCGGCGGGAGCTCGCCGTTCTTGGGTTGCATCGGCGGCGGGTCGGTGTCGTGACGACAACCGGCGATCGCGAGGAGGAGCAGGAGCGTGGCGCGCAGCATCGTGGGCGACTCTAACGCGCGCGGCCGGGGCGCGCGCCATGTGCGTCCGACACCGAGATGCTTGCGTGAGGGAAAATTGCGTTGATTTGCGAAAAATTGGAGGAGTCTCGCTGATTTATTCCGTGAGGGAGCGCGCTCACGGAGCTGGTTTCCTCGGTGAAGCTCGCAGATGTGGGGCGACGTCCTTCCGTGAGGAAAAATGGCGCCGTTCTGAAACAATTCGCTGCGATCTTCAGCCGTTGTTCCGTGAGAGCCGAGATGTTGTCCGCGTGGTGGCGATGCAGTACGTAGAGCGACCTCCATGCTGCGCACGCTCCTACGATCTCTCTCGCTCGTGGTGATCCTGGCCGGCACCGCCGGCGCCGCCGCGGGCAGCGCGCCCGAGCCGCCGACCTCCAAGGTCGAGGCCAAGAAGTCGGTGAAGAAGAAGACGCACAAGGCCAAGAAGAAGGCCGCGCGCAAGTCTCGCAAGAAGACCAAGCGGGCGAAGAAGGCGAAGAAGACGGCGCAGGCCGACGTCTCGGCGTCGCATCGCAAGGCCGCGCCCGCGGGCTCGCGCGACGAGGCCTCGCACCACAAGACGGCGGCGCCGATCCGCGCGGAGCGGGTCGAGGCGCCGGCCAGGGCCGAGGCGCCGGCGAAGGCCGAGGCGCCGGCGAAGGCCGAGGCGCCGACGAAGGCGCCTGCGCGGGCCGAGGCCGAGGCGCCGGCGAAAGCCGAGGCGGCGATGCCGGCCGAGGCGCCTGCGCGGGTCGAGCCGAGCAAGCACGCGGACCCGGCGAGCAAGGTCGACCCGAAGGGCGCGATGCCGCCCGAAGTGCCGGCCGATCCACGCTGAGGCGAGCACCGCGAGGCGATCGCTTGGTGAAGCGCTCGCTACGACGAGCCTCGCTGGGCTCGCGATGACGAGCAGGCGCCTCGCCGCGCTCGCCACGACGAGCACGCGCCTCGCCGCGCTCGGCTACAAGGCGCCGGGGGGACAGCGATTGCAGTCCTGCTGCTGGGACGAGCAGCCGCCGTTGCCGTCGCTGCATTGAAGCGACGGGCACGTCGTGGTGCAGTCCGCGAAGAAGTCGCAGAACACGTCGCAGCTGCAGGCGTTGCTGCAGTCGACGTTGGTGCATGACCCGCTGCCCGAGCACTCGACGTTGCACTGGCCCGTGCCGCAGTCGACGTTGGTGCAGCTGTCGAAGCCGGGGCAGTCGATCCGGCACGGCGCGGCGCCACAGCTGAGGTTGCGGCAGCTCGTGTCTGCGCCGCACGTGATCGTGCAGCCTGCGCCGCCGGTGCAGTCGATGCCGTTGCGGCACGCGCGCTCGGTCGAGCAGTCGATGTCGCAGGTGAAGCCATCCGGGCAGACGATCGGCGGGGCCCCCGCCATGCACAGCTCGGGCGAGACGGCGCAATCGACCTTGCAGGTCTTTGCCTTGAGATCGCAGGACGTGCACTGCGCGGGGCACTGCGGCGCGTCGGGCGGGAGGATGATCGGCGCGTCGACCGGCGGCCTGGCGTCGAGCTCGACGCGGGCGTCGGGGGGCGGTTGCTGCGGTTGGCCCGCGATGCAGAAGCCGTCGACGCAGACCCGGCCGGCGGCGCAGTCGCGGGTGTTCTCGCACGCGAAGTCGTTGCTGCGGTGGGTGACGGAGCAACTGCCGGCAGCGGCGAGGGCGAGGACAACGGCGACGAGCCAGAGCACCACGAGCTTCACGGCAACCCTCCAATCGTGAGCACCACACCCGCGCCGTGATCGAGCACGGTCGGCATCAGGCGCGCGGACGTCGTCGCGGCGGCGCGCCGGTCGCGGACGTAGAAGTACGTGGAGATCCCGCCGACGACGAGGCCCGAGATCGCGAACACGTTGCCCAGCGTGGCGTAGCCGTCCCCCTTGGACTCGAGGTCGCGCAGGTGGCGCAGATCCGCGGCGGTGGAGGTCGGCGCCTTGGCGATGTCGCTATCGACGCCGTTCGCCGCGCTCCACATCAGGAGGCCGAGCACGACCAGCGCGCCGCCGCCCGCCATGCCGGTGATCTCGAGGCGGCGGTTGCTCGTCGGATCGAGGGGAGGGCGCTCGGTGACGATCGGCGACGGCGTGGGCTCCGGCGCGACCGGCAGCGGGGCCGGAGCCGGCGGCGGGGCGAACAGCGGCGCGATGCCGTCGAGCTTGTCGGGCGGGGTGCCGGCGGCGAGCAGCATCGTGGCGTCGCGCGATCCGCCGCCCTTGCTGATCCGGCGCACGGTGATCTCGAGGCCGCCGGGCCTGGGGGCGAGCGTGGTGATCACGATCTCGTCGACCGCGAGCATGCCGAGCACCTCGTCTTTGCAGGCTGCTGCCTCGGGCTTGCAGCCGACCGCGGTGGCGGCGTCGGTGAAGTTGAGCTCGCCGGCCGCGGCCTGCGGGTCGTCGGCGACGGCCAGCTTGACGATCGCAGCGTCGATCTTGCTGCGCGTGCTGGCGTCAGCGCGGCCTTCGGACTGCAGCACGAGCAGCTTGTGGGCGTCGGCCACGGCGGGCGAGGCGGCGAGCGTGAGGACGAAGAGCGGACCGAGCGTGCGGAGGATCATGAACCGAGGCGCTCCAGGCAGGACGCGGACGATGCAGGCGGACGCGGGCGATGCCGACGGCCCAGGCGCGCCGGCCGACAGCGCTCCCCAATGAGGGCGCGGTTGCATCGAACGATCATGAGCCGAGGCGCTCCAGCCGCTCGCGCACCTGGTCGGCGTCGCTCGCGGTCGGGGCGAGCTTCAGGTAGCGCTTGAACGCCGAGCGCGCCTGATCCTTGTTGCCCATCTTCTCGTACACGAGGCCGATGCCTCGCCAGGTCGGCGCGAAGCCCGGGTTGCTCGACAGCGAGCCACGGAACGTCGCGAGGGCGCCGCTCGTATCGCCGCGCGCGTACTGCTGCAGGCCGGTCTTGTAGGCGGCGGCGGGGTCGGACTTGGGCCGCTCCGTCGGTGCGGCGTATGGATCGATCGGCTGCGCCCTCGGCGACGCGCGCGCGACGCGCTCGGGGGCCGCCGTATGCTTGGCGTCGAGCTTCTTGGGGTCGGGCGGCTTCTGGGGGGGCGGCTTCTTGGCGGTGGCGGTCTCGGGGGGCTTGGCGGGCTTCGGCTCCGGCGCCGCCGACCTGGACGCGACGATCGCGGCCTTGGGGGGCTCGGCGACGGGCTTCGGTGCTTCGGCGACGGGCTTCGGTGCTTCGGCGACGGTCTTGGGCGGCTCGGCGACCGGCTTGGCGGCCTCGGCGATCGGCTTGGCGGCTTCGGCGATCGGCTTGGCAGCTTCGGTGATCGGCTTGGCGGCCTCGGCGGATGCGACCGCGTCGGCGCTCGGCTTGCTGTCGGTCGCCGAGCCGGTCGGCGCCGCGGGCTGGGCGACGGTCGGAGCTGGCACCGCGGCTGCGACGATGGGCGTGGCGGTCGGGCTCGTCGCGGGCGGTCGCTGCGCCACCGCGCCGTCGGTACGCGGCTTGGGAGATCCGGCGAACGCGAACGCGACGATCGCGACGGCCGCCGCGATCGCGAGCGCGCCGCCGACCGCGAGCACCAGGCGCTTGCGGCCCGCGCGCGCGGTGTCGTGCACGTCCTCGTCGTCGGTGAGGGCCTCGGTGGTGCCGGTCGACCAACCCCAGCCGGCGAGCACGTCGCGCCCCTTCTCCGGGTGCTGCAGCGCGATGACCTCCGACGGATCGCCGTGCCGCTCGTCCTCGAACTCGGTGTCGGGCGTCGGCACGCGCACCGCCGCGCGCGCGGACGTCACGCCCGGCGGCGTCCCGATCTGCGTCGACATCACGGCACGTGGCGGCGCGCCGAGGTGCGGCGTCGCGGCGGTGGCAGCCGTGGCGACGGACTCCTTGCCGGGCGGCTGCGTCGGGCTCGCGCGGAACGGCGCTGGCAGGTCGTGCTTGGAGGCATGCTCGCTCGGCGCGATCGGTGCGACCTGCGCCGGTTGCGCGGCGCTGTCCGAGATCGGCGGCGGCATCGCCGGCGGATCGAACGACGGCAGCGCGCCGTCGGGCCCGGGCATCACCGGCGAAGCGCCGGCGGACACCAGCGTCGCGAGCGACGCGGGCGCCACGCCCAGGCGGGTGGGCTGCGGGCTGGCGAACGCGGTCGGGTCCGCGTCGATCGCGTTCGAGCCGAGGAACGCCGTCGCCGCGAGCGGCGCCTTGGAGAGGGCCGGCTCCGGCTCGGCGAGCGCGTTCGATCCGAGCATGGCGGTCACCGCGACCGGCGACTTCGCCTGCGGAGCGCTGTCCCAGCGCGAGCGCGAGCCGCGCAGCTGGGTCTTGACCTCCGACCAGATCGGCTGCGCGTCGATCACCGTCGGCAGCGCCTGGGCCTCGGCGAAGGCGAGGAGATCCGGCTCCGTGGCGGAGCTCAGCTCCGCGGCGGGCGCGGGCGGCCGCGTCAGCACGAACGGCGACGGCGACGTCCCGGTCTGCGAGCTCCACGCCGCGGGAGGAGGCAGCGTGCCACTCTTGGCTCGCTCCGTCGTCGCGGCGGCGGTCGCCGGGGCGGTGGTCGCCGGCGGCTGCGTGCCATTCGACGACCGCGCCGCGCTCACGCCGGGCAGCGTGGTCATCACGGGCGACTGCGTGCCAGTCGATGGCCGCGCCGAGCTCACGCCGGGCAGCATGGTCACCACCGGCGGCAGCGTGCCATTCGACGACCGCGCCGCGCTCGCGCTGGGCGGCGTGATCACCGACGGTGGCGGCTGCGTGCCGCTCTTGGGCCGCGGCGTCGCCAGCGCGGCGCTCGGCGGCGCGGTCACCGACGGCGGCGGCTGCGTGCCGCTCTTGGGTCGAAGCGTCGCCGACGCCATGCTCGAGGGCGCGGCGCGCGACGCCAGCGGCGCGATCGCCGACGCGGGCGCGCCCACCGCGGGCGGCGGCAGCGTGGCGTTCGACGACCGAGGCATGTCCCCGGCCGGCAGCGCCCCCGGGGCGCGCGGTTCCATCGACGATCGCGATGCGGGCGGCGCCGGCGCGACGACGACCGCGGGCAGCGGCGAGGTCTTGCTTCCCGGCGGTGGCTTGGTCAGCGCGCGCGTCACGAACGCGGCGATCGCCTCGTTCGAGTCGGGGTAGCCGGCGTCGCCGAGCACGGCGTCGATCTCGGCTGCCATCACCTTGGCGCTCTGGTAGCGATTGGCCGGCTCGGCGGCGACCGCGCGCTGGCAGATCGCGTCGAGCTCGGCGGGCACGTTGGCGTTGTACTCGCTCGGCGGACGGACCGCGCCGGCCAGCACCGCGCGCCGGACCGCGTCGTCGCCAGCGCCGTCGAACAGGCGCTCGTGGGCCAGCGCTTCCCACAGCACGACGCCGAGCGAGAACACGTCGCTCCGGCGGTCGCCCGAGCCGCCGCGCAGCTTCTCGGGCGCCGTGTACCCGGTCGCCGCCGCCGCCGGCGCGAGCTTGACGCTACCGTCGGCCGCCACGACGATGGCCGCGGGCGTCACCGTGCCGAGCGGCTGCCCGGCGCGCTGCGCCGCGTGCACCGCGTCGGCGATCTGGCCGACCACGCGCGCGCAGCTCAGCTCGTCGAGCCGGCGCGCGGACGCGATCACCTGCTGGAACGAGAGACCGTCGCTGCCATCTGGCTTGCTTGCCGCCAGACCTTCGGCCTCGATCGTGGACACCGCTCCATCTTAACGTAGGTCGGCCGAAATTGATCGATCCACTCGCAGTCGCGGCGTGATCACGGCGACATCGCGCCTTGTGCAGCAGCGGGACATCTGTAATAGCATCCGCCCGTCTTGGTCGCCGAGCAGCGCACCCTCCTGCGGCTCGTCACCGCGCGATCGCTCAACACGTTCGGGCGAGCGGTGCTCAACGCGACCGTCCTGTGGGAGCTCTACGCGCGCACCGGCAGCAAGCTCGCGCTCGCCGCCGTCGGCGTCGCCCAGGTCCTGCCGGTCATCTTGCTGTTCGTCCCCGCCGGCACGCTGGTCGATCGCTCGGATCGCCGCGCGCTCGCGACGATCGCCGCGGCGACGACCGGCCTGATCGGCCTGGGGCTCGCGCTGATCAGCGGGCTCGGCGCGCCGATCGCGCTGTACTTCGTGCTGCTGCTCGGCCAGGGCTGCGCGACGGTGATCCACGCGCCGGCGATCTCGTCGCTGATCCCGCTGATCATCGCGCGCGACGAGCTCGCCCGCGCCAACCGGCACAGCGCCAGCCTGCAGGAGCTGTCGGCGATCGTCGGGCCTTGGATCGCCGGCCTCGCGCTCACGTTTGTCGCCGCGACCTGGGTCTACGCCGCGCTCGCCGTCACCGGGCTGTCCGCCGCGGCGCTGTACCGCTCGCTGCCGCAGGCGCGCGCCGTCGCGGCCTCGTCGGTCAACGCGCGCAAGGACTGGCGCGTCGGCCTGCGCTTCATCTTCCGATCGCCGCTGCTTCTGCCGGCGCTCACGCTCGACATGTTCGCCGTGCTGTTCGCCGGCGTGACCGCGCTGCTCCCGGCCGTCGCGACCGATGTCCTGCATGTCGATGTGTTTGGCTACGGCATGCTGCGCGGGGCGCAGTCGGCCGGCGCCGTCCTCATGGCGGTGCTCGGCGGACACCTGCGGCCGTGGCGGCGCCCCGGCCGCGTCCTGCTGATCGTCGTCGCGCTGTTCGGCCTGGCGACCATCGGCTTCGGGCTGTCGCGCTCGTTCCCTCTGTCGCTCGCGCTGCTCGTGCTGTGCGGCGCGCTCGACAACGTCTCGGTCGTGATCCGGCTGACGCTCGAGCAGATGGTCGTGCCCGACGCGATCCGCGGCCGGGTCAGCGCCGTGCACTACGTGTTCATCGGCATGTCGAACGAGCTCGGCGCCGCGGAGTCGTGGAGCGCGGCGGCCCTGATCGGCACGATCCCGGCGATCGTCGCAGGCGGCGGGCTCGCGGTGATCGTCGTCGGCGTCGTCGCGCTCAAGTGGCGCGCGCTGGTCACCATGCCGCCGCTCGCCGAGCTCCAGCCGGCCGAGTCGCTCGAGTCGCCGGTCGCGTCGATCGGTCCGGCCGCCCCGCCGGGGTAGCCGCGCGGTTTGTTTTCGCGCGCGATACCAGCCGGAAACCTGGGCTCGCTAACGTTCGTGGACATGCGAGTCCGCCCAATTTTCGTGGCTGCGATCGTCAGCCTGGTCGTGGTCGTAACGCTCGCCGCCCGCGCCCGCGACGCCGGCGCCGATCCCGCGCCGGCCCCGGCGCCGACCATCGAGCAGCGGCTCGCCAACCTCGAGGCCTACGTCACCAACGGCGTGCCCGACGCCGCGGGCGGCGCCCTGTCGGCGACGTCGGGCCCCGGCCACAACGGCTGGATGATGACCTCGACCGCGCTCGTGCTGTTCATGACGCTGCCCGGGCTCGCGCTGTTCTACGGCGGCCTGGTGCGGCGCAAGAACGTGCTGTCGGTGCTCGCGCAGTGCTTCGGCTCCGCCGGCCTCGTCACGGTGATCTGGTGGTCGGTCGGATACAGCCTCGCGTTCGCCAAGGGCAACGCGCTGCTCGGCGGCCTCGGCTTCGCGTGGTTTCACGGCGTGACCGCGGCGCCGAACACCGACTACGCGGCGTGGGTCTCGCAGAACGTGTTCGCGATGTTCCAGATGATGTTCGCGATCATCACGCCGGCGTTGATCGTCGGCGCGATCGCCGAGCGCATGAAGTACGCCGCGGTGATCGCGTTCATCGCGCTGTGGATGTTCGTGGTCTACCTGCCGCTCGCTCACATGGTGTGGGGCATCGACGGCTTCATGAACGGCGTGTGGAACCCGCTCGCGGCGATCAAGGCGATCGACTTCGCTGGCGGCACCGTGGTGCACATGTCGTCGGGCTGGTCGGCGCTCGTGCTGTGCTTGATCCTCGGCAAGCGCACCGGCTTTGGCCGTCGCGCGTTCATGCCGCACAGCCTCGTGCTGACCGTCGTCGGCACCGGCATGCTGTGGGTCGGCTGGTATGGCTTCAACGCGGGCAGCGCGGTCGCCGCCGACGGCATCGCCGCCAACGCGTTCGTGACCACGACGCTGGCCGCCGCGATCGCCGCCGCCGGCTGGCCGGCGCTCGAGTGGATCAGCCACGGCAAGCCCACCGTGCTCGGGTTCTGCTCCGGCGCGGTCGCCGGCCTGGTCGTGATCACCCCGGCCGCCGGCTTCGTCACCGCGAGCAGCGCCGTGCTGATCGGCGTGATCGCCGCCGTCGTGCCGTTCCTGGCGTGCACCAAGCTCAAGGCGTACTTCAAGTACGACGACGCGCTCGACACGTTCGGCGTCCACGGCGTGGGCGGCACGCTCGGCGCGCTGCTCGCCGGCGTGTTCGCCGACGCCGACGTCAACGCCAACCTCAAGACCAACCTCGCCGGCCTCCTCGGCCACGGCCTCTGGCTCGAGCAGCTCAAGGCGATCGGCGTCACCCTCGGGCTCTCGATCGTCGGCACCGCCGCGATCGCCACCGCCATCAAGGCCGTCCTCGGCCTGCGCCCCAGCCTCGAAGACGAGGAGGCCGGCCTCGACGGCAGCGACCACGGCGAGGCCGGCTACCACGGCGACGAAGGCGGCGGCGGCCTTGCCCCCGCCGGCTACGCTCACGCTCGCGAGGACAGCGTCGTCCTCGAGACCGCGACCTCGACGACCTGAGCCGCACCGCGGCGCACGCCGCGGGGCTTCGCTCGCGGGCCGGATCATCGCGATTGCGGATGCCGCAGCCGAACCTCGAGGCATGTTCGTAGCACCGGAAGTGCGCGCGCGACGCGCGCCTGGAGCGTGCCGGGTTTCTCGCCGCAGATCGCGGCCATCTCCTCGAACGTGAAGCCCTGCTGGTAGCGCAGCAGCAACGCGGTCTGGAGCTCGTTGTCGAACTCCCGGACACAAGCGACCAACGCGGCGTGGAGCTGCGCGTGCTCGAGGGCATCGCAAGGTGAGGGGCCCGCGTCGGGGATCGCTCCCAGATCCGACTCGCTGATCCGGGCACGCGCGCGGCGCCGGCGCTTGGCCGCATCGAGCAGGCGATGGCGCGCGATCCCGAAGAGCCAGCACCGCACGGTCGAGCGTCGGCCAAACGTCGCGAGGTCGCGGAACGCTTCGAGGAAGACCTGCTGGTGGACGTCGTCGGCGAGCCTGGGGTCGCGCAGGCCCTCGCAGCAGAACCGATACACGGCAGCGCCGTGACGGTCCATGAGCCGGTGCAGCGCGCGCTGCGTGTCACCGCGATCCACGAGGAGCAGCACGTCGGCGTCGGCGTCGGCGGGGCCGGCCGCCGCCCGATCCGGGCGGTTGGTGGGCGAGCGATCGAAGGCGTCGATGCAATCTGGCTGATCCATGGGATTCCCAACGAGGACGTCGAGCACGGTGCGTGCCTCAGGCGGGGGGTGGCGCGGCGAGCAGGAGGTAGCCGAAGAACGGAATGAAGGTCGCGCCGACCGCGCCGAACACATGCGCGTGCTCGGCGCTGACTGACAGCGGCGCGAGTGGATTGCCGATCACCAGGGTCCACGCCGCAAACGCGAGGCAGCGGATCACGTACTGGCGTAGCGTCGGCCGCATCTGGGTGACCGCACCGTCGTGGCGGAGCGCGAATACGACGGCGAGCACGCCCAGCGCCGCGATGGTCGGTTCGTAGTACGGCCACGCGATCACCGCGGCGAGCGCCAGCGCGGTGGGATAGATGGCGATCACCTCGGTCGGGATCAACTTGAGCAGGCGGTCGAGCTTGGTCTCGACGGGTGGCTTCATCTCCACACCGGCGCGCGCGTCACGCTGACCGGCGGTGAGGGCGTGCGGCTCTGGGGCCGGCAACAACGTGAGAGGCATGTAGGTGACGTCGGTCGATTGCAACCGACATGCCTCGGCACTGCGTGAAACGCCCGTGGCTGGCGTGCACCGGTGTTGCCCGGCTGCCGACGACGACGTTCACGGGCCCTGGGCGCTGGTACCACCGCCCATGGGCTGACGGTAGCGTTGCCGCGTCGCAGACTCCTTCGCTATCATGGCGGATGCCCGGGGGGGTGATCGAGACGCATGGTCCAGCTCGAACAAGGCGTCTCGTCGTCGACGGGATTGCGGTCGGAGAGCGAAGCTGCCGAGGCCGGACCGAGCGAAGCGGTCGTCGCCTTGGCCCTCGGGGAGATCGTCGGTCGCTATCAGATCCGGCGCCTGATCGGACACGGCGGGATGGGGCAGGTGTACCTCGCGAGAGACACCATGCTGGGGCGGTCGGTCGCGCTCAAGGTGGTGCGACCCGAGCGCGTGGGCGCAGCCGGGATCGAGCGCTTTGTCGAGGAGGCTCAGCTCCTCGCGGCGCTGAACCATCCGAACATCGTGCAGCTCTACGACGCCGGGGTGCATCGCGGGGGGCCCTACCTCGCGCTCGAGTACATCGAGGGCGAGACCCTGCGCGGCCGCGGCGGGACTGGCAGTCTCGACGAATGCTTGCGCGTGACCCGCGCGATCGCCGACGCGCTGGCCCACGCGCACGGCAACGGAATCGTGCACTGCGACCTCAAGCCCAGCAACGTGCTGGTCGGGCGGGACGGGCGATTGCGGGTCGTGGACTTCGGGCTCGGGCGCCGGGCGGCCCGCACGGGGTCGCGAGCCGAGGGCACGCCGGCGTGGATGGCGCCCGAGCAGTGGCAAGGGCACAACCTGACCGATCGCGTCGACGTCTGGGCCCTCGCGATCGTGATGTTCGAGTTGCTCGGAGAACCCCATCCGTTCGGTCCGCTGGATGCCAGCTGGAAGGTCCGACTGCTCGATCCCGACGTGCGCCCCGCGCTTCCGGTGCGGCGCGGGCTGCCCGACAGCGTGCGCGAGTTGCTCGTGCGCTCGCTCGAGCGGGATCCCCTGCGACGCCCCAGCGCCGCGCACTGGCTGGGGGTGCTCGACGACGCGATCGCCGGTCGCGATGCCAAGACGTCGACCGAGGGGCCGTATCGCGGCCTGGTCGCGTTCGACGAGCAGCATGCCGCAGACTTCTTCGGACGCGACACCGAGATCGACGCCTTCCTCGAGCGGCTACGCGCGGTCACCTTGCTGCCGGTCGTCGGGCCGTCGGGCGTGGGCAAGAGCTCGTTTGTCCATGCGGGGGTGATTCCCCGGCTACGCGCGCGCGGCGCGTGGACGGTGATCGTCCTTCGCCCGGGCGCGGCCCCGATCGAGGCGGTCGCTCGAGAGGTCCTCGCGGCCGGACACGCGCGACCCGCGTCGTTGGAGCCCGACGCCGTGCGAGCCACCGCCGGCGCGGCGCCAGACTCTTCCGACGTGCGCATGCTGGCGGGCGAGCTTCGGCAAACGCCGGCGCTGCTCGCCGTGCGGCTCGCGACGCTCGCCGGCGGCCAGGGCGGCGGCGCGCTGCTGGCGATCGACCAGCTCGAGGAGCTGTTCACGCACGGCGCGCCGGAGGCGGACGTCGCGTGCATGCTGGCGATGTTGCAGCAGGCCGCCGACGATCCGCGCGAGGACATCCGCGTGATCGTGACCGTGCGCGATGACTTCGTCGGTCGGCTCGCCGGCCTGCGCGAGCTGTTCGTCATGCGCTCGCTCGCCCACGAGGCGCTGCGGCGCGCGATCACCGGTCCGCTGAAGCGGACGGGCTACACGTTCGATGATCCCTCGATCATCGATGCGATGCTGACCGAGCTGGGCTCGGAGTCGACCTCGGCGCTCCCGCTTTTGCAATTTGCGTGTCGCGCCTTGTGGGATGGCCGAGACGTCGCACAACGCACGTTGATGCGCGCGACCTACGATGAGATCGGTGGCGTCGCGGGCGCGCTGGCGCGGCACGCCGACGGCGTGATCGATCGAATGGTCCTGCTGGACCAGCGGATCGCGCGGCAGGTGTTCCTCCGTCTTTGCGTCGGCAGTGCGCGGCGGACCGTGCTGCGCGATCAGCTCGAAGGCGAGCTGGCCTCGGCCGGGCCTGTGATCGACCGCCTGGTCTCGTCTCGGCTGGTCGTGCAGCGTACTTCTGCCGAGGGCCTGTCCGCCGTCGAGATCACCCACGAGGTGTTGCTGCGCAGCTGGGCGCGGCTGCGGCGCTGGCTCGACGAGACCCGCGATGAGCGGCGCCTGCTGAGCGAGCTCGAGGACGCGGCGGCGCTGTGGCGCAAGCGCGGCCAGCGGCTCGAGGAGACGTGGCCCGCGGACGAGACGGCGGCCGCGCGGCATCGCTTCTCCGCGCTGGGGCTCGCCGCGCCGGCGGAGATCCATGAATTTCTCGCGGCTGGAGAGCGGCGCCATCGCGCGATGCTACGGCGTGGGCGCACGCGGCTCGCGCTGGCCGCGGTCGCGGCGCTGACGGTCACCACGCTGTCGGTGCTGCTCGCGGGAGAGTTTCGCCGCCAGAAGGTCGAGGCGGAGCAGCAGGCCGAGGCGCTCCGCCTGGCGGGCAGTAACCTGGGCCAGGTCGATCTCGTCCTCATGCCGTTCGACTGGGTGGACGGTCGACCCGTCCCGGCCAGCGCCGCCTCGCTGCCGGCGCTGACCTGGCAGGTGTTCGGCGCTCAGCCTGGCGACGAGCACAACCCGGGCGCGGAGCTGCCCGCCGCGCTGGTCCATCGCCAGCATCCATCGATGCTCGGGCTCGCCCGGGTCGATCGCGCGGAGCTGCCGGGCGGCTCGGCGTTCTTGCGGATCGACGGCCGCGGCCGCCCGGGAGAGGCTTGCGCGCCGTCCTGGATCCGGATCCAGACGCTGCCTGGCTATGCGGCGCGTCACGACGCGACCCGGATCGAGCTCAACGTGCCAACCTGCGCTGCTTCGGCCGCGGGCATGGTCGCGATCGAGGCGGGCCCGTTCGTGTACGGCGGACCGGGCGAGCCGAAGACGCGAGCGCTCGATCCCGTCGAGCCCGAGGCGATCATCGATCTTCCGGCCTTCGCGATCGACCGCACCGAGGTCTCGAACGCGCAGTTTGCACCGTTCGCCCAGATGCATCGGATCACGGGCTATCCGGTGCCCGATTATCCGCATACCGAGGTGCACAAGGACGCCGGCCGGCCCGGCATGCCGCTGTCGGCCATCAATGCGTTCGAGGCCGAGGCGTTTTGCTGGTTCATGGGCAAGCGGCTGCCTGGAGATCACGAGTGGACCAAGGCCGCTCGCGGCGGCCTCGTGGTTCACGGGACACCGAACCCGTCCCCACGGCGGCTGTATCCGTGGGGAAGCGAGGCCGCCAGCTGCTCCAATGACGGTGGCACCGCGGACGGCTATCGCTGGGTGTCCCCGGTCGACGGCTTTGCGTGCGGCGCCAGTCCCTACGGTGTCCTGAATCTTGCAGGCAACGTGTCGGAGTGGATCTCGCGCGCTGGACAAACCGATCGAGCTGTCAACCCGCTGTGGATCATCCGGGGTGGCGATGTGAATTCGCCCGCCGAGCTACAGCAGTCCACCACCGTCTTTCGCAATGAGCGCGAGGGCCGGCAGTTCACGTTTGCGATCGGTTTTCGCTGTGTCACCGGGGAAGGGAAATCATGACAGATCAATGGGTATTGAGTATCGTCGCCAGGCCACCGATCGGGTTCGAGCCTTCGGGCTCCGTGATCTCGGACGGCAACAACGGCATTGCCAAGATCCTGGAGAAGCTGAAACGGGCAGAGAAGGGCCCGGCCGAGGAGAGCCCGCTCGAGGAGAGCGCGGCGCCGTCCGCAAATTCAAGCAGGGCAACGGTGTCGTTCCCGATATCATCCAGCTCATCGGTCACGGTACCCCCGGCCGGCTCGCGCTGGGGAGCTACTGGAGCGGCAAGGTCAAGGACCCGAAGCTCGGCTACGCCGTGCTCGACAGCAATCCAGAATCCTACGGAATGCTCCGCAATGAGACGCCGTCCACCGCGCGCATCTTCTTGCTCGGTTGCTGCGTCGGCTCCAGTGAGCCGAGCGGGTATGTCGCGAGTGGCAGGGCGTTGCTGTTCGACCTCGAAGACATGACCGGCGCGAACGTGTACGCGGCGGACGATCTCGTTCATCCGGGGCTGTTCGTCAATGGCCTGTACACCGGCTCGCTGGTGACCAGCAGTGGTAAGCCAGCGAACCCCGCCGTGCTGCCTTTTGCGCCGGACATCAGGGCCACCACGTTCTCGGAAAAAGCGAATGCCATCCCCGCGCTGGCCGGAGTGCTGTCCTCGCCCGCGCTGGGATTTCAAGTCGATCTCATCGCACCCGGCCATTCGTTCATAGACCTTTTCAAGGACTATTCCCTCGCGTTGCCGCAGCCGGAGGGGCTCCTCGCGATGTCGGAGATCGAGTTCGAAGCCGCCGGGTACAGTCGAGTCGATGCGATCTGCGGGCTTCGCTATGTCCGGTTCCAGGTCGCCGGAGGCGACACGAAATACTATGAACGCCCGACCGGCTCGAAGCCCATCGATCTGGGACGCCAGGGCGATCCTGCGCCGGCGCTGAAGGCGCTCAAAGACGACTACCTCGCTCAGCTCGCGTAGCTGACGAGCTCGCTCACGGGCGGGCAGGCGGCCCGTGGGTCCCGGTCACGCCTTCTGTAGCGCGTCGAGGATCTTCCTCGCAGCTGCGTGGTCGGGGCTGTCGAGTATGGCGGGCGCGCCGTCCCAGGCGGCGACCTGCGCCCACGCCGCTGCGAGCTCGGCCGCCGAGTGCGCGGCGCGTCCTTCGGTGATCACGTCGTACGCCGCCTTGAGCGCCGTCGGGGAGGCCCACGGGACGAGGAACCGATCGAACGCAACGGACGACAGCTCGAGCTCGAGCGGTCGTCCGTTCAGCAGGATCGATTGCCCGAATTTGGAGAAGCTCGGGTCGATGAGGTTTATCGTTCGCTTGGTCAACATGCCCGTGCGGAGCTCGACGCCGGACAGCTCGACCGAGGTCGGCCAGATCCGCAGCGTCTGGTAGTCCCCCGCGGCGGCAAGATCGTCAGGCCACTTGGCGAACGAGTCGACGTGGTACTGCGCGATCAGCGAGCGAGACAGGTACAGGATCCCCTGGGCATCCACCGCGGGGAGTTGCGCGTCGTCGCAGTCCAGCGTGCTCGGGCAGCGCGGCCAGACGTTCGCGTGCGTCCACGTGCACTTGACCTCGACAGGGTCCTCGCTGTTTTTACGCGCGGTTCGAAACGTCACCGTGTTGCCGACCACGGCCAGGACCTCCACGTAGGCGGGGCCGTACGCCCTCTCGGCGCCCTCCGCATGCGCGGCCGCAGCGCTCGCGTTGTTCTGCGCATCAGTACATGTCTTCTCACTCATCGCCGTCCTCCTCTTTGTCAGGGTTCGCACGATGGCTATCAAGCGCGATGCCAAGCTTCTCGCAGC
>Ga0307513_10005514_pt1 | contig 16698 bp, 18 predicted proteins | sample 15_EM_MG_FD_202174 | JGI IMG/M metagenome (GOLD analysis project Ga0307513, IMG submission 202174) | Populus trichocarpa ectomycorrhiza microbial communities from riparian zone in the Pacific Northwest, United States - 15_EM | ecosystem: Host-associated > Plants > Roots > Unclassified | place... | reverse complement strand
ACCCTCAAACATGCCACCCAAGCGAAGTTCAAGTCCTTAAAAGAAAGAAACGAGGCCAGCGACAAGTTGGTAAGCTATCGCTCAATTTCTCCTTTTTTTTCGAAGGGGAAGTTAAATCAGCCTTACTAAGGAAATCCAAGCATCCAAAATCATCGAAAAACTCACACACTTGAGAACTGCCGAAAAAAATCGCGCCAAAGAGATCAGGGATACAGAGAAGGAAATTTCGCGGCAGGAGATCGAGGTGTCTAAACCCCCACCTCCGAACTTGTCTACTGACGAAGCCCTGAATGAGGAAAGGGTGGGTCGCAAATCACTCTGCTCTCGATTACGTGCTCAGATTTCGACAGAAACAAGTAACGTTAGAGAGGAATGGCCTCTTAGCAAGGCGAGGGGAACTCGATGACGATCTGAAGCTCTTGATCGACAAAAGGGCTAAGGCTGTAGCAACTTCTGAGGGCGCTCAAAGAGAGTGAGTTATCCCCCTTGTCCTCGTGTTTTCCAAGTTCTGACTGACATGTTCGCCTCCTAGTTTGAAGAAGCAGGACAATGCAGACGTGCAGAAACTTAACAGTCTGGCTAGGTGGGACAAAGATACACACGATGCCATTCTTTGGGTCCGCCAAAACCGAAATCTTTTTAAAATGGAAGTCTTCGAAACACCGTTTATGCGTCTTAACGTGAAAGACAAGCGATATACCAATGCAGTGGAGGCATGTTTTAGTAGTACTCAACTGAGGGTATGGATTTTGCCTTTTTGACGCGGCCATCGTTAACTTTGTTGGCTTCAGACATTCGTCACTCAGTGCCAGGAAGATTGCGACGTGATCAACCACCACATCAATGACAACAAGGCATTGGGCCGAAAGGCCCGGATTACTACGTGGTTCCGCCCCCAGAGAGAGGAGCTCCTCGTTCCTCCGCCCATGAGCCCTGAGGAGGTGTGTGTGGAATCTGACGAGATCTTTCCGCGTTAATGACTTCTTTCCTCTTGTAGATGGAAAAGATGGGGTTCGATGGATATGCTCTCGATTATGTTGATTATCCAGCGGGCATGAAGTGGTTCTTAATGCGCGATGTTAATCTACATCGGGCGGTGAATTCTTACCTTTTCCTTCTATTTCCGACGATTCTGATAGTGGCTCTTCTTCGCAGGCCATTGCCCTAAATGGTAGTAGGATCGACGTTAACCAGGCCATGCAACTGGTCGCACGACCTACGGATAAGCATCCGGGAGGCGCGAGTTTTATTAACGGTAACACTATGAACAATGTAACCCGCTCTCGCTATGGACGGAAGGCCATCGGAAACGTTACCAGAGACGTGCCACAGGCCAAGAATCTCACAACGCCAACAAGTAAGTTTATCCAATCTTTGTGTTTAATTTCGGTCTTCTGAAAACACCACAATCTTCTAGTCGACCCTGAAGTCAAGCGAGGGTTGGATACGAAGATCAGAGAGGCCCAAGAAGAAATATCGCTTTGCGATGCCCAGAAGGCCGAGATTAATAAGGGTATAGACGCTTGCGATGTTGAAAACCGAGATTTCGAAAAGAGATTCGTGAGTCAAGCATGTGTGCAAAATACCCAGTTCAGCTTTGACCCTCTATTTTCGTCAATTAGGATAGTATAAAGAAACGAAAGGCAGCTATCGCCAATGAGGCCAAACGAGTTGCAATTGCCAAAGCGAAACTCGGTCGGTTTTTTTTTTCCTTCTGGGAACACGTCCCTGTGGCTGATATATATTATAGATGAAAAGAAGAAGGCCCTCAAATCTTTGCTCAGTGCTCCTTCAGCTGAAGTAGAAAGGACAGCCCTCAAACAGGAACTCATTAACAGCGCAAAGAAGCGAATGAAGCTTGCCAGAGACTATACTGTATGCTTGTTTTTTTTAAATTACAATTTGCGAGCATTGGGAATTGACGAAAACAACAGAATCTCGTCCATGCGATCATCGCTGAGCAGCAGGATTGCACTGTTGTTGCGTTAAAATATATCCAGATTGGGGCAAATCGAATCGCTCTGCAAGAGCTATGCAACCGCAAGGACGAGAAATATGAAAATGCTTTGTCTGAATATCAGAAAGGTAGGCTCCGAGCCAATTGTGATCGAACTTGTGCGCTGACAAAATGAAATATAGCCGATGCGGAATTCAAAACAATCAAGGCCAAGACCAAGGAGGCCTTGCAGATGAGCAGGGATGCTGTTGACGAAGCTCCTGATGACGTCAGAGAGGAATATCAGGTTATTGAAACGGAAAGGGCAGAGTGGGAAGCCAAAGAGAAGGAGGCGCTGAGGACCGGACGCCCGCTTGAAGGCCCTTCGCCCGTTGACCCTAGGAGTCTTGACGAGCTACAGGCCGAAATGGATACACAACGTGCCAATCTCGAGATGAACCTCAGCACTAACCCTGGTGTCGTTGAACAATACGAGAAGCGCAAGCGAGATGTGCGTCGAATCTCCTTGACCATGCCCCAATATTGAAAACGTAAAACTGACGCATATCTACGATAGATTGAGGTACTTGAAAATACTCTCGCCGAAAGGAAGAAGAAAGAGGAGAGAATAGCCAGGGATATTAAGAACGCCAGAGTAAAATTTCATTGCCGATGCTCCTTTACTCGTTAATTGAAAGTTCGATTAGGACAACTGGCAACCTGCCCTTGAAACACTCGTCGCTAGCATTGGCGCAAAATTCTCTGCCGCATTTGATGGTAAGCATCGTGTTCATTGACACCTGCTACAACGAGCTAACCAATCTGTTTTTCCCTCCTCCCCCCTTTTTTTCCCGTTGATTTTACAACTTGATTTCGGCATATTTGCGGTGAAATAATTCACAAACAGGCATTGGATGTGCTGGCGAGATCCGTATCAACGAGAACGAGGACTACGAAAAATGGGCAATTGATATTCTTGTCAAATTCCGTTCCAGTGAGAAACTACAACTCCTCACGGCGCATCGACAGTCTGGCGGAGTACGTCATCTTTCAATTTTCAACACTTTATGGTTCTGTGGCATTGCACAACGGAGATAGATACCACCCTATTTTTCTCGCCTGACTGCGTCCACGAGGTTCAGGGTGGACATTCGTTTTGCTTCTTTTTCCCCGGAAACTTTGCCTTTATATCTATGGCGCTGACGTTTGTGGATTACCCAGGAACGATCTCTAACTACAATCCTGTATCTCATGAGTTTGACCGAAGAAGCCCGTGCTCCTTTCTCACTTGTGGATGAGATTAACCAAGTATGTCGCCAGCCTTTCCCACTCGATGTAAATTCTAAGCTTCTGCATTACAGGGCATGGATCAACGTGCGGAACGTGTGGTGCACAACTCAATGGTCAACGTAACATGCCAGGCAGACAGTGCCCAATACTTCCTCATTACCCCCAAGCTGCTGCCAGACCTGAACTATCACGAGAGGATGAAGATCCTTTGTGTGAATAACGGGGAGTGGTTGCCCGAGGAGAAAGATATTGGCCGCATGAGCGACATGATTGACATCTTTGAATCGAGGAAGCGACGTTCGGGTGGGCCGCATACCATGTAATGGGGGGCTTTCTCCAAGGGCCACCAACTTTCTTATTGTTTGGCCTCTTTGCACTCTATTCCCGTTCCAATTTTGCTGTTTCGTTGCTCCTTTTTCACCATTCCTGGACGGTTTTCCTGCTTATCTTACAGTTACCACACAGTGCTGCTGTCTGTTCCTCCATCCTCGATTCCCGGATTGCTGGTTGGGTGCAAGTGCCTCTGTAAATACAATATTCATCAAGATTGGTATTAACTACTCTACAGTACTTACTTCTTTACAAATCGTATTGTACACTGTAGCCAACGATCGCATCGCGTTTAATTAATTTCCTATTTTGCATACCGGCAGCATTTAAATTTTAGATGCGTAAATATATACTCGCTGATAAAGAAGTATGTCAGTTGGTTGAATTATTGAAACGTTGGATAATGGTATGAGCCCTTGAGAAGCTGGTGCTGGTCGGCCGCATGTCCGATTGAAATGCCACGTTCCAATAACACGACGCGTCGCGTTAATTTAAACGTTCCCACAGACTCCGGGTGTTGGAGCTGAATCAACATTAGTATTATGAGCACGCGGGCTGCTGACTGAGCTCGGATTGGCTGAAATATTTACTGTGCTAAGTCAAGTCCCCGAAGAAGAAATTGAGGTCTTTTCCGAGGGGTGAAACGGCGCCTCGCTGTGGATGTCACCTGTGGGTGGTTCAAAATGAAATGGAAATTTTGTCCGCTCAGGGCAAGCATGAAGCAGGCTTAGGTACGCCTGAATGGTCAGTGCTCCGAGCATCGTGGTAAAGAACCGATTGGCATCGTCTGCTTGTATGTACTTTGGACATGACAAAGGTGGCAGACAGCTTGAAGCCACTGGCGGCCGCCCAAAACAAAGATTTAGAAAGCCCTCATCTTACAAATTTGACTGGCAGATAAAAACATTAGGACCTCCTGGATATGAAAGTTTCAAGGCCGGTGTCATCTGGATTCCGTCACGCCGCTGCGTTCAATCTGACGCGCCAGGCGGCCCCATTGAGATTGAGGCCGACAAGATAGTAAGGAGGCGGTTTCTGGAGGTAACCAACGGAGGTTTGGATAAGAATGAGATGGTTTACTTCATGAAACCAATTCGTGTTGTTCTCAAGTTGTTCTGCGCAGGTAGAAACGATATCTTCGGACTGTAGAATCCAAAATGTGAGCTGTGTGAGTAGCGTTCAATGGTTAAATCGCTATGTAGTTCGGCATTTTTAATTAAGTCAGATGCCACTTCTTAAGGCACTTCTCTCCCAAGATATGTGGGCCAGGTCCGTTGGTTAGAAGCCGACCCATGCCATGAAACGCGGGGACTCGGATGGATATATAGAGAGAATTCGAAACCAGGACCACCTCTCCCTACTCAGCCTCTCCTCATCTAGCCGCCCACGTGAAGGTGAGACCAAGTCAGCTTCGTATAAATCTGCCACACCCAACGGATGTCGTCAAGTTCGCCGATAGCATAGCTCCTCGAAGAAATTGCGTTCGGGTCCTTCAGGATGGGGGCTGGGGTGTCTTTCGGCATTGATTATCCCTCATCTGCGTAGTCTGCCTGATATAAACAATGCACCTTTATTTACTACATGTAGGGTGTACTAGTAGGGCGGTGGGGGTGTTGTTTCTTTTACGCTGTATACCATAAGTACATCAACTGCACCATGGCTCAAAATGCTCAAATTAAAGCAATTCTAAGTCGTTCGGCTTCATCTAGGACGATAAGTGACTTAAAGCTGGTTACTATGGGTTTGGTAGACCCATCGCATTTTTTGGTATTCTTCAAGCACATCAACTTTACCATCTCTCAAAATGCTCAAATTGAAGCCTGCATCGACCAATCCCAGGAGTTTCTCCGCAACTTCATTGGGAATATGTGCATCATTTTGTTGGTCGACCTTCACCATCAGGGACTGCCGAGTGGATGAGGAGAATATTCGCGGTAGAGACTCCCATGGGAACGTTAATTGGTGAGTAAATTGCAAAGTTCGGAGGCGGGGAAGGAATGGTGAAGACTCATCGGAGGTACACAGCCGGTTAAGGAGCTCGTCGGTTGGGGGTTGATTGCGGAGCTGGAAATGCAGTTTCAATAAATCGAGAGAAGATAAGCGACAGAGAATTCTGTGAACTTGATCATAGACATCGCGGCATATCCCCACAGTGAATGTTTTCAGGGAGAAAGAAGAATGCTCGATGAATGAAATCATGCTGCTGAGAGATGAAGGGTATCTCGATGTCCGGTATTCCCAATGTAACAAGGAAGGAGCGCAGATCGAGTCAAGGGTTTCCGCTACCACACGTTCATCTGGAAAATAAACTGTCGCTAGTCGGCGAAGTTGAGGGAGAATGATCCTTGCAGCAGGAGCAGGGAAAGTGCCAGAAGAACGAATGATTCCGATTAACGTAATGGTTTCCAAAAGGGGAGCGCGTCGCATGAGCTCAAAGCATTCATCAATCGCGAAGTATTCCAGAGAAGTGCGAGTGAGGCGATTGAACGATATGTCGATATTTCGTAGGCGATATTTTGCGAGCATGAGGCGCATCGGGCTGGGCTTGCATTTCATGCTGAATTTTGCAACATTGTAGGCATTATTATGCTCGGTGGATTCCTCCATTGGTCGGAGAATGAGCTCGTAGAGCATATTTCCTTCTAGGGAACCACAAAGACGATGTAAATGATGCGCTGGGAGGCGATTGCGTAGGATATGCCAGCGTGACGAGTACCTGTTTAGAATATTGATCGCCTCCTTGTATATCTCCTCGTCAATTATCTTCTGAGAAGGAGACAATGCTATGGACAAAGGGAGGTTGGCCGAGCGTTCCAAATGTTCGGTCAAGAGTTGACAACAATGAGGTGTGAATCTAACGAAGAGGGAGCTCCAAAGTCTGGATGTCTTCCAGGCTATCTGTCGCCATTTCTGACAAACAGCTCCGAGATATAACGGGGTCACTTGATTACGTTTGTCGAGGCACGAAGTCGGCGGGGCATAATGAATGAATATCTCCGAGGCGACTTCAGGCGGGAATTTGGAGATGAGCTGGTCATGATTTTCGTTCATGACAGTGCGAAGAGCACGACGTTTGGTGTGCATCTTCTCAATCTTGTCTTCCAATTCTTTGATCGCTAATTCAAGTTCGATGTCCTCGGCACATGCAGAGCAGGGCTTGCTATCCAATGCCCCACATCGTTCAGGTCGGAGAATTTTCGTGTCACGAGTGCACCGCATACATAGGACTGTCATGGTTATGATATTTCAAGTGTACTGGGGGCAGAAGCACTGCAGATAAAGGGTCAGTCTATCGATGTGGCGTGTTGTTCTGAAACTCACAATTATGTATGAGCAAAAAGAGTTGAGTGACGGCAAAAATGAGGACCCGGTGAATCGATATCGGAAACACCCGAGTGTTGCATCACAACCTGTCCGTTTCTTACATGATTGGAATAAATAAATCCTCTTTCTATGCTTTTTTCCACCTCATGAATGGATTTGACTTCTTCTTTTCAACGAACGAGTTGCCATCGACAGGGGTTTGTTAAAATCTCATGTTTCTCAGGCATTTGTGAACTCGATCAACCATACAATGTTGCTTGGAGGTGCCGGTGAAAGGTCCGCCGTCTGTTTGGCGAATCCATTGCTTCAAACAAGGTACACACATCGAATCGAGGAGACTGGGTTTTTTTGTTTCGATACCCTCCAAATCGAGCAGGTGAAGGTGAACGATCCTTCTATTGGAGCGCGTTGTCACGGCCGTTAATATATTGCGTTGAAGCGCAAATGAGATGATTCCATAAATTTGTGCGTGATATGTCGCAGGTGAGGTCGGACTGGTCTTGTATTCGTGCTAAATTTAGATAAAATAGCCCTCCGGCTATAAAGAAGACCTAGGTGATTGATAAATAGCGCCCTTGGATGCCAAAGTCCTCTATCGAGATTCGATAGCGACATTACCATCAATTTTGTCCAAACTATGGATGCCTGATTTCGCGTCGGTCATACCTGGGAATTCGTTCCAAAGAATTGTGAAAAACTTGAAGAAGAGCAGGATAATAACACATTAGTAGCCCTCCTTGCCTCCTCTACGACATCAACAGCTGATGGGCAGTCTTGTCTTTAGTAGTGTTCTTTTCTCCTAGGCGGTTCCGGGAGGCGACCAAAGGCCTTAAGGAAGTTTAGACGAAAAAGAAATAGTTTACTTCACGAAACCAATTTGCGTTGTTGTGGAGAGATAGGTAGAAGCGATATCTATTAATGAACCTGATTGTCTGCAGAAAGTAACTATGCCAGTTTAGTCAGTGAACTATATATCGTATGCACCACCCGTTCTTTACATTTCAAACTCCAAAATATGAGCCGTGTATGCATCGTTCAATGGTTACATCGCTAGTGCCGCATTTTCAACCAAAGTCCGATGGTGCTTCTCTCTAAAGATATGGGCCAGAGGAGATGACAGTTGGTTAGAAGCCTGCCCACGTCATGCAAAGCAAGGAGGATGGGTAGAGCCTGATAAGCCAAGACCCTTTAATCCCTCACTGCCACCCACCTCTCCCTACTCAGCTACTCCTCGTCTAGACGCCCATGTGCAGGAGAGACCAATTCAACTTACTAGTATGTATCCATACATTCCACCACACTCATGGGATGTCTTCAAGTTAGCCGACTACTTGTAAGCTGAATACCACAACTCCTCGAAGAAAGCGCATTCGGGACCTTCGGGATAGCGTTTCTTGCTTTCGGCATTAATTATCTCTTTCATCTGCATAGTCTGGCTGATATAAACAAGGTACGGATAGAGGTTACATGCAGTGGGTTGTAGGGAGTTGGAAAGTGTTAGTTTTTTACCCCATTTTCCATAAGTACATCGACCTACCAGGTCTCAAAATGCTCAGCTTAAAGCAATTCCAGAAGTCGTTCAGCTTCATATAGGGAGATAAGTGGCATAAAGCTATTTACTGGTAGGTTGTTTGGGAGAGCCGTCACTTTTTTCGGTATTCTGCAAGCACATCAACTTTACCATCTTTTAAAATGCTCAAATTAAAGCCTGCATGAACCAATCCCAGGAGTTTTTCCACAGCTTCATCGGGAATAAGTATATCTGTTGCTAGGCTGACCTTTACCCTCAGCGACTGCCGAGTGGGAGAGGAGAATATTCGCGGTAGAGATTCCCATGGGAACATGGGTTGGGGACATAATTCCAAACTTCGGAGGCGGGGAAGGAATGGTGAAGATTCGTTGGAGGTACATAGCCGGCCCGGGTTAAGGAGCTCGTCGTTCGGGGATTGATCACGGAGCAGGAACCGTAGTGTCAAAAATTCTAGAGAAGATAAGCAACGAAGAATCCTGTGGACTTGATAATAGATATCCTTGCTCCCCATTAGGTCGAAAATTTTCAGGGAGAAGGAAGAATGCTCGATGAATGAGATCATATTGTTCACAGATGAAGGGTCTCTCGATGGCCAGTGGTTCCAATGTTTCAAGGAAGGAGCGCACATCGAATCAAGTGCTTCTGCTACCGCGCTGTCATCCGCAATATGATTTATCGCTAGCCGGTGGAGTTGAGGGAGAATGATCCTTGCGGCTGGAGCAGGGAAAGCACCAGAAGAACGAGTGATTTGGAGTAGTGCAAGGGCTTCCAACAGGGGAGCGCGTCGCATGAGCTCCAAGCATTCATCAACCGCGATGGATTCCAGTGCAACGTGAGTGAGACAATTCCATATTATGTCAACATTTCGTAGGCGATATTTTGCGAGCATGAGGTGTGTCGGGGTGGGCTTGCATTTCATGCTAAATGTTGCAACATCGTAAGCATCACTGTGTTCGGTGGATTCATCCATTGGTTGGAGAATGAGCTGGTAGAGCATACTTCCTCCTAGAGAACCACAAAGGCGATGTAGCTGATGCGCTGGAAGGCCAATGCGTAAGGTGTGCCAATGTGACGAGTGTCTGTTTAAAATGTTTATCACCTCCAAGTATATCCCATCATCGATTGCCTGCTTCCAGTGGGACAAAGGGGACAATGAGATAGTCAAGGGTAGATTGGTTGAGCGTTCCAATCGTTCAGCCAAGAGCTGAGTTGAATATTTTTCCGTAGGGTCGAATTCGACCATAATGTCGGGCCAAAGTTGGGGTGTCCTCCATGCCAGTTGTCGCCATTTCCGACATACAGCTCCGAGATATAACGGGGTGCTTCGATATTTTTTGTCTTTGACGAAAGAGAGATATGGCGGGGCATAATAAATGAATATCTCCGAGGCGATTTCAGGCGGGAATTTGGAGATGAGCTGGTCATGATTCTCGTTCATGATGGTACGAAGGGCGCGACGTTTGATATACATCCTCTCAATCTGATCTTCCAATTCTTTGATCGCTAATTCAAGTTCGATGTCCTCGGCACATGCGGAGCAGGGCTTGCCATCCCACACTACACATTGTTCAGGCCGGAGAATTTTTGTATCTCGAGAGCACCGCATGCATGGGACTGTCATGATTATGATATTTCAAGTGCACTGGCAGCGGCAGATAAAACGTCAGTCATCGATGTGGTATGCTGTTCTGCAACTCACGATTTATGTACGAGTAAAGCAAGGGGTTCCAAGATTTTAATGGTACACCTGGGGCAAACCTCGAATTTTTTATCTCGCTCGGTTTTAACCAACCGACCACGTGATTCAGGCACATTTCTATATATGGTAATCATGACCCTGCGATGACTGACAAGCGTCGCAAACCGAATTTCGTGGTGCTTGTTCAAGTTCTACACACGAGATGATACTAATTAGTTGAACTTGAATGTGAGTACGCCACTTCATTTCGGCTTTATTACATAAAACTTACCCATTTCAATTCACACCTAGGGGTGTGAACCATACCGTATTACGGTTATTGAGAGGTGCGACGTGAGTCTGACCGAAGAAACAACAAACACAAAAACACACACACGTGACACAAGCAGAGCAAGGCTCAATGACCAAGCAATGTGATCCACACAAAATTAGTGTCAAAGACACTAATAAATCCTGACTGTGACTGTGGGTATGCAATTTATTTGAATTTCAACCAAGGGGGCTCTGGCATCAAAAAAAAATATGTGGTGTCAATTTTTTTTCTAAGGCCAGTTTGGCTGGACTAACTAACTACGTAATCAGGCACATTTCTAAATATGGTAATATTATGACATCATTTTTGTGATGCTGGACACCTCTTGAGTCGCAAGCCTTGCAACACATCTCATCAGTGCCTGTTTGAGTTCCAGGCACTGAATGTAATACTATATGACCCAAAATTATTAAAGTACTCAACTAGTGTCACATCCTTGGTTGTGTCAGGCGAGCGGTGTGAGCTGACGAGCTGTGCTGTATGATTACCTAACCCCAATGTATGTGGCGTTTCTTTCAAAAATTCTGCTGTTATTTGGATTCAATAGACAAATTCCATTGTCTACATGATATTTTCACATTTTACAGTGCTTATTTTACACTTTAGGTTCTTTTTTTTTACCAAAATTGTGGGGCACCCAAAATTTTTTTCATGGCCTATGGCTAGACTAACTAACTGGGACCCCATCTGGGATTCCCGGGCCAGAGCCCCTTTGATTTCAACGATGCAAGGGCTTAGTTTTGCCACCTCACAGTTCATTTATTGTTTTTATGCAAGATTTATTGAATATAAATGTGTAGATCCCATTGTATTGCTCAATTTCGAAGATATAAGGATATTTTGCAATTTCTAGATCATAGACACTGTTCTGTATGCTCTGGGGCCTGATCCAACAATTAAACCAATTAAGCGCTGGAGCTCAATGTCTGTCTGTTCTGATCACAAAATCTCATTCTTGTAAACCTAGACACGACAGGGCATGGTCCTCAGTGTCTGGATGAATGAAGTGACAACTGATCTGATATTCACCTAGACACAACAGGGCGTGCTAGTGAGGAGTTAGCTACATTGTATCTGAAGGTAACGACGAAGCAACTCACATCCTCAGTGTCTGGATGAATGAAGTGACAACTGAGGAGAAAAGAAGGTGACGCATGACATATAAGGACGCACGGAGACACGTGACATGAAAGATGTCCTGACCCAGACTATAGTCCAACACACCCCCATCAGGACGGAAAAAAAGAAAAGAAATTAAACAAAGGAAGGAGGAACCGAAAGTCCAAGTACTGTATGGTGACGTATAAAGAGAATGGAAGAAAGGGATTTTGTGAAAATATCGGCAGGCATGTCGGTTGTGGGTATCCAAATGGTAGAAAAAGACCCATCATGAATGTGAGTGCAAATGAAATGATGACGAATATCAATGTGTTTGGACTAAGCGGAAATGGAAATGGAATTGGAGAGCGAACAAGCAGCTTGATTGTCTGAAAGAATAGGAAAAGGACGAGGGACTGGAAAACTCATAAAGAAAAGAAAAACATATAGCCAAAGAGCCTCCTTGAAAGCATGCGTCATCGCATAATATTCAGCTTCGGTCGAAGAGAAGGCAATATACTTCTGCTTGACAGCTGACCAGGAGACCAGTGAACCTTCAAAGAAAAAGGAGTAGCCCGAGATGCTCTTCCTGTCCATGGAATCTGATGCCCAGTCCACGTCCGAACAACCAATGTTTTGCATGTACCCGGCCAATGAGGATGGTAGCGAACTCCAAAACTAAGAGCGAGGGTTTTTGTACCAGCAAGATAGTGAAGGACATGTTTGGCAAGGAGGAAATGTGAACAGTTGGGTTTAGTGTTGTATTGTCCAAGCCACATTGCATAATACGAGATGTCCGGGCGAGTGGTGATAGCGAGATAGAGAAGGCAGCCTACCAAATGCTGATACTTGGGGATGAGCTCAGCATCGCTAACATCAGGTATGGTGTTGAGGGGAGCAGGTGATAAGTCCAGGTGTTTGGAAGGGAACGGAGTGATTGCAGTTTTGCAAGTCGTCAAGTTCCATTCTTCAAGAAGCTCTGCAACATAGATATGGGAAGAGAGCCAAGCCCGGCAATTGGCATGATCACGAATGAGGAGGAGGTTCAGGAATTTCTTGCATGGACCCATGTCAACAATAAGAAGCCGGCGCTTCAACGTCTGAATGAACCACAGGTAGAGAGGAGTAGAATTCGTAACAGCAAGACCATCATCGACGTGAAGGGGTACATAGAGGACCAAAGGCGAACCATCAAGTGGCATCGACACCGAAGAATCAGGCGGCGATACCCATCGGCCAAAGAATACTCTGTGATCCACCTTGCAACGAATCATCCCAAGCTCAAGGAGAAGTTCAAGGAAGAGCATATAGAATTTGTAGGCTGATTGCCATAGGCCATATAGAGCAACAAGAATTTGAAGGACTTTCCCGTGACCCAGGCGAGTACATCCTGGATAAGGGCGAGTGTAAACAGAGTGCTGAAGCTTCGCATGCAGAAAGGCTGTCTTGCAATCAAATTGAAAACCTCAAGGTCCTGAACAGTCACCCAAGCGATCAAGATCCAGACACTTGCCATCTTTGCCACAGGAGCATAAGTCTCGTCGAATTGGCCTGGTTGTTGGCTGAATCCTTGAGCGACCAGTCGAGCTTTCTCTTTTCCAGGGATTACAACACCGTCGGCGTCTGTTTTGTTGGCAAAGACCCAGATGAGGCCAACTGTGTTTTGACCTGGAGGGAGATCAACTTCCTCAAATGCACCCATCTCTTGCAAACTCTGTTCCTCACGTCCCATGGCAGCCCTCCAGGCAGGAGCATCAGGACGGGCGATAGCCTCCGAGTATGAGGATGGTTCCTTGGTGAGATTAAAGATACGAGGCGGGTTGGGTGTGACGGCGGCCAGGCAGAATGTCTGAATAATCTTGGGTTCCATCAACACAAGAGAATCTGTCTCAATGTCAACGGCATCAGGGAAACTAGAAGGCATCTGGAGAGATAAAATACCATGGATAGCCTCTGCAGAAGGTGAAAGATCCGCGGATGCTGCGAAAGCGAGATTTGCACCCCCATCAACACCGACACCCCCATCAACAGCCTCCATCAGACCATCCACATTGTCCACATCCCCATTCACAGTCGCAGCCACAACGCTCCCCCCCGCGGAGGCCAGTTTCCTCCTATCATCGTGTTCAACACGTCGCAAATCCTTCAGTTTAAGGATATCATCATATGCATGGCCTGTGGCAGTCCGGACACAGCCACAGGTAGGATGAGGAATAGGCAGAGATCCCAAGGAATTAGAAGATGGCAGGACAGGGAGTGGGAGAGAGCGAGGCAATCCAAGACATCCAGACAAGTCTTCATTAAAGATAACATCGCGAGAAAAATGATATTTCCCTTTCAAATCCCGAACTTGCCAGCCCAGGCGATGCTCCTCATAGCCCATGAAAATACCTTCAAAATGCTTAAAACCAGCTTTATCCCTGAGCTCATTTGGAATAGCCACGAAGCACTGGCACCCCCATACTCGGAGATGCGAAACATTGGGTTTCGTGCGTGTAATGACTTCGAAAGGTGTAATGTTAGCTGCCAGTGTAGAAGTGGGGAGTCGATTCCAGAGGTATTGGGAAGTAAGGACTGCATCGCACCAAAAAGTCATGGAAAGACCAGAATCCGCCAGGAGTGTCTGGCCACCTTCCTCAATGGTACGAACATAGCGTTCAATTTTCCCAGCCTGAGGGTGCGCATATGGTGCAGTCTTCTGGATAGCAATACCACGAGATGCAAGGTGAGTGCCCATCTTCCCTGCGGTGAGCTCCAATGCACCATCAACGTGAACGGCTTTGATCTTATAACCAGTAGACCGCTCAAGATATGCCTCGGTCCTCTCATAGTGAATAAATGCATTGCTCTTCTTCCGCAGGCAGAACATGAATCCAACATTTGAGCAGTCATCGAGAATAACATAGAAGTGGTTCTCGCCATGAGGACCCTGAGTCGGATAAGGCCCACATAAATCCATGTGTAGAAGTTCCCCAATCTGTGAAGCCTGACAACCATTGTGGGCATACGAATGCTGAGGGCTCTTACCAATGATGCAGGCAATGCAATTTTCGTGCACGAAGGGTCCCTTGAAGACAGCACCTCGAACATAGTCCTGAGTGAGGGCCGCCTGCATAGCGTCCTTATCAAGGTGACCAAAATGGTGGTGCCAAAGCGATGGAGATGGAAGAATGTTGGGGAAGGAGATGGCAGGAAAAGCCGACGGCTTGAGCAAGTCGTCATCCGGAAGAACAAAGTCACAGTGGAGCAGAGACAGCCTTCGGATTACAGTTGCATGAAAAGTGAAGCCAGAAAGATCCGGGTCATCAAGTGGGAGAGAAAGCTCCGTCAAAGCACCCGGGTTGAATGTAACCACAAGACCTTGTTCATTTAGAGCACCAACAGAAATAAGGTTAACAGGTGCATCAGGTGCATGGAGGCAGTTCTGAAGCATAAAAAGAATCTGCTGGACCTGACCATGCCAATCATGATATGGGACACGGAAAGATACATCACCTCCAGCCAAAGCCTCCAGTGATCCAGAATTCGCAGTCCCGATTGACACAGCCTTGGAGGTATTGTAATGCTGGAAAACTTTGTGATGGCGAATGATATGGTCAGTGCATCCAGAGTCTAATGCCGAATTGAAGCGACCTCCAAGTGAAAGGAAAGCAGTCAACTTGAAATCTTCAATACTGTTGCTCACGAAAGCCATCGGAAACTTATCGGGATCACGCTCAGCAAAATAATCATGACAGAGAGTGGGATTTGGTGCTAAGAAAGAGGATACAGTCAGTACATTAGGGTCTTCCTCGGAATCGACCAAAGGGTACGAGGGCTTGGGTTTGGGCGGAGGTGTTGTAGCACATGAATTATAAGCATCCTCCATCATCTCCACAAACATCGCTACAGCTTTCCCTTTGTTTCCACGGTATTCCCCATGTCGACCCTCCATGCCGCCTCCTGGTTGAAAACAGGTCGCTGAAATGTGTCCTGAACGATCGCAATTGGAGCAGTGGAGAGCGGATTGGCTGGTCCGCTCAATAGCTGGTGGCACAACAGTGGTAGGCAGTTTGATTGTGAGAGGTGGAGTAGGAGCTGATACTGGAGTAGCGACATGCACAGAGGGATGAGCAGAAGGGACAGATCGGGGGTTCTGAGCCTGAGCCGCGGCGCGGAAAGTAGCCTCAAGATCTAATGCCGTCTCAGTGACTGCGATAAAATCTCCTAAGTCGTGTTCCCCTGCTTGTGAAATGCGCGAGGACAGGTCCGCACGCAACATATTGAACGCAACATATTGAACTCGGGAGTAATGGGAAGACCGCGAACAAAATTACTGATGAGGATCTTGACATTGATCGGGAATCGTGCAGATCTGAGCCTAGAAATGCCCATACACCACTTGGAAATGTATTCCTGAACGTGACCAGGGGTACAGATCAAAGTATTCAGCGTGTTCAGAAGTTTGGAGCCATCGGACCAAGAGCATAGCCCATAGTAATGGGTGAGCGTCGAGTAAATGGACCGAGCAGATCGGTTCGCGATATTCGAAGAGGGTAAGAGGCCACGAGGAGTACTGCCTAGCCTGGCAATCAAGACATGTTGAGCAACATTATCATTATCCCACCAACGCGTGAATGCAGTCAGCTCAGCAGGGGTAGGCAAAGCCGGCAGGACAGGCTCGGGAAGGGGGACACGATCCGGCCAAGATGGATCCAATGGCTCCGACATCAGGAAAGAGCCACCTTGGTTTGGCTGTCTTTAGATGCTTTAGCTGTCTTAGAGCATGCTGACATATCCCTGAAACATCCCAGCATGGATCAAAGTGCTCTAGGACAGCTAAAGCATCCAAATACAGCCAAACTAAGGCAAAATATTTAAGTCTTTGATGTCTTTACTATCTCCTGAGACACCCAGGCTGCTCTGGGTGTCTCTGGGTGTCTCTGAAGCCAACAGCCTTTTCCTGATGGACAGGTCCAAGATATGTCCCAGTAGTCCCAGATGACAGAGTAATGAGGTGACACCTTCGTCCCAGGTATGAAAATTGGGTTTAGAATTTAAAAGAGAAATATGCATCAGGAAAAAGGGGTTTGGTCTTAAAGAAACCTAGGTTGCTCTAGGTGTCTCTAGAGACTATAAAGACTTCAAAGATCCAAAGTGTCCTAAGTAAACCTCAAAGCTGACCTACTTAAGTACAT
>Ga0307513_10005513_pt1 | contig 16703 bp, 22 predicted proteins | sample 15_EM_MG_FD_202174 | JGI IMG/M metagenome (GOLD analysis project Ga0307513, IMG submission 202174) | Populus trichocarpa ectomycorrhiza microbial communities from riparian zone in the Pacific Northwest, United States - 15_EM | ecosystem: Host-associated > Plants > Roots > Unclassified | place... | reverse complement strand
TCCTCCAACTAAAAGACCGGGTAGTGTTGTGGTAACACGCCCTGCTAGTCATGGGGAGGTCCCGGGTTCGAACCCCGGCTTGGTCGTTCTTTTCTCTCTAACAGAAGGTAACGGTCCTAATTTCGTCCAGCAGACTCTCAAAGCTAACCCGACTCTTTTCGTCAGGTATCATAGCACTGCGACTCTCATCTTGCTCATGATTGAGGGGGGATACCAGTGTCCCCACCGAACCATCGACGAGTATGTGAAAGCATATACTGACTTTAGGCCAACGGACGCAGAAAAATGGACCAAATCTGAGCCCCGACTTCCAGTCAATTTCAAACTCAAGCCCAAAGTATCCACGTTAACCTTCGAGAAGCTGAGTGAGTCATCACGTTTCCTCTAATTTGGCAATTTCTCAGTCTCAATTTCCTTCACTGTTAATAGGTGACCTGCAGGTGGAAACGCTTTGCAATGTAACCTACGGCCAAACCCTCTACGGAAACCATTCTAAGACTTCGCTCAGTCTCCAAGAACAGGGAGCCTTCGTCGGAAATGGGTTAGCTAGGCATAGACAGGGTGCGACAGTCATCGACGAGCCGCTGGCCATTCTCGCAGCTATGCGGTGGTTGACTCAGAGTCCCAACGCCTCGATGTTCAACCATCCATACCGTGACATTGGCATGCATTCTCCACGCCAGAACTGTTTCGAGGCTTACCTTGCGTTCTACCTGCGACAAGTATTCGAGACGGCCCCGGGACTTGACGAAGTATTCACCTTTCGAAGCAATTTCGCAGATCTTGCCTGGAAGAGTGAAGAGTTCGAGCTTGTAACGGTTGTCAACACAAATCCCGCCGAACCAAAAGTTTCCGTCGTTACGCCATCTTCCGGTCCCTCCTCCAACATTGGCCTGAAAGCAGAATCGGCCGAGATAGTGGTGGAATGGCTATCCACCAACAAGGGTCACGCTACGTTCTGCTTTCCACCTAACTTGTTAGGTCCAGATCTTCTCTTTTTCATCCGATCTAAGTCGGATGAAAAACTTCTTTTGATCGTGATCCAAGCCAAGAAATATCAAAAGGTGGAAACGCCGGTTTCTATGAAGGCAGTTCGCACTGTTACCCCGTCGTGGTTTTGGACAAGCAAAGAAATGAAGGTATGCTCATTTCTACAGACTGGCTGCATCTGCTTCGAATGATCTGAGCTTTCTTTGAGTACAGCATGCAACAGCCGACACCGCAACATCCAGACTGAGCAACTACGCTCAACTCGCCAGTGATACCAGGAATGACTTGGCGGGTATTCAGGGCAGCCTAGAAGTGAAAGGTGCCGACTACTCTATTTTGCGCGTCTTCGCTTCGTGGCCGGGAGAGCCAGCAGGCGATATCGAAGTCCCTGATCAGCACCCGTTCGCGACTCTTAACCTCGGCAAGTTCACCTCGATTACCACGGAACTTAGTCCGACATGGTTTCAAGGAGGTGTGAAACCAAAACGTGGCCGTGGGGATAAGGGACAGGATTCCGAGTCGTCACGTCCGCTGAAACGCGCAAAGCTGGAGACGTTCAACACAACTGGTTAAGTGCGTGACTATGAATCGCATCCCAACGATACTGACACCAGTTCGGACAATTACTTTCTGCGAGCGCAATCTGCATCCCCATGAAACCAACTCCACCGTTTCTCTATTACACCCTTATGTACATTCTGGTATAATGTGAATTTTATAGTACTTTCAGTGTCACCCGTTACGTTTTTTGTCGTTCTGTTAAAAGATGTATATCCTCTCGAGCGCCTTTTCTCTCATCAGCAAGACTTCTTATGGGTTCAAGCTTTCAGCAAATCACCTCGGACGTTGCATTTTTAGCAAGCCAACTCGAAGGGCCGACCTACCTCTGTCGGAATTTGCACCGGACTGCGTATCCTGCTGTAATGTCCGCGGTAGTAAGCTCTTTGTATCTGTAGCTGGTGTATCTGTAGCTGGCTATTTGTTATTCACGCGACTTGGACCTGACCACCCGGGTGCGTGTCCGGCAACGCTCTGGCCGACACTACCCGTATGTCTCCACTTTGGTGGGACATCGCCTCTGTCAACCTCGGAGAGTCTTGTAGCGCCTATGAAAGAGGGTGATGGCAGCAGCGAGCATGGTCTGGGCTCATAATGCCGAGTCCAAAGAGGCCAAACATTCTTGGCGTGAGCATGTGGATCCTATCCACGCAATAGTGGCAGCGGCTGTGCGGGTAATGTAGCCATTTCCATGATATCTGCCTAAACTCGCGAAAAATGGACAATAATGCATGAGGTGTCTAAGAACTAATTACTTCTGAACCATATGTTATTATTATGAAAAACCGTTGCCATCCTTCTCGGGTGTCAGCGCACTCCATTTTCACGAATGCCGTACGTCCCGCATGCGAATTTGAATGCTGGGGCCCGGGAAGCACGTCGAGAGCTCATGCTGGACGATGTGGTAGTCACTTCAGTGTTAATCCTAGCTTTGCGCTCCACGACTGGAACCTGGCTGTCAATTGAACCCCAGTTTGATCGTTTTATTTATTGTCTTCATCATCACAGCGATGATATTCTATCATTCTGCCTCACCCACATTTCACGGCCGTTAACAAGCCCTAAAATCATGTTCTCCCGCTTGCTGATGTCAGGGCACTTTGTGGAGGAACCGCACGCGCGGTGTGACCCGGCACACGGATCACATGTGGCCAGGTCCAACTCGTGTAAAATAAGTTACCCACCTAGGCGGACATACAGCAGTACACAAATATAAGGAAATCCAAATCCTGGCAGCCGAAGCTCAAAGATTGAGGATTGAGTCAAAAGTACAGCTACAACGCGAAGCTTTGAGACTAGTGCTTGATCCTCTCAAGTCGCCGCCTGCCTCAGAGCCAGCATAGGCAGGGGTTCAGGAATAGGTTTTGATATTCATATCCCGACCCGATGGCTTAGCATCTGTTTGGTTGTGTTTGGTTGTGTTTGGTTATTTGGTGTTGAGTTGATGATCCCTCGCCCCAAAACGGTCAAGTGGCTCAGTGGTTAGAGCGCTGCTGCTAGATACGCAGAGACCTGAGTTCGATTCCCGGCTTGGTCATTCTTTCTCTCTAACATTTGGGGTGTTGACTGCTGATTGGCTTGCTGGCAGGGATGCTTTGTTTAGATCGACAGCGGGTGTTGTATCACCGCAGACAGCCGCAGACAGAGAACATCGTCCAGCCAACGGAGCTTCGAACCAACGTTGGAGAGCTCCCAAGCAACCACTCCCATCGTCGCCCGCCCCCAGCGAGCCAGCGAGCTTGCGCCGCCCCTTACGCCCCATCATCCGTACGCCTACATCGCATATTGACGACCTCCCCCTGATCGAGCCTGATCGAGCCTGCGAGCCAGCTGAGCCTGTACGGCTTAGTCCACCACCTGCGTCTGTATAATGGCCCCGCGCCCGACAACACGCGAGCTAGTCCTTCTTGGTGCCTTCGCAATCTTTTTCTTCTTCACCTCTTCAACGCGCGCCCCAAATGCCGCCCTCGACGGGATGTCATACCTGACTTCTACCGCAAATAGCAAGGGCATAAATTGGCCATGGAAAGATAGCCCTATCTCACCTTCTATCAATCCACCACAGTCCGGATTCATCGAGGCTACGCGCCGTACGTGGGGTGATGGTCTTCCTCCGGAAACACAGATTCTGGCACACACACCAGGTAGTACATCGACCAATACAGTATATGAGATGTTAATATGCCATATCATACATCAGGAGCCACAATGTTCGATAACCTCTACAGTTTCAACGGCACTCTATTCGTCGTTACATCTGACCCCTTGTCTGTCCCAAAGCTCTCCTCAATACTCAGTGTTGGTCTCCCACTATCAGCGGTCCCGTATGTGGGCTTTCCTCCCGTGTATCGATCTTCCTCCGACTCATCACGGACCCGGCCACAGGCAGGAAATAGAGGCCAATATGCCGACTGATCGGGAGTTGCAAGTGATTTCTCCCAAACGCGCACGCGAGATATTCGGTCCAGGTGCCAGCCGCCTAGACGGCGTGACCTTCATGCTAACCGAACCCAAGCAATTCATGCACCACTACTTTCACTTTGTCGTCGGTGCGCCCTCAACCTAAACAGAAACGGGTAGACGTACTGACTCTCCTTCGCACGATCCAGAGGGATTCGTGCACGCCGTGTGGCGGGTGTACTCCTCCCTCGATCCACATATCCCGCACACGGGGGAGACCTCTCTCCCACCACCCAGCCGGCTGATCTTCCCGCACTGCGACCCGCTACTCTGGCGGGACAAGGCGGGGCTGAACAACTTTTTCCTCCGCACGGCCTTTCCAGGTCTCTCGATCGAGTACGAGCAGGATTGGGCGGAACGCGCATCCATCGGCGAGGGTGGTCCCGGGTCGACCGAGGCAGGCCTCTCGCCGGGCCAGTACCCGCGCACGGCGCGCGCGCTCGTCATGGATCGCGTCGTGCTGGGCGATCGCGCAGCGACGGCGCGCAGCCCGCACAAGGTGAAGAACCCGGAGCACAAGTACCCTCTGGTCGTCAGTCGGCACTGGTGGGCCCCCGTGCGCCGCGCGGTCGTCGAGTGTGCTGCCGGAGCGAGGGAGGTCGTCTGGCCTGGCGAGGCCGAGCTCGGCGCGATCTCCAAGGGCAGGACGGCGAAGAGGGAGCGATCGGTCATTACGTATGTCAATCGACAGAGCACCGGTCGTCGACTACTCGATCAGGATCATGAGGCGCTTGTAGCAGCCCTCGAGGAATTAGGGCGGAAGCACGATTATGAGGTCGTCGTGGCTAGTATGGAGTTTATGAATAAGTTTGACCAAATTTATTTGAGTAGTCGGACTACGGTGCGTTTACACCCTCCGTTTTGTTTGGGTACTTACACATGCGACCTTTTTCAAGATAATGCTCGGAGTCCATGGTAATGGCCTTTCTTCTGCTATTTGGATGAAGCCCACGCGGAGGAGTGCTTTAATTGAGATTGTAAGCCCCGAGTCGTTCGTTTGGGATTACCACTCTGTCGGGGACGCCGTGGGAATTCGCCACTGGGCCGTCTCGAACGACACGTGCGTTACCCTCATCCAGTTCCCCCTACCCACCCCTGACCTTTGCCTTTCCAGCGTCCTATCGGGTCCAAAACACCCCAAACGTGCGTCCATCCCATTTCAGCCCTACCCTGAGTTTGAAACCCTTGATGTATAGTGAACTTCGCCCCTGGTCTCCACTCACCTAACATACCCGTCTATGCGCCGCCGGTGATTAACCTAATCCAAGAGCGCCTCTCTCGATCGCTGTTCGACCCTGATTCACCCCCTGAGGCTGATTCTGTAGCGTGGTGGTCTCCTCACTCGGGCGAACGTCGACCAGGAGGGATCGAAGACCAATATGGGTATTCACCGAGCGATGAAGAGGATGAAGCTCCTTGAGTGGAGAAAGGTCGAAGAAGGGAGGCGGGTACTCAATTGGTTATTGGCCTAGTTCTTATTTTTCTTGATATTTTATTTGCATGAGGCGAGCTGTTGGATCTAGCGCAGGGCGGTGAATGAGCCGTAAGGATCGGTCCATCGCACGATGTATATGACGGTACATTAAACTGACAACGGCCACACCAACAAACCATGCTATTTTGGTAAATGATCGAATTGAGGAGGCTGGGGCCGATGTGGTATGTCCCAGACAAAAAGAAATTAGCAACACTCACTGAAGGAGTAAAGATTAGAGCAACTATCGCGTGGTCAAAGCGAAGTAAGCAAGAATCCCTAAGGGAACTGAGGTATAAGTTCGTGAGTTCCGTCTCTGGCCGTTCGAATAAATGTTCTGGAGGACTATGAGACAGTAATAAAACCGAGGGCCAGATCATGGGCCGCTAGTAGCACTAGCTGTGTGAGATTGAGAGTTTCAGACATATTGAAGCACCGTCAGTAAGTAAGTTATGAGTAGTTCCAAACTTTGAGAGTGCGAGAAACTACGGACCTACTAGGTCGCGTTTCAATCCGTGAGGCTGCATGTCTCGCTCAGGCTCATCCAAACATACTGGCGCTGCAGGAGTCCTCGAATCCGAGTGAGGGTCACTCCCTATCCCCTCAAATGTAACTCATTTTCATTTTCAGCTTGAACTCGGCTGGTTATAGCGATATTGTGCCACTCAGCAGCCGCTGCGCTTTCACTGCCCTTGGCTCTCAGTCTCGGCGGTTTCGCCTTACTGCTTTGTATGGGGACTATACTCCCACTTCTTGCACAAGCTCGATTATGCCGGCGATTCGTATCGCTCAGGAGGTACTCCTCGTTATCATCCTCGCTCTCAAGATTGGGCACTGGCTACGGTCTGGACCTCCCGACTCCAGTATCACTGCATTATTGAATCTATTCAAGAAGTTTTTATCTCTACTTTCACGAGTCACGACTACCTATCACGCTTATTTACGACCCTTTCGATTCTACCGCTGCTCAGCAGTGACCTCTGATAGTGTTATAGTTGTAAAGGAGAGTTAGGTGCACTGTTGGGGTGACCATTATTGCTATTGTTCAGCCTAGAGTAGATAACAAGGAGTGGCCGTCCCACAGCCAAGGAGAGTGATTTTAGCTACTGGATAATCTGCCTCGATTAAGGTGTGGACACACGGATGATAGATTCCGGTTCTAACACATAATTCTTTTGGGCTGATTCGGACATCTTGACTGGTATTAGCTAGAGTGTAGTACCAAAGACGGGGATCATCACCCAACAACGGCTCAAAGCAAATTTCATGTCCCTGCCCGTTTCAGCGAGCCAACTCCGCTTCATCAATGGTCCTACGTTTAGCCTGATCTCTTCAATAGGATGGTGGCGTTGTTAGTGCACACACTCATAACTTCAAATACAAGCCTAGCTCAGCAAGCGAAAATTTCCATTTAGGAATTGAGGCAGTTCGATTCGGTTGGCGGCAGTTCGGTTGGCGCTTGACTCGAGGATATGATCGTCGTTATACCCGATGATCACTAATGAAGGCTACACGGCAACCAACATCGCTGGAAGACAGAGGGTTGCAGCTTGCATGTTCGCCAAAAAAAATTTCGTCTCGCTTACCTCGGTTTAGCAGCTGTCCCTGTTCAAATGTATATAGTCCCATTGAACAGGGAACTCATAAAATCAGTGATTTTCACTTATATCGCTGCTGAGGTACTTCTTACACAAGTTCCTTCACACGTTGCCCTAACGACACTTGTGGCTGCGTCATCGGGAAGATCAGTTAGCCTCGACCTGTCCCTATGCCGCGAGCGGATCGGGTGGACACTCGAGGCAAGAACGAATTCTCGTCGATTCATTTTTCCCTCGGCCTTGGTGGTGTTGGAATTTCGCTTTCAACGTCCCACAAAGAAGAGTACAATGTAATGTTTGCTGGGGCCCGCCAACAAAAATCGTGCGAACGAGTCTTAGTTACCATCGCGCCCGCATGGTTTCCAGACTGCGTCCCTCCAGGATGCGTCCCAGGCCTTGCAATCGCTGAGAGCTCGCGATCCGATCGACGACGGGTGGCCGGCCCTCTTCTTTTCTGATTGTCGTGGCGGCTCTTCTCGTGCCAACGGTCTTAATATTTTCCGTCCCTCTCCTTTTCCAGTATTTATGACAAGGCGACAAGGCCCACGACGCCCTAACTCTCTCGATTATGTTTCTCCTCTCCACCCCCACGCTCCTTTCGGTTGCTGGTTTGCTCTTTGCAGGTGCAGCGCAAGTGCAGGCACACATTGCGCCATGGGCAAAAGGCATGTGGGATTGCGATCCAGAAAACAACGTACGTTTTTGAACGATCTAGGAGATTACGTCCTGATTTGCACTGGCGTCTGTTGCATAGAACAACGGGGAGGGTGCTTCGCCCCTGTACCAGCGACTTAAGTTTGGTTGGGAAGGCTGGTGGTTCCACGGTGACAAGGTGCGTACCTCCCCCCTCTAAATGGCTGTGCCCAGCCTGAATTGCAGTCAATTTGGTTTAGTGCATCCAAAGCCGCCCTCCAGTAGACCAATTTCTCGAGTTGTGAGACACCCTACTGGCTCACCTACGTGTGGTACTAATGGCTAATGGGATGTGTAGGCCTGCTGGTGGCCATTTCACGGTCGAGATGGCCGGCAATAAAGCCTTCACGACGCTCTCGTATAATGGCACCCTCGCAAAAACCTATGGCGATGGGGAGGATCACCCCGAGGGTCTTGGGAAAGATGGTAAATGGTCGGTGGCGCAACCGCTAGTCCGCCGGGGTTGGGCTGACTCTTTGCCCACAGCATCAGCTCGCCGAACCTGCATGCAATGAATGAATCTGGTATACACACTCTTTATTGTGCATTCAAGTGCATCTAATCATTATTTTCCTAGATGCATCCGGCTACGCCTTTGCCATCTCCTACCAAAGCGACATCAGCAAGGTCACTCTCGAGAATCTCGTCGTTTTCACCACTAAATACCAGTACGTATTACTCCCTTCTTTCTAATCTCTCATTGACGGCTGCGGATCAGCACTCCTTTCCGCCGAGTAGAAACCTATGCTGTCCCCGCAGACATGCCAGAGTGCCCCCCAGACGGGTGCATCTGTGCCGGTTTATGGATCCCCAATCACTGCGGCGAGTCTAACGAGTTTATGATCGGCTACAACTGCAGGGTCACCAACGTCAAGCCCACCGCGCGCGCTCTTGCTCCAGCAAAGGCCCCGGTCTGGTGCGAGGATGACCCAAGCAAATGCGTCAAGGGTGCCAAGAGCATGGTCGTATTCCACCAGCTCGAAGGGAACAACATTGGCATCGAGGGGATACAGAAGGATGGAAATTATAAGAGCCCCGGATACAACCAGAAGACGGGCTTTGCGGATGGTGCACAGAATGATATCTTCGTGCAGGCTGACCGCTCGTTAGCAGTGTAAGTCACCTGATTGACTGGTGTCACTTTGAGGAATCCTGACCGCCTGAACAGCAGCACCCCAAACAGCAGCACCACAGACAGCAGCACCACAGACAGCAGCACCACAGACAACAGCACCATAGACAACAGTACCTCAAACAGCAGTACCTCAAACAGCAGCACCCCAGACAGCAGCACCCCAGACAGCAGCACCTCACGGTGTCGAAGACACCACATAGGCAAAAATCGTTTGGATTGAAGACGAGGCGACCCATAGGCCGCGTTGACGCAATGGTTCTTCTAAACTCGTATTTATGAACCAAGTCATATGTTCCAAATATACCTCTGAGAGGTTTCCAACATGAATACAAACTAGCATAAGATATTAGAGAGGCTCCAGACAGGTTCCCTGACGATTGGGGGCGGATTCAAACATTAAACGGCAAGGAAACTGATGCATAATTTCGTGAGTTCAAGGTCTGTCCGTTCGAATAGGGGTTCCGGAGGATCCTTGGACAGCGATCAAACCGAGGACCGGGTCATGGGCATAATAGTCATGGGGGAGACATGGATGTGTGACCATCCTGATGGGCTCTGTAGACAGGTATATGAGTTCATTTCTACAATCAAGGTTAGGCATAGACTGTTACCATTGTGAGAATATCGGAGTGAGGCGGTGGGTTCCGCGTTAGAAGGCCTGATTCGAATGCCGATATAATACTGAAGGAGTTTAGAAGAAGGGTGGTACAAGGGTATATAGCAGCACACCTTCATTTTGATGACACCTGGTACCTCCCAAGAGGTCTCCCCTCCTTCTCGTACACTCGTAACACTTCCCCGAAACACCTTCCGTCCCACTGATCCCTCCCCTTCTGCTGTAATCTCAGGTGGCTCGTCATTCACCTGGTGTAGCTCTGCCGTGCCAATGATGCCGTCCCTCACGCCGTAATACATCCCGGAGAACAGGACCGTCTGTTTGATGATATACACATCCAAGGCAGTGAATAGACGAGGGACGACTGGAGAGTCTGCCCGTAGCGTAAGAGTGAAGGGGATGGTTGATGCGGAGGCATAGACCAGAGGCTCGGGGAGGGTGAACTTGATAATGTACTTCGGATCGACCGTTTCAGACGGAGATGATATGGGGACATCTCCCTTGTTGGCTGAGGATGACACTGGGGACATTTCCATCGTTTTCCATTTGATCTTGTCCGCTTCGTCGATTGGGGAGTTAGGCGGGGAGGGGTTTCTCAGTATTGAAGGTGCAGGAGGTGTTGTTCGCGGTAGATAGAGGATTACCGCTTTAATACTAAACGAGCGGATTAATATAAGAAATAGAGAGCGTGAATGGGAAGAGACAAACGTTTCGTGACGGCGAAGTCCTTTCCTGTACATGTCTACTCGAATCGTGTAGCGACACTCAGCTGCAAGGCCGGGCATCACTGTTGCATAGCTCGGAGGCAGTGGGGCCGTCGTCGTCCTCATACAAGTGGGCAGTGGGAAAGAAAAGGGAAAGCGGGTTCCACTGGGCAATGGATTTGGAAGCGTCCATATCGTATTGAGGGCATATAATACCGATTTTGCTGATGTACAGACGCTCATTCCTCGATCGACAACGGTCGATGTGGCATGCCCTTCGAGCTATAAATAGCCTATCAGTCGAATAACGATGAGTTAGATTCTGTTACTGACTGCAACCGTCAGTCTGACTGCCCTCGCGCGAGCGAGGTCCGGCACATCAACGTATCCCTCGACGGTGGCATTCCAACCATAGCAAGGGGCTTTGATAGGCCATACTTTGGGTCCTAGGTTGAGTCGGAGCCACTTTGATTCATAAACGTATTCTCTGGGGCCTGCCGATGCAGCGACTGACGCCAGTGGTTCGGAGATAAGTATACGCTCATCTGCAGCCGCTGTGCGCGCATATGTCGGAAGGTCGTAGCTCAAAGAGGAGAATGGGGGTGGATGGTCGTATCGAGGCGGTGAAGTTAGGTTGAGGATGGGGGTATCCATGTTTCCAAGTGGCAAGTTTAAGGCGTACGAGCACGAGTGTGAATTTAAGAGTGGATGGAGGGAAAAACTGGCGACGACGTGATATATACACGCCCAGTAGGCCAACGACCCGACTGCACCGAAAGGCGAATCGAGGCTGGCTCCGATCAGTTCAAAAATTGAGCGCCCAACAAATAAAGTTGGACTACTTTGACCGTTGGCAGGCTTCGAGAAACAAAGATATGGCGAACTATGGCGGGTTCTGAGAGATGAACGAGGGATCGGCGAGGGGTGGAGCGGGAAGTGACGGAGCGGGATAGAGCGGGACGAGAGGATAACGCGGTATTGCGATATTCGGGAGCGAGCAGGTGATGGGATACGTTGTACATCCTCGAGGGTATCTGAGAGCGTTTGGTTGGGGTACGCAGGAGGACCACAAGTGAAAATGATTTTCAACACTGGCATTGGAGTCGCGGCGGAGGAACGCGGAGACGCCAAAATGCCAAGCACACGGCTTCCATAAAATGTATCTACTCACGTCCTATCACGGATCGATCCTTACCGTCGATCCTTCGAGGAAATGGCGGATTTCGGAGATGTAGGTCAAGCGGAACAAACGTGCGAACTGAAGAATATCGTGACAAGGATGGTTGGTAAACCTCCGGAGTGAGGATCAGCAGAAAATTGGAACTAGTCTCTGTAGCGTGAAAGAATCCTTCTGGAAGATGAGAATGTTCTATCTCTCGTGTATCTGGAAGGGAACAGGCGTTTCTTCCGAGGAAATTAACTGAACATATCAATCTCTCACGGGTGGGCTCACTTAAGAACCGTAGATCTCACTCCCTCCCACGGGCAGTAAGTGCTAACCCAAGGACAATAAGATTGAAGACATTTTCTATCTTGGGACTCTCAGATAGATCCCATAGTTTATAGCAAGCTATTTCACATATCATCCTATTGATATGCCGAGCGTTGAATTTTGTTTGGGTCCATGCTTTGTGACCGCAACGGAATTACTTTGGACCATACATCCACGACTGGAGGAGCATTGCGGGATACTGGACGCGACGGTTGTATGCTATAGTGATAGGACAACAATAATTGGCTCCCGACCCATCATTCTCCACCTTCCGACAGCCCCAAGTTTCGCTCTGCGCCAGCAGGCAACACAAGGCCGCGTCCGGAGGCACTAACAGAAGCGGCTGAACTAGCATTCGATGTCAGCTGATAAAATGGGTGCCTATTCGGGCTCTGCTTCTACAAGGTTGGGACTCTCTCCACGCCCTGTCACGGTTTCTTCATCTTCATACCCTCGCCGCCCTTCAAAACGACCACACCCATCTTACATCAATACTAGCTATGGCTACTCTCCTCTCGCTCAACGAGAACCATCTCCACCAGCGTCTACGTACTTCGCGAATTTCCCGACCGATCCAGATTCGCATGCCGACCCGATACCTCTCGCTAATGCTCAAGAGCACTTCGCATACTCTACCACTCTTAGGAGACATTATATTGAAGACCCTCTGACTACTCCTATACGAAGGGGAGAGTTTGCGGACGGGTTCATTGCGTTTTCGTACCGTCTGAGGAGGTTATGGGAGCAATGGAGATCTGGGGAGAGGGAACTAGGCCTAGAGAATGGTTCAGGCGGTCGAGAGCCTGGACAATCTTCAGAACCACCAAAGGAGGGTGTCTCAGTCATCTTCGCGTCTCGATCAATTGAAGTGAGTTATTTGCAGTAATTTATATTGTTCTTGATGACCTCGTACACCCAAGGATCTCTCAAAAACTAATATCTTGATCTCTCGCAGGACACAATTGCGCATTTCAACACCTCTGGAACAGAAGGACTGTCCCCTGCGGCAGTATCGACTCTCAGAGAGCAGTACGGATATAACGAGTTCGATGTAGAAGCCCCCGAATCCCTCGTAATCAAGTTTATCAAGACAATCTACGAATCACCTCTCAACCTCCTTTTATTGGGAAGCGCGTTTATCAGTCTAATTATGGGCAATATAGATGATGCTGTATCGATCACTCTCGCCATCCTAATTGTTCTCACAGTCGGTTTTGTCCAAGAGCGTCGATCTGAAAAGTCCCTCGAAGCATTGAACAAGCTCGTCCCGCATCACTGCCACTTAGTACGAGACGGACGACCACAACGAACACTGGCCAATGACTTGCTACCCGGAGATCTCGTTACTTTCAGCGTTGGCGATCGAATACCCGCAGATGTACGGCTGATATCTGCCACATCACTGGAGATTGACGAGAGCAGTTTGACGGGAGAGACGGTTCCGGCTTCCAAAGACATCCAGCCTTGTGCGAATCCGATGGCGCCACTCGCTGAACGATCATGTATAGCGTTTATGGGAACATTGGTACGAAACGGACATGGTGCTGGAATAGTGGTTGCTACCGGTACCCAGACGGAGTTTGGTGTCATCTTCTCTATGATGCAGGATGTCGAGGAGAAGAGAACCCCTCTGCAGCTGTCGATGGACGAGCTCGCGCAGAAGCTCAGCTTTATTTCTTTCGGCGTGATTGGGGTTATTTGTTTGATTGGAATCATACAGCACCGAGGATGGTTGGAGATGTTCACTATTGGAGGTATGTGAGGTCAATTAGAGACGAATTAGAAAGTTAACCCAGCAGGTAGTCTCCCTGGCTGTAGCCGCCATTCCAGAGGGCCTTCCAATCGTTACAACCGTCACCCTCGCCCTCGGTGTCTTGCGAATGTCAAAGAAGAAGGCGATCATTAAGAAACTTCCCAGTGTCGAGGCATTGGGCTGCGTCAATGTCATTTGTTCGGACAAGACTGGTTAGTGACATAGGCTCCTATTCATCATTATCAGCGGTTGAACCCGCCAACGCAGGTACCTTGACGAAGAACGAGCAAACCGTCACAGAAATTTACACCGTTGACGACCTGAAGGTTATCGGCGCTGGTGCCGCCCAACATGGACGGATACCCGATGCAATCCGCAAGACCTTGATAGTCGGGAATATTTGTAACAACGCGTTCCGAAATAACGAGGGAATCAATGTTGGCCAGTCGACCGACGTCGCTTTGCTCAATGTCCTGGACGTCTATGGTTTACAAGACGTACGACCAGTGGGTCTTCTATTCTACTCCCCTCTTTTTGTCGTGCCCATTTATTCTGCAGAGTTTCAACAAAAATGCTGAGCATCCGTTCAGCTCAGAGCACAAATACATGGCCGTAACTGGAGTTCATCCCTCCGACGGGCGTTCTATAATTTATATTAAGGGATCGATTGAGGCTGTGCTCGATCGCTGCCAATTCTACTTCGTCTCAGAGAATTCCACGCCGGGACTGGATGCCACCACACGTAGTACGATCCTCGAACGAGCGACTTCTGTGGCTTCACGGGGACTGCGAGTGCTAGCTATGGCATATGGATACGGCAACTTTAACGCCACCCACCCACCCAACTCGCACAACCTCATTTTTACTGGCTTTCAAGCAATGTATGATCCTCCCCGACCTGGTGTTAAAGAAGCCATTGCAAAGCTACACGCGGGCGGTGTGAAAGTCATTATGATCACCGGAGACGCCGAGCATACCGCCCTTGCCATTGCGAAAGAACTGGGGTTGAAGGTTCCAGGTGGAAGGGGTAGCTGCTTGACTGGCGCGGAGATGGATATGATGACTGAACACGAGGTTGGAGACAGGATCACAAGGGGTGTGAGTGTCTTTGCAAGAGTCACACCTCGGCACAAGATGGTGATTGTGGGGGCGCTCCAAAGTCGGGGAGATGTAGTCGGGATGACTGGTGACGGTGTTAATGACGCACCCGCGCTCAAAATGGCAGATATTGGTACCTCGATGGGCAAGAGCGGAACTGATGTCGCGAAAGAGGCGGCAGACGTCATCCTCGTCGATGATAACTTTGCCACTCTGTTGAGCGCAGTAGAGGAAGGTAAGAAATTGTTTTGTCGTGCTCTCAAGCCATTACTTGACTTCGCTTGCAGGGAAATCCATTTTCCACAATATTCAAAACTTCCTGTCGTTCCAACTGAGTACGGCGGTTGCAGCACTGACTCTGATCACACTCAGCATGGTGTTCCACCTTGAAAATCCACTGAACGCAATGCAAATTCTCTTTATCAACATCCTGATGGACGGTGCGCTTGGCCCACATCTGACTTCTGAACACTTTCTGATATGCGTTACAGGGCCTCCCAGCCAGTCTCTCGGCGTTGACCCGGCAGACCCAAACGTAATGCGAAAACCACCACGGAACAGAGACGAGTCCATCCTCAGCCCCAGGATAATGACCCGAGTCGCCTTCTCTGCCTCAATGATAGTCTTGGGAACACTGTTTGTATATATCTACGAGCTGAGCGATGGAAGTATGATGGGTCGCGACCAGACAATGGTGAGCCTTGGCCAATGTCCTTGTCTATTTGATAGTTCTTGACTGGTTCATTGGCAGACATTTACTTGTTTCGTCTTTCTCGACCTCGCATCTGCCTTGCAAAATCGTGGACTGGGCTGTGGGCTTTTCCAAAATGGCATGCTTCTGTTGACGGTTTCGATTTCATTTCTCGTTCAGTTGGCGCTTATTTATGTGCCCTTTATGCAAGCTATTTTCCAGACGGAGGCTCTTAGGGCAAAGGACCTATCTATTCTGTTGTGTTTAGCAGGGACATCGATGGCGTTGCACGAGGCACGAAGGAGGTGGGAGAGAAGGGTCTTCGGTATGGGGGATATCGCTGAGATGGCATAGGCATTGTTATCGTGTTCTTCTTGTTATTTGTACATATAGGTTGTTTGGAATCAGTGGATAATCCTTGGCACAAACCATTTCCACCTCGGACCGCACTAGTACTGTACCGCTGTGCACAGTCCACTGTGCCTTTTCGACCTGGTCCACCCACCCAGGGGCTGCACAAGTGATTAATTATATTTAAAGTGGATCCGCCAACCAATCTCAAAATGGTGACGGTGACGTGGAGTCAACATAACTCTGGTCCACACATTGATTTTAGATGTAGGACGTAAGAATCCTGGTCGTTAACCCTAATTCGTCTACATCTATCACAGACAGACTCTCTGAATCTATCGAGCCGCCTCCTGGGGTCCAACTGACTTGGTGGACAGCTCCTTCTGAGGCGCCTCCATCGATTGACGACGAGGAGACCTCTGATTCGTCAACCGCAGTTTGCCTTCCTCGCATTCTCGAACTGTGCAAGTCGGCGGCGAGTGCTGCTGCTCTCACTGGAGGCGTTGAAAGGCTCTTCGACGGGATCCTCATCGCGTGCTATTCGGACCACCCACTGATTGCGCTCCTCCGCACCCACCTTGTGGATCCCCCTATCCACGTGCTGGGAATCCTTGAAGCCTCCGTGGCGCATGCCTTGCTTCTCCCACAGCGTGCCCCCCTGAATAAGTTTGGAATCATCACGACAGGACAGACATGGGAACCTATATTGGGGAGCGCAGTCAAGGGTTTCCTCGGAGTTACCGAAAGCGAACGATTCGCCGGCGTCAGGAGCACCGGGGTTGGTGTGCTGGGATTCCATGGCTCGGAGGGACCAGATGGAGTGGATGCAGGCGTGGGAAACGCCGTACAAGAGCTGGTCAAAGTTGGAGCAGGCGTTATTATACTTGGGTGTGCAGGGATGAGTGGACTAGAAGCGAGCGTCAACCTTGCTGCATCCCGCGTCGGATCCGGCAGGGCGGTTTTGGTTGTGGATGGAGTGCGAGCGGGCATCCAGCTCCTCGTGGGGCTCACCAGGTACATTGCAATGCATTTCGTCCAGTCTCGAATCACGTCTGCTAATTGCTATCTCCTCATAAGGGCATCCCCTGCA
>Ga0307513_10005512_pt1 | contig 16704 bp, 16 predicted proteins | sample 15_EM_MG_FD_202174 | JGI IMG/M metagenome (GOLD analysis project Ga0307513, IMG submission 202174) | Populus trichocarpa ectomycorrhiza microbial communities from riparian zone in the Pacific Northwest, United States - 15_EM | ecosystem: Host-associated > Plants > Roots > Unclassified | place... | reverse complement strand
TTTACTAGTAAAAAGAAATCTACATCCTAACCGCTAAGCTATTGATCCTTCCTTTCAATTTGATCGAAAAGGTTTACATATTCATTATTAACTTCTATCATTCACGAACTATAAACTGAGGTTTCTTTTTTTTTTCGTTTAGTTTGGCACCGGTTTGATTATGTTTTAAACATGCATAAAATTAAAAAAATTTATTTATTATTTTTTTTTATAATTTTGATGTGTCAATATTTAAAATAAATAAAAAATTTTAATTTTTTTAATGTATTTTTTAATAAAAAATACTTTTAAAACACATTTTACACCACAATAACTTATGTACTCAATTGATAAATATGAGATCAAAATAACAGAGTTTCATCACGGAGATAGAAAAGTTTAGTTCATCGTAAAATGTAAAATAAAAAATGCTACTATGATAAATTATAAACAATTATAAGAAAACACTGTGATTGATTAGAAGTATATTAAATAGTGCTTAACATGTATTCTAAAAATGTTAATTAGAATAGAACTAGACTTTATATATATAATTTGAAGAATGTATAGACGCATTTGCCAGAAATCACTAGGATAATAATTTCATGACTATATATTCTTTTCTTTTTTTTTTTCAAATTTATAAAGCTATAAATTAAAGTGCAGTCACCTAGTTTTACGGTTGTTTGTCAAAATTCAGTTACTGTAATTAAACAATTCCTATATTTGAAGAGAAGCCAAGGCCGGTTGCACGCAACATAACAAATGTAGAGTACTTTACTACTTTTTGATCTCTCTTACTTTTCTTTTCTTTTCTTTTTTCATGAAAGGGAGCTGCGAGATCATTTCCATAATCAAATTAAGCCAAGGATTATAGAAGTTGATTGTTTCACTCATCATTAATTAACAAGAAATCCTATTTTTTAAACCATGAGGGGTATAATTTAACTGGTCAGACTCTAAATTTGATTTTTATAGGTCACCAGTTCGAGTCTCATAAATCTCAGGGCTACTAGAGCTTACATGGTCATTGAGATTAGTCGAGGTACAAGCAAGCTGATCTGCACATCCACGTTAATCAAAAAAATAATAAAAAAACCTATTTCCTACCAAATACAATCGGATTAATTTCCTTTTATCAACCATTTCACTTCCTAATGCAGATTGGAGAGAAAAAAAAAACAAAAACAAAAGAAACGGTACTGTTTCGGCATAAGGTCTGATTTGAAAGTGCCATAAACAATAATAATTAAGAAGAATAAAGAACAAGTGCCCTTAACTTGAAGTACATGCAATAAGAGCCGATCGAGAAATTCGTAAATTATTTGAAAAATTGTCTCAGCAGAATTCCTCACCATCTTTCGGCAACACAACAGCTCGAAATCCTCTTGCATTCAATAGCCGAAATCAATCATCGCAAGTATACAAATGAAACTGATCAAGAAGTTGCGAGTTAAAAAAGTCATTTTGCTCCCATTTGTCTTTATGGTTGTTTTTCTTTTTTTAGCATTATAAAAGGTAGAAAATTTTGTCATTTCCTCTCTTAATTTGATCGTTCACGTATCCTTAATAAGAACATCAACTGAAGCTGATGGTGACAATATTAAATCAAATGTCCAAATTTGGATCCATGCTTTAATTTCATGCAGACCATTTCTAGCTGCAATATTACTATAGAAGCATATGATACTTGTATGACAAGAAACTACTACCGCTAATATATTTGCTAAAGGATCAACTTTAAAAACTCAATTCCTTCCTTCAATCTGTTTTGTGTTCAAGTCAGTGATCGATAATAGCCATGGAGCCGCATGAAATCAAGAAATTCCATGGTCTGCCTCAGGAAAACTTGGTTCATAATCTATTCACTTTCCCTCATCCCATACAAAAACAATATCCTTCTGCGGCCAGCCTGAAAATGCAGCCCATTGTTGAATCCACTAACCACACCCCAACCCAGGCAAATATATCTGAAAATCCAGAATCCAGCTCAAGTCTCTTCGATAAGTTCTTAATCAATTCTCTAATTCATGTCCCACTTCATATTCCCTCTCCAAACACATCATCTGTCAGTACAGACTCTACTCTAGCTGAACCAAGAGATCAACAGCTCGGCATTTCCAACGAGAAGAAGCTAAGGAGGATGATATCCAACAGAGAATCCGCTCGAAGATCGCGTATGCGAAGAAAGAAGCAAATTGAAGATCTCCAGTATCGGGTTAATCAGCTTCAAAACATGAACCATCAGCTCTCTGAGAAGGTTATCCACTTACTAGAAAGTAACCACCAGACTCTTCAAGAGAATTCCCAACTCAAAGAAAAAGTTTCTTCTCTTCAAGTTGTTCTATCTGACCTGTTGACACCCTTGAGAAATGTGGACGACGGCGATTGCAACGGCATTCATCTCAAAGGTGAAACTTCAAACCGATGAATCCATCATTATAGAGTTTCTTGGACATATATATATATATATATATATCTTGAGTTAATAAAAAAGTGATTATGAACACATAAGAGAGGTTGCGTCCGGGTAGCTGATCCATCGATTGCTTTCTAGGATTTGCCTTTGCCTTTTCTTTTCTTTTCTTTTCCTTTCTTTCAGAAGGGTCTTGCTGACTTACTTTGTTGTTGTCGTGTTAAAATAATAATAATTATGAATAATAATAATATTATTATTTATAAGTTCATGCCATCCAGATAATTAATAACACCTTTCTGTGACAAAGGTATAGTTAAACCCTCTATGCAAATGAATCCATACATATATACAATGTCTTCTGTATTGCCAATTATTTGTTCTGATATTTTTTAGTTTCTTCATGGTTCATTTTGCAAGCTTACCTAACCTTACCTTTAATTGTAAAATATTGACTGGAAATTTATCAGAAAAGCAGAAAGGAAATTCAGAAAGAAACTCATTACTGGGAGCTATGAACTTACAGTAGTGGTTGTGGCAGCTAAAATCAGGGGCGATCAAAGTAGCCAGATGACGAATAATGTTTAATTCATAAATATTGCTTGTTTGAAATCGATCAAAAGCTTAGTTGAATGCATCACTCTGTTAATTGATTAAATCACATGGGATAATTGCTAATATAAATATGTTGTTGAGTAGAGAAATCCACTCTAAATTGATATTAAATTCAGTGAAGATGGTCTGTGGGATATGGCCAGAAATTTCTTCCTCTGATGTCCGTAGACTTGTACCAACCCAAAACGGATAAAACTAACAACGCAGTACATTGAAAATGCAATTCGCCATGTGACATGAATGATGGTTCCATCACTATAATTCACTACAAGATTACACTATTGCATGAAAACCAGATCGATCAGGAAACTGTGTAATGTAGGTTGATGCAGCGCATTATACAGTATATATGGAGATCATTGTTCTACTGTTTATCCTTTTACTATTCACCTAGATATAAATTAATGTTAATTGAAATAGAGTAATGATATAATTGTCCAGAAAACCTACTAAGCATACAGGAGGATAGGATTATCTTTTACATTTTGTATTGAAAGAATAATTAGAAAAAAAATGGGGATTTTTTGGGCTGCAGTATGTATGATACTAATTTACCCTTCATGGTACAAAATTTTAATCTTTGAATTGGAAGCTTCTTTTGTCTTTTTTTTTAAAATAACAATGAAAATACAACCATGCTCATGAGAGGGAATATGCATGTTTGTCATACCTAACCAACATGAGTCTGACATATTTAATATTATTATTAATATTATAAATATTATTATATTCATTATTATTAATATTATTAATATAATGATTAATAAATTTGAAAAAAAATTATTACTATTGAAAAAAAATCATAAATATGATTTGAAGAGTAAAATTAAAAATTATTATTATTATTATTATTATTATTAAATTTAAAAAAACAATTATTACTATTGAAAAAAACCATAACTTTGAATTGAAGGGTACTGTTTACCTAGACACAAATCATTGTAGATTAGAGAAATATGATAACATAATTGTCCTTGTCGAACGTCACCCGCGTGACGTCATTTGACGATTTTTCGTTTCTTTGCTTGATTTCTTGGGAGTCACCACCTAGTATTTAATTGAGGGTTACTAGGAAACTCGAATGTACTGGTCTTGTCAAAGATTCACGGGTAAGGGACTGGTTGTGGTTAGGAAAGATATTAACATCCCTAACGCACCCTGCATGAGGTAAGCTGCTTCGTGGCTTTGATGTGATTTAAAAGGTTTTGAAAGTTATCCTGCCAATGCTTTTGTAAAAGAAAAAGAAGAAAAGTTCTCCTTAATAAGGAGATCCTTATTTTATCGGGTAAAGAAAACCTAATTGCTCTAGCATCAATAAAAACAAAAAAAACTTTTCTATTTAATATCAAGAATACATCTTACGTATAAGATTATAATCCCAGATACCAAAAGAAAAAAATATTTTTTGAAATATAAACCAAATTCAATGGAAATTAAAACATTTAATTTTTTTTTTCTTTGTAGTTTTTATCATTCCAAACATACATAAAAAATAATAATAACAAAACACCCACTTAAACACTCTTCTTGTACTATGTTTAAACACACACCCATTACATGTTTACAAATAAATCAAAATTTAAAATAATACGAACAACACATTCAACAATTTCAAGTTTACAAAATGGAGCCCAAAAAATTCAGGAATAGTTCTGGGATGCATTCTGGGTCCGCCGAAACAGTAGCGGCGCGTTGCTCCACGCGCCGCCGCCGCCGATGAAGGCAACAAAACATGGATCGGGAATGTTTTCTTCTTCTCGGTCTTCTTACGCCGTCTGTGAAGGTCAACGTCACCTGCAACAAGGGAAACAACGCACAAACAACAGTTGATTTTAATTTTTCTTTTTATGCAGGTTTGTTCTCGACTCTGCTGCTCTGTTCGGGTTTGTTATTCTTTCCTTCTTCTTCGAGCGGCAGATCTGGCGGTTGTGGAAGGAGCGTTGGAGGTCGCAGTTGCGAGTGTCGCCGTTGGGGAAAGGGACATCGGTGAGTCTGTGGGCGCCCGAAGGTTGGTGTCGGCTGGGAGGTTTCGGTGGATGCTGGTCTGTGCTGATGAGGGAAGATCTGTTGTGGTCGATGGTGAGGGAAGAGACGGGGATCTGTGGGCTGGAAGGTGGCGTTCTTGGTGGCTGAGAGAAGCGCAGCTGAGAGGGAGAAGGTCTGGTGTGTAGAAAAGGAGAGGAGGCAGTGTGTGGGGGCTAGTTTTGACGGAGATGGAAATGATTGTCAAGAGGGAGATGAGGAGGATGGAGATGGGGACCTTGGGTTAGCTGGGGTTGCTGCGGCTTTGGTGAAGATGAGAAGAAATGGGGGGAACAGTGATGGCTAGCTTGGCAAAGGGACAGGGTGAACGGGTCTGGTTTTGTCTAGAAGAGAAGCCAAAAGATGGGTGGGGCGGCTGGTGTGGTTAGAGATAGGTTTAGGTTTAGGGTGTATTATGTTTCTTCTATTTTTCAAAATTACCCCCCTCCCTTGTGTATGTTGTGGAGACCAGTATTTATAGGTAAAATATTGCTAGATTTTCAAATTTGGTCCCTCAAATTCTTTCTTTTTTTTGTAAATTTGTTCTTTCTTATTTTTTTTTATTTTTCTTATCAACATCGATTTGAATGAGGAAAATCGGTGATTTTAAAATATAACGCGTTCCAAGGATCTTTGAAAATTTAAATTCTTTTGAGACGATGTTGAAAATGCTAAAAACGATGCAAATGTATTAAAAACATATTTTTTTGGATTTTTGTTTTTTTTCGTCATTTTTCGATTTTCTGAAAATTTTATCAAAAAGATGGGTCAAAAATTGGGTAACAACAGATGCCCCCTCTTTACAATGCTTACGAAGCAAAACTCCTCAATGTTTTGCATAGTAAGCTTTATAAAAAAAACTTGTCTTCTTGTCTTACTAACTTGCTGAATATCCACTCATATAAGAACCTTACTATTTTTTTTTTTTTTTTTTTTTTTTCTGTTCCTTTGTCTTTTCCTTCTCTTTTCTTTCTCTTCTTTCTTTCTCTCTTTTTTTTTCTCTCTTTTATTTTCCGTTAACCTGAGATCCCATCTAGCGACCTCCTTTAACCAAAACCAAAGAATGTGTGAGCTCGGTCAACCTAAAATCTCATCTGGCGATTCCCTTTAACCAAAGCTCCCTAAGATCCTTTCTGGCGACCTCTTTTAACCAAAACCAAAGAATGTGTGTAACTTGGTCAACCTGAAATCTCATCTGGCGATTCCCTTTAACCAAAGCTACTTGAGATCCCTTCTAGTGACCTTCTTTAACCAAAACCAAAGAAAATGTGTAAAAAGTGGTCTCGTTGTAATGGGTGACCTACCCAGGTGGAAAGAAATGTGAAAAGCGGTCTCTTTGTAATGGGTGACCTACCCGAACGGAAAAAATGTGAAGTGTGGTCTCATTGTAATGGGTGACCTACCCAGATGAAAAGAATGTGAAGTGTGGTCTCATTGTAATGGGTGACCTACCTAAGTGGAAGAAAGGGAAGAATGGTCTCATTGTAATAGGTGACCTACCCGGATAAAAAAACATGGAGAATGGTCTTATTGTAATGGGTGACCTACCCAGAAAAAATAATGGTCTCGTTGTGATGGGTGACCTACCCAATAATCAATCAAACAACCAGAACAACTACCACCTTTACATATGCCTTTGAAGAAGTTGTATGACAAACTACTAAGTATTGGGCACATAGCTCCCATCGTTCTACCACCACAACCACATTTTCTTGTTTGGTACAAACCAAAATTGACTTGTTAATACCACGCTGGCAATCCTGGCCGCGACATTGAAACCTGCTATGTTTTTAAGAGAAGGTTATTGGAACTAATCAAAATGGGATGAGCTACTTTTGAGGATTCACCCAGTGTTCGGTGTACCTAACCATGTTGCAAGTAACAGTGGAGTGAGTGTGGTGGATGTTGGTAGTAAAGAAAGGATGCTAAAAGTATTTATAAAAAGGTTGTAAGACATATCGGTACAGTCAGGATTTCTGAAAAAAAAGCTACTAAGTGTCACCTGGAGGGGGTGATTATTATGAGTTCCATGAAAAGAAAGGACATCACATTGACAGATGCATTGAATTCCACCGAAAAGATGCAAGAATGTTGACCGTAAGGGAATTAAGGATTGGGGCTATGGAGGGTAGTGATGTGGTAAGAGTGATGGAGAGTCAAGAGAAGAGGATTAAGGTGTGTAGGGTCCAACCAATGGTGAATGAATCACCAAAACTGATCATGACTAAACCCTCATGTGCAAGAAATGTGATGCCTTACAATTATGGTTATACCTTCAATATCAAAACTCTTGTTCCTTTGTTATAAGCTGAGATAAGTGGGCTGACTCGCAATGGTCATTGTTTAACTCTTGAAGACTTAATAAAAGCTAAAGTCAAAGAAATGATAGAACTTGATAAGGAATTTAAGGTCAGAAACCTGTAACTGAGGAAAAAACGAATGAATTCCTAGAATTAATATAACATAGTGAATACTGCATAGAGGATCAGCTTAAGAAAACTTAAGCTAGGATCTCTCTTATATCTCTGATACTCACCTTTGAGCTGCATCGAAATGCTTTACAAAAAGTATTGAACAAAGCTTATGTACCTTAGGACATTGAGTAGAAAAACATGGAACATCTGGTAGGGAGAATCCATGCGATCAATTACTTGTACTTCACATAAGATAAGCTGGATGTCGAAGAAATTGGACACAACAAGCCCCTGTATATCACTATCAAATGCAAAGATTGCCTCGTTGGCAAAGTACTCAATGAAAATGGTTAAGCTCCTTATATGTTACCAAAACACATGCTGGATGAAATGCTTGTGAATCCATCACACATGCAACCAAGTGTAATGATGGTCAGATCTTACGATGGTTCCCCAAAACAAGTAGTAGGGATGATGGAGATAAAATTAGCTATAGGACCATAAATTTACTTAGTAACAGTGAAAGTAACGAATATTCGCCCTTTTTATAGCAAGTTGTTGGGAAGTCCATGGATATATTCTGTTAGAGTTGTAACGTCATCTTTACATCAGTGCTTGAAATATATCATGAATAGGATGCTGGTAACTGTTAAGGTTGAAGAAACAATGTTTATAATAAGGAATGTGGTTGTACCATTCATCGAGGCAGAAGATTGCAAGGACAAGAATATATTATTTTGAAATTGTGAACAATTAATGGGTCCCTAAGAACACAGTAAAGGCAGCTAAATGCTTCATGAAAAATAAGATTCCATTCTAATATGAACTTGACACTAGAATGCCAGAAAGGGTCAATCTAATAAAGATAAAATATGTTGATCAAAGATTTGGGCTTGAATGTAAGCTCAAAATGGAAGATTATAGACGAGTTGTTGGTATGAGAAGAGAGAAAATAATGGCTAAAATTGAGGGAAGAGAGCCTGAAGAAGATCTGGTTATCCCTCTAATTAGGATTTCATTCCCAAATGCTGCATATGTGATGCAACTTGATAAAGGACTAGAAAACCTTGGTTAGAAACTTTCTATAATGAAAATAAACACCTTGGAGGAAAAAAAGGTTAAGGGAGATGCCAAGAGGATAAAGCTTAGAAATGAGGATGAAATGTTGTCATAACTGACCATCCATAATTTTAAAGAAGTCTCTACCAAGAATTTCATGCAAAAGCTGGCTAAGGGTGAGAAATTTCAAAACCTGGTGAACTAGAAAGCCCCATTGATGTTTAAAATGTAAACTAGCATTGATTGTCTCAAAGTGCTTTTATATGTCAACTAAGTTTTATCTTTGTTGTTGAGCCTACTTTTTCTGAATGATGAGGTCATGCATTTTTCAAAAAAAAAATTTATTTTATTTGCGCATTTACACCGAACACTCTCTGCTTTCAGGACTTCTGAAAGCAGATCTTCCATAATATCATATACACCTTGCACTAATAATGAATTGTCAAATTTTAATGAATATGTAGTGGCTATAGAAGAAGAATAATGAGATGAAAATAATATCAGGGAATTCATAAAATTAATAGAGTAGTATGAATAAGCCTAGAAACCCGCTATGGAAGAACTTGAGACCATAAACGTAGGTGATGATGAAGTTAAAAAGGATCTAAAAATATAAGCCTAGATTACTCTTGAGAAAATAGCATAAATGATTGCCCTACTACAAGAATATACAGATGTTTTTTCCTGGTCCTACAAAGATATGTATGGTTTGGATACAAATATTATTGTACACAGGGTATCACTTGTAGAAGGATGCAGACTAGTCAAACAAAAGTTAAGGAAAACCCACCCAAACGTCTTGATCAAAGTCAAGGAAGAAATTGAGAAGTAGTGGAACACTAATTTTTTAGAAGTAGTTAAATATCCACAATAGGTAACATAGTTATCGTACCAAAAAAAGAGGGGAAGATCAAAGTCTGCATGGACTTTAGAGATTTGAATAGAACTAGCCCTAAAGATAACTTTTGTGTTTCGTATATAGATGTTTTGGTCGACAACGTTGCATTCAATTCCATATATTCCTTTATGGATGACTTTTCAAGGTACAAACCAAATAAAAATAACTCTAGAAGATAAAGAGAAAACAATCTTTGTCACGCCTAGGAACATTCCGCTACAAAGTTATGTCATTCGGGTTGAAGAATGTAGGGACCACCTACCAGAATGCCATGATGACTCTTTTTCATGATATAATGCAAAAAGAAATTGAGGTGTATGTGGATGATATGATTGCTAAGTCTAAGAAAAGAGAGTCATGTTTAGGTTTTAAAAAAGTTGTTCAATAGATTAAGAAAGTACAAACCGAGGCTCAACTCTATAAAATGTTCATTTGGATTTAAGTCTGGGAAGTTACTAGGATTCGTGGTAAATGAGAGATGGATAGAGGTGGATCTTGATAAAGTGAAGGTCATTCAATCTATGACATCTCCTAAGACAAAAAAAAGAGGTGAAGGGGGATTCTTAAGGAAATTGAATATATTTCTTGATTTATATCTCAGCTAATAACATGTGAACCTATCTTTCAGCTATTAAGGAAAAAGAATCCTAGAACTGGAATAAGGAGTCTCAAGAAGCCTTCAATAAAATCAAGCAGTACTTATAGAACTCACCTCTACTTGTTCCTCGTATACTAGGAAGGCCTTTAATATTATATCTGATAGTGACTAAAACAATTATGAAATGTGTACTAGGCCAGCATGATGAAACCATAAAGAAAGAAAGAGCCATTTATTATTTGAATAAAAAGTTCACAGAATGTGAGTCTAGATACACTATAATAAAAAAAAAAGCTATGTTGTGCACTAGTGTTGGCAGAAAAAAGATTACAACACTATATGTTGTATCATACTACATGGATAATTTTAAAGGTGGATCCTTGAGGTATATTTGTGAGAAGCCCTATCTATCAAGTCAAATTATAAGGCGATAAGTTCTGTTTGCGGAATACAACATAATGTATATGAAAAGGAAGTCGTGAAAGAGAACATAATTGGTGACCATTTGGCTAACAATGCCTTTGAAGATTATGAGTCATTGAATTTTAACTTTCTTAAAGAAGATGTGCTGTTGGTTGATGAAAGAAAAAAAGAAGACAAATTGGTGGACCATATATTTTGACATAGAAATAAATATATGTGGTAATGGAGCTAACACAATAATAATCTTTCATGATTAAAAACAATACCCGGTTTCGGCTAAACTGTAATTTGAATGCACCAACAATACAGACGAGTATGAGGCTTGCATCCTTAATTAAGAAGCTGCATTAGAGCTGAAGATTAGAAAGATAGATGTGTATGGTAAATCAATGTTGATTATCTGTCAGGTGAAAGAAGAGTGGCAAACTAAGGAAGAAAACCTGAGACCCTATCAAGAATATATGTCCAAACTTATAAAATAGTTTAAAGAGATAGAGTCCGTTCATCTAAGAAGAGAAGGGAACCAGTTTGCTAACGTTTTGGCTACACTGGTTGTCATGGTTAGAATTGACTTTGAGCATAGGGTACAACCAATACACATTGATATAAAAAATTTCTCAGCCCATTGCTTAGTTGAAGAAGAGATAAAGGGAAACCATTAGTACTACAATATCAAGAACTTTGTGCAAAGCTAGGAATATCCCAAGGAAGCATCCAAAAAAGATAGAAAAACCTCAAGAAGATTGGTTATGGATTTCTACTTAGACGGAGAGGTCTGTATAAAAGATCATTCAATGAAACCTTGTTGATATGTTTTGAATAAGGTTGAGGCTAGAAATGCATTATGAGAAGTCCGTGAAGAAATTTGCTCAACTCACGCTAGTGGTCACATAATGACAAAAAAGATACAAAGAGCCGGTTATTTCTAGATGACTTTAAAAAGAGATTGCATCGACTATGTCAAAAAATGTCATTAATGTCAAGTGTATATTGATAAAATAAATGCACCTCCAACTCCTCTATTCCATGGACATTTGCGATGTGAGGAATTGATATGATTGGGTCTGTCAATCCAAAATCCAATAAAAGGCACAGGTTTATCCTTGTGGCTATCGACTACTTCACAAAATAAATAGAAGCTAGTTGATATACTTATGTGACATCGATGGTGGTGAAAAAGGTTTATAGAAAAGGACCTAATCTGTCGATATGGTCCACCAAAAAGATAGTGATTGATAATGCTCAAAACTTCAACAACAAGATGGCAGTGGAGCTTTGTGTGAAATGAAAAATCAAGTATTATATTTCCTCACCATATAAGCAAAAAAATGAACATTGTAGAAGCTGTCAACACGAATGTCAAGAAGATTATTTAGAAGATTATGGTCACTTAAAAAGATTGGCATAAAATGTTCTCATTTTCCCTTCACGCATTTTACGCTGCAGTTCAAACTTTAATGAGAACTACCTTGTATTTTTTAGTATATGGAATGAAGGTTGTGATGCCTTTAGAAGTAGAAATATTGTCTTTGAGATTTTTGATAGATGTTGAGCTGGAAGAGGCCGAGAAGGCCAAAATGAGATATGAATAGCTAAACCTCATCAATAAGAAAAGGGTAGCTGTGATTTTTCATCACCAACTTTACTAGAAAAGAATAGCTAAGGCATATGGTAAGGTGGTTTGACCTTAAGTGTTCCACGAAGGGAATCTAGTGCTGAATGGATGGAGAAGACAAGAGAAAATGAGTATCAAACTACGAGGATCCTTATGTAGTGAAGATAGTTCTCTTAAAAAGAGCTCTAATGTTGTTTAGAATGAATGAATAAGATCTAGTTAGACTTATGAATTCTGATTTTGTAAAGAAATACTACGTATGATGTATCCAATATCTTCCCAAATCAATAAAGTGAAGTTTGGCCATGAATTCTTCGTGTAAAGAACCTTTCTTTATAAATTGCATAATCTTATAGCATTTAAAATCCTTTTCCTAAAAAAATCTTGAAAAGAACTAGCTTTATGCATGATTACAAGGAATGAATCATAATATGTTCAAGATGAGATTTAAGTAATTATTGATTAGGAGGTGACCAAACCAAACAAACTAAAACTAACTATGAGATAAAATCTGTCTCAAAATGGCATTTTAAATTGCATGGATAAATGGTTGGTAGTGACTTAGTAATCACCCGCAAGTTCTTTTGGAAAACGATAGTTTTTTTTTATATATAATAAAGATGTGTTTGAAATGAAGAAATACCATCTTTTTATCCCTTCACTTTCTAAGAGTATATCCCTTGTAGTCTTATTTGAGCTTGAATAATTTTTTATCATAAAAAACTCTTACTATGATTACACCCCCATTAGAGGCAAAAAGGAAATGTGAGCAAACTGTCAAAATGCATGCATGGATCTATAAAAGTCATATCCTAACACCAGGGGCCATCATCTTAAAAAAAAGAAAAAAAAATAAGAACTGGGAAGCAAAAAATAAAGAAGAAAAGAATGAAAGAAAAGAAAAAGAAAAGGAAATAATGATTTGATGATGCTCCAAGACTGAGGCAAAAATCTTGAGGTGAGACTCTTCATTAAGAAAGAGAGTCTATCTAAATGAAGTCCATGAGACAACTTCACAAAAGAAAAAAGATTGAAGAAAAATGATCTTATGTCTTTAAACTTTTAAATACTTTTTTTAGCCTTAAAACATCCATTTCTTTAATACCTCATAGCCATAGTCTACATCACATGCCTTTAGAAATCCTTTCTAATCAAGCACACACAACTTGGGTTGATAAACGATGATCTTACCTTTCACATGAAGTGATAAAATCAGTAGTGGCTCGCTCTTATTCATGCAAGAAAAATATAAATTTTAACACGAGGCAAACTTTGATTTTATATAGATTTTCAAATAAATACTTAGAAACCACTTTAAAAATTGAAACAAAAGGTCACCTCTAGTAAAATCCTTACCTAAGATAACTAACACTCTAAAAGGGATAAAATCCTTAGGGGAATTACTTGAAGAACTTTTTGGATGCATATATTAAAATTTTCATTTTTCATTAACAAAACCAAGTCTTTTAAAGATTTGTTCTTGAAAAAGATTTATGTGCTAAAACATACCAAAAAGCCCTTGAAATGGAAAAGGAAATTAAAGTATTGGAAAGAGCATGATGAAAAGCAATGTCAAATCACATATTCAGTGGAGTAAGAAAAAGCCCTACAAGAAACAAAAGCTAGAGACTTCTTCCCAAGAATGAAGACGGCAAGAGAAGTAACAAAGAAAACAGATCTTGGCTCAAGCATACAAATACAAACAAATGAACCAACTCACACCTTAAAGAGGAGTTCATAGGAAATCCTGCCAAAAAAGAGTTGCACAAGAGAATAACTATAAGAATAGGGTTCTCCTTGTCATACGTGTGCGGCATCGCGACGATCGTCCACCCTCTCAAGGTGGAATGTAAGTCTATCTCGCAAATATAGAGAGACAAAAAATATAGAATGGGAGTCGCCACCTAGTATTTTGGTCATTAGGAACCATAACAGGTCTCAAAGATGGGGTACGGAGACTGGTTGCGTAAAGGGAATGTATTAGCACCTCAAATACACCCTACCTAAGGTAAGCTGCATTTTTAATTGTCTGATAAAATCTAAGGTTTTGGTTGTGTTTTCTAATTATTGGTCATGTCTGTCTAAGATTCAAGAAAATGTTTTCTAATTATTGGTCATGTCTGTCTAAGATTCAAGAAAAGCCCTCATCAATAAGAAGGTTCTTATCTTAATGGGGTAAAACCTAACCGTTCTAGCGTCCGAAAAAAGAAAATTTAATATCCGGAATACGTATTACGTGTAATGTCGTACCACAGACACTAAAAGACAAACGAAATAAATTTTTTGTTGTTTTTTTGAAATTTTGGCCAATGTTCTCTTGACTTTAATAAACTGGTTATTAAAGCCAAAATGTATGCTAAAACATTGTTTTTTGGTGTATGAAAAACACAATATGATTTTCTAGCTTTAAGACACTTGGCCGTATGCACAAAAACATTTTTTTCTTTTTTCAAATTTTTTTTAAGTTGACGGAAACCGGGTATTTTAATACCAGATTTTGTATTTTTACGACATAAAATACAGACTGATATTATACAAAATAGTGTAAAATAAAATGCGTGGAAATCACAAATTTTTAAACACACACACACACACACACACACAGAGATATATATATATATATATATATATATATATATATATATATATTTTGCTGGGCTGGACTTGGCCCACCATTGTCGGGCTGGACCGGACTCAGCCCAGCCCCCATCAGCTTCACCTCGCCTGCAGAGACATGCACCGTGCACGTCTTGCATTACAAGGGAAGAAATGAAAGCAAAAGAAAAGGGGGCGGAGGGTTTACCTGGAGAAGTGAAACGCAGCCTCAGTCATTAGTGATGGCCAGCGGTGGTGGTGGTTTCAGGCGGCGGTCTGTCTTCTTACCTCCCCTTTTTTTCTTCTTTTTTCTACTCTATTTTTCTTTTTCTCTCTCTTCTTCCTTATTTTCTCTCTTTTGTTCTTCTATTCTTTCTCTCTTTTTTTGTGTATTTTTCTCTTCTGTTTTTCTTCCTCTCTTTCTCTCTTCTTCCTTATTTTTTTTATTGTTCTTTCTCTTCTCTTTCTTCTCGTCCCCTGTCTCCTTTCTCCCTTGTATTTATAGGCAAAACAAGGGAGAAAAGAAGACCTACTACCCCTGCCCAGTCAATGGCACAAGGGTAGGGTGGTCGGGGCGGCCCCTTTGCAGCCGCCCCTACACCACCCGAGGGACACCTCTCCTCCCTTTTCTCCAACACGTGGAAAGCTTTGGGCAAGTAGGGGTCCTTGGTCGGCATCTTTTTGAAAGAAAAGGCGATGAAAAACAGAGGAATAACAATCTTCTTCTTCCCCTGCTTTGCGCATTCAGGGAAAGAAGAAGACCCACGCTGCTGTTCAAAACGACACCGTTTCGGGCTTTTTTTTTATTGTAATGAATAGTGGATGAAACGACGTTGTTTTGGACAAAATGCGCCGTTTCATATTTTAAAAAGGCAGCAAAAAAGTATCAAAGTCCAAATCAGTCTTCAATTTGAAATTTATTCAATCAAGTCCTAAATTGCAATTTTGATTTTAAAATCAATTCAATTGTATCCCTGCTAAATTCAATCGTCGACCCTGAAGTTCGCCGTCTTTTCCAAATTGGTCCTTGGTTTCGGATTTATGCAATTCGACCCTCAATTGATCACCAACTTTCGATTTTCTTCAATTTAATCCCTGATCCAGTCAATTTCAGTGCCTCCATTTACGCGTCTTTTCCTGTTTGGTCCCTGGTTTCGGATTTCTTCAATTAAGTCCTTAATTGGCCATCAAACTTCAATATTTATGCAATTAAGCCCCTGATTTGACCAAATTAAATTTCAAAAATTATTATTTGACAATAGAACTTTAATTTCTTCTAATTAAAGCCCAAATTGACTTCAAAATCCAATTTTCTTTCAATCAAACTGTTCATAAACTCAATTAAATTTTTAATAAATTTAATTTAGTCCAATAAACATCTGATTTTGGACATTTCTTCCTCAAATTGAATTTTCTTTGTCAATAGGGCTCTCATCAGTCAACAAAATACTGTCAAATTTCAGTCCTTGTATTTTGAACCTCCTTAACCAAATTGTAGTCATTTTCTGGGCCTTCTAGCATCTTCTTTTCACTGTTATTATTTTTTATTTTTCTTCCGAATATATTTTTGATTTTTTTGCATTTTCTTCTTTTTTGTGCGGGGACCCAAAAATGGGTTACAACAGATGCCCCCTAATTACAATACTTACGAAGCAAAGACTTTGAGTAGTAAGTTTTGTAAAGATAAACAAAACTGGTCTTCTGAAACTAGTCTTCTCAAGCTTGGTCGACCAGAAAACTCATTCGGCGATTCCTTGGTATCAAAGCTAAAAGGTTATGTGTGGTTGGGTTAAACTGAGATCCTTTTCGTCGATCCCCTTTAACCAAAACCAAAATCTTGTGTGGTTGGGCTAAATTGAGATTCCTTTCACCAATCCCCTTTAACCAGAACCAAAATCCAAAGTGGTTGGTAATACCATGGTTCAATAAAGACTATTCTTGCAAACAAGATTGCTGCCTTCCTTTTCCCTTCCCTGGTAAAAACTAATCTCTTTGTTACTCCCCCTTCAATGATTCCTTCTTTGTCCACAAACTCGTTGGACATCAATTCAGATATTTCCTCAAGCAAGT
>Ga0307513_10005511_pt1 | contig 16707 bp, 17 predicted proteins | sample 15_EM_MG_FD_202174 | JGI IMG/M metagenome (GOLD analysis project Ga0307513, IMG submission 202174) | Populus trichocarpa ectomycorrhiza microbial communities from riparian zone in the Pacific Northwest, United States - 15_EM | ecosystem: Host-associated > Plants > Roots > Unclassified | place... | reverse complement strand
AACAGTAGCGCTCCGCGAAATTCGACGTTTTCAAAAATCCACCGAACTGCTCATCCGAAAACTGCCCTTCCAACGCCTTGTTCGTGAGATCGCTATGAATTACAGGGTGTGTATTTTCAAGAGTTCGGAATCCGGATGAACTACTAACTTCATATCCTCATCCACCCAGTCTAATTTGAGGTTCCAAACCTCGGCCGTCAATGCCCTTCAAGAGGCGACAGAAGCCTACGTGATCAGTCTCTTCGAAGACACGAATCGCGCGGCAATTCACGCCAAGCGCATCACTATCCAGGTAAAAGACATGGTTTTGGCACGTAGGTTGAGGGGCGATCTCACTAGGTTCCGATGACATTCCATTAGAGTATCATGGCAAACTCAAGAGAGGTGTAAAACTTAATGTATAATACATAACACTTTTTTGTCCAGGTCCAACGCTTTCCGAATACGTCTGAAGCTGCAAAACGGCCATGTAAAACAACTAACCACAATACCAGCTAAGCCCAAATCAAGCCCAAATACATGTAAAAGCACCAAAAAATAAACCTGGACCTCTTCCGAAATTCTCATTTACAACAGTTTAGTTATTGTCGACAGCATACTTTGGCACGCATCTGTTCTCCTTGACCAATAATTTTCTCTACGATTTCTCGAATCTATATTTAGCACGCCTTTCTAACGCCATAACCTCTCATAACCCATAGCCTGGACTGTCCACCGAGGGGTATGGGTTAAGAGGGTGGCAAAACTTCATGCCTCAGGCCGCGATCAGCGCTATGTACATTCAAATCCAATTTATATTTCTAAACTCTGGGGAACCATGGAATCAGCATGTTCAGGCTACTTATTTTCACCCATGTGCATATTGGTGTGAACCGATTGAAGGCGAACAGTCGCACGGCGTCTCTTTTGTTCGCAAGGGACTCGTCATTTCTTTCGTCATCTTACAGCCACCGACCCGGCCCACGGTGCATGTGTAACGTTCGTGCCCCATAACTTTAACCGCCCATCTTTTTACTTGCGTGATTACTTACTAGTAACCAGCATCTAAGAGCTGAAGCACATTACTACAGACTCCTTTTGTGCCGTCAGATATACCCCAGTAGAGGCGGAAGGCTGATCCTTTATTCAGTCACAAGAGGACTGAATAATGAACCCAGTCAGAACACTCGTCAAATTTTGGGCCTTTATACAAAATTCTCAAGAAGTACACCTCGATCACAATATGATGATTATTGTATTATATTTTTTCTTTGTTTTACACCGGGTTGATGCATCCAAAGTATGCACTTCAATCCAGTCCTGGCAAACTGGCGACTCCGATTAGCATAGCCTCATACTTTCCCATCGGTCGCCGAAAAGGTAAATATAATTCCTTTCAGAGATTTGCATAATATCACATCACCGCAATGCCTGCAGACGTTCTTTCAGGCTGTCGATGTCGTCGTCATCACAATAAACGATGTCCTTGCAGAAAAACCCGGTTTTGCATGCGACTCAGCTCGAGAACGAGGTGTGGATTCTTGGTACGAGGAAAGTGGGTTAAATGACGACGCCTGATCTTCTGGCAAGCAGGATACCTGTTACGTCAGATTTAAACCATCATCTGGCCATCTGGAGAGAAAAAAACAAATTTCATTCCCCGGGTGGTCAAGTAGTAGCTGGAGAGATGATGGGCAAAAGAACCTTTTGCACTCGCGTAAAGAGTGACTTTTTTGCCTTTTAAGCACTCTCCGAAGGTAGATAGTAGTTCAAGGGTAGGTTCAGTGTTGGCTGTACCATCCTGGCCATTCTCTCCAGCATGTATGGGCAGGTCTCGGTGCCCAATCCAAAACCAGTTCGAGATCACAGGTTCGTCCACTTGTAAATGCTTCCTGAGGTGATAGTTCAGAAACGAGTTTGCCGTCAATCCGTCGAAGAATTCGGCGCAAAAAAAGTGTGGACAAAGAGGCTTTGGGGCGTATCTCGGTGGTTACAACATCCATATGATAGTGACGAATCTCTCTTCGCCCTCAAAGCGGATAAGACAGCCGTCGACATAGGCCCACAAGTGATTGAATGGGAGCGCTACTTTGTTAATCGAGGCCATGATAACCTGACAATCGGAGAGTCCAACAAGGCAGTGCCGATAATTCCCGACTCTCATGAAACCGGGGTCTAGTATTGACATGAATATCCACGGTCCTTCATGCCAAACCTGGACTATCGTCATGTTTAGGAGTGGAGATCTCGTCTCGCAGACATCCGGCTCGTTGGCCGACTCGAAGCAACAATAGGAAGGAGGTTCGGTCCAGATCCAAGCCACTTGACGACATCTTCTTCATACGTAATAACTCTGGCGCGCATTATCTGATATGCTGTACGTGCACACCCGACGGATGACCTGGCCCTTCACGAATAGCACGAAGCGCGATCGAACCGGGTTTGTCTATTGACAAGGGACCTCAAGGGTGGAAGGGACGGTGAAAGCTCACATCTGCAGATTTTGGACATGGGATGACGAAATGAGCCAACTGTGAAATTCATCGTCAACGATTCAGATGCCAGAGATTCACTGAAAAATATCAATTCTCATTTCTATGGTAAAATGCATCTCAACGACTCCTTCCCCTCCCCTTCAGGTTTCATGAATTGACTGTTAAGCAGGAATTATTGTGAATGGGTCCTTTAACACAAGTGAGAAAGAAAAGAAGACGTACAGCAAGTCTGCATGCATTTGGGCATTAGGTTGGGGGGGAACCCAGCCTCCTTGCATTCAGCTTCGCAAAAGCGCTTGATTGCTGCCGTGTCTGTCTTAGTGGGTTTATTTCCGCGTCCGTAAATCTCAAGCTCCTCATCAAAGTCTCGTTCTTCAAGGTCGTCGAGGTAGTCGCGTGCATCGATGGCGATAGTGGGTTCTCGAGCAACTACGGGACTAAGATCGATGATATCCCTAGCACCCAGGTTCTGCTCAACCGGCAGGGCAAGAGCAGAGGTGAAAAGGACGGCGAGGGAAGCAAGAATGATGGTGAATTTCATTGTGAGAAACTGTGGGGTGCATATAAGCAATAGCAAGATGTGAATAAAATTGGACTGACGATGAGATGATTTGTTGGAGTGAAAGGACCAGCCTTAGTGCCCTACTCTATGAGGAGGGTGGTTTTATACCTCTGGACTGTTCCAATTTGATAGGCCCGCATGTATTGTTAGACAAACCCTGGAAGCTTGAGGGAAACGTAACAGGGCGTAATTGTAAAAGAAAGGCGCTGGTTCGGCCTTGTCGGGTCAGGTTCACGGGTGCATGGCGCTCGATTGTAATTCGGTAGAGCGGAAGAAAGGAGGGACCGGAGGGTAATGTCAGTATGATTGGAACCTTCATTGAGTATATATGGAAGTTCTTGCCGCTGAACGCCGTGAGCATTGAAGATTTTGATTTTGAACGCCACAGAGGATTCACAAAGATCGATGGGTGTCGCCATGGAGAGTCATTCACCGACAATCAAGGGCGAGCGCATAGCGCTGGAAATGAGCTCCTGCCAAGATTATCTTGAAACGTTCAACGTTGAACTTGGACTTGAAGAATCATTGTCCCGCCCATTCACGTGATAAAGCCGACATGACCGGTGCCTCGGCCCTGTACTGCCTGGCGCCAACACTTTGGTACCCTCCGTAGCGCTAAGCGCCATCAATTTAGTCCACTTTTTGAAGAAAAATGCCCCCGTGCAATGGGGCTTCCAAAGCTGGGCCGTCAATGCTCTTCAAGAGGCGACAGAAGCCTATGTGGTCAGTCTCTTCGAAGACACAAATTGCGCGCCAATTCGCGCCAAACGGGTCACTATCCAGGTAAAAGACCTTAGACATGGTTTTGGCACGTAGGTTGAGGGGAGATATCACTAGGTTCCAATCGGGGTTCTAATGACATTCCATTAGAGTATCATGTATACTTGACATCATTTTTTGACCAAGACCGATGATTTCCGAATATGTTTGAGGAAACAGCCAAACCCATAATACCACCCAAGCCCGAATACATGTAAAAGCACCAAAAAAAAAATCGTGAATGACTATGAAAATGCAATGCGATCTATAGACAGATATAACAAAAAGAACGAGGTCAAAGCGAGAACAAAAAGAAATTGAACCTCCATAAAATTTACGATGCCGCGTTGAACACATGAAAAAATAAAGTACCAACTAACAGCAATCTTGAGAAATCAGGCCAAGAAAACCGCAATGGATAGCCCGAGTATCCCCAAAATTGCCCACAATCGTCATGGATGTCCGTGTTCGTGAACAAGCCCGTTCGAGGATGCGTTTTCGACCGGAGCCACACTCGAGTCTTTGTTTTCCTGTGGTTCAATACGTCCATTTTCTTGTGTCTGAATGGATTCAGAGGTTGGCGATAGTGGTAGTTCTGGTGGGACGAAGTCTTCTGGAGGCTGATCTGGCGGAGTGGTGGGTTGCTGAGGCGTCGGTGAGGAGGACCTTGGAAGATTAGTCAGGCCGCTGCTCTCAGTGGATGCAAGTGGTGTATGTATCGGTGGTTTTGGCGCTGGGCTTCTTGGTCTTGGCGTGTCTGTCCAATATATAAAATCAATAAAAGTTCTGGATAGATGAAGGGTGACTAAGAATTCGTACCATCTGTGGTGGACGGCAGTGTATTTTCTTTTCAGTAAAGATACGTCAGGGAATATCAAGGAGGGACAAACCATCAATGGAACCGGCTGATTTCCGCTTAAATGGCTGGAAATCCAAAGCATCACGATCAGAAAGGTTAGACATATCAAAAGCGGTCGGTTGTGCAATTTGCGATGTCCAAGCTGAAGTAGGTGGCCGATCCGACCCCCGAGATAACGGCGTAAGCGGAGAACCTGGTGCATTATGTATCGAGCTCGACAGGTTGGAGATCGAACCTGCGAGCCGCAGAGCAGCGGCATTGTCTTCTAAAATAGTTGTCGTACGCCGCAATGGTTGCGGAGACGGACTTGACTTCAACTTGGGCGGAACGTGCAGTCGCTGTGCAACATCTCGAGCTTTAGCTGCTTGCCCCGTCGTCATGGTCTTCACCGCATCCGGCCGAATATCAGCCCACATCTGCAGAGCCTTGATCGAGCCCCACTCGATGATCTTGTTATTCAACCACAACAGCGACACAGGTTTCGTCAGAAAATCGTTGCATCCAGCTGCGAGAGCTGCCACACGATCGCTTTGTAGCGAGGATGCAGTGAGGGCGACGATAATGACAGAAGAACGGTATGGCGAGTTCATTGAACGGGTTTCTGATGTAACAGAGGATGAGGCGGAAAGAGGGTATTTTTCTAAAGGTGTATGGCCCTCGTCAGTGGAAGGCGAGATCGGAGGGAATCCAGCAGCTGCATTTGATTTCTCCAGGCGCCTGATCTCCTTGGTCGCTTGGATTCCGTCCATGACTGGCATCTGAATGTCCATCTAAAGGAAGCATTGACAAAAGCACCTTCCTGAAATAAAGGGCTCAAAACACACCAGAATCAGATGAAAACCACCAGTCCGCCACTTCTGCACCGCCTCATGCCCATTGCTCGCCAGATCATACTTGATTTTCTTCCTCCTCATGAAGGTCGACAAAATGGTCTGGTTAATGGGGTTATCTTTAAAAAATGTCAGACGTATAGAGGCATGTAAAGAGAGAAAGCAAATACAAACCATCGACAATCAACACACTGATAGGCGGTACAACATTGGCATCGGCAGGTTTTGTGGCTTTTCTCAAAGCAGAGGGGGAGTGATCTTTCGAGTCCGAATTCCGCTTTGCGCCTGTATTTCTTCTGCTTGGAGTGCTGGTTCTTTCCACTGGGCTCTCAGTGGGCAGGGTCAAGTTTCGTGGCTCGTTACTGATTGTTGGGGTAGAAGGAACGTTAGCCCTAGGTATCGTTGTTGACGATGACGCAGAACCGGCGCCTTCGTGCCATGACGACAAGGTGGTTGGGTTATCCTCCCTCTTTGCACCACCCGACGGTATACGTGGCGTCGACCCTCGACGCGGAGATGGGACTGTCAACTGTCCACGATCCCTCTCCATCGACTGGCTCGACGGATTTTTCGAGGCATTCTTACTCCGTGGGTGGAAATAAATTCCAGCAGTCTGGCCATCCGGGCTCTGAATGACGAGGCCGGAGGAAGGCGACGCTCCTAGCTGCTGTGCAGCAGGAGAAAAATATTCCACGTTATCCGGAAGGGCAAGGGGAGATGGAGGCACTATGGTCGACACCCCGGCCGCCTCATTCGGTCTTGTTTGGCGATCTGAATTACTGCGAGAATTAGCAAGAGGTCGGGTCGCATTCTTGGCTGCAGGAGATTGTGTTTGAGAAGAGGCTCGGGTACTGCTCTCGCCATTGTGTTGAGAGCCACTTTCGGCTGATTCAGGGGAGAAGAACGATCCTGGTGTATTGACGATGTCGGGGCTAATGGGTGTTGTGGCGATAGGGATGAACGAGGGATCTCCAGTAGGTTTCGTGACCGCTGTGTGCAGTGCAGTCAAGAAACGTCGAGGACCAGCAGGTTTTGGGATAATCATCACTTCAGGTAAGGGGATGTTTGTGGCTGTATACGAAAGAGTGATGGATTGCATGACATCTCTAACGACCTTGTAATTGGCGAGGCTTGTAAAGTGCAAGATCACAGTGGGCGGTGAGGGCTGGGCGTAGTTGGCTGTGCCCAAAAGACGGGCCATATATGGCGATGACCTGGGTCGATGTTGGGTAGAAAGCGACGGTCGCTTCCTCGCATTTTGTAACAGAACACTTGGTTGATTATTTTCAAACCGTAATGCCTGCAGACGTTCTTTCAGGCTGTCGATATCATCGTCGATCACAATAAATGATGTCCTCGCAGGCAAACCCGATTTTGTATACGACCCAGCTCGAGAACGAGGCGTGGATTCTTGGTACGTAGAAAGGGGGTTGAATGATGAGGCCCGATCTTCTTCTGGAGAGGAGGATACCTGTTCCGTCAAATTTAAACCATCGACCTGGCCATCCGGAGAGACATGAGTGATTTCCATGCCCCAGGCAGTCAAGTAGCTGGAAAGGTGATGGGCAAAAGAACCTTTTGCACTCGCGTAAAGAGTGACTTTTTTGCCTTTTAAGCACTCTCCGAAGGTAGATAGTAGTTCAAGGGTAGGTTCAGTGTTGGTTGTACCATCCCGGCCATCCTCTGCAGTGTGGGTATGGACAGGTGTCGGTACCCGATCCAAAACCAGTTCAAGATCACAAGTTCGTCCGCTCGTAAATGCTTCAGGGGGCGGTAGGTCAGAAACAAGCTTGCCGTCAATTTGTCGAAGGATTCGGCGCAGGAAAAGTGTGGAGAAAGAGGGTTTGGGGCGTATTTCAGTGGTTACAACATCTTTTGGGTGGTCGCAACCTTGATGTGTTTCCGAGGGAGCATATTTGTGGGATATCCGGATTGTGATACGAACAGGGCCATTGGATTCCAGCGGAGCGGCAGTCAACATGTCGTCAATGGGTGGGGGCTCCATGTGGGCCGAAAGGCCAGGTGCTGGATTTGATATTGGAGTGACCAAGAGACCAAGTTCGATGGAATCTCCGCGTTCGGCGCTGCTCAAAACCTGGCGGACAATCTGCGGAAAAGAAGCAAGTTAGAACGTAAAAGGAATGAGGGGAGGAGACAGTGCAAACGTACGTGTGTTAAGGTAAATGCAATACTACTTTCATCTCCAGAAACATAGACGTGCTTCAAACCAACATCTCCGTGATAAATTACCAGGTCCACACCCATTTGCGCGGCCAATCCACTCAACGCATCGCCCACGCATTGCAGCATCTCGCCAATATCAAATTCGTTATGCATCTTCTTCGCATTTGCGCGTTCTTGAGGAGAAATCGCATCCCCAGAATGATTACCAATCGTCTGGTCGCAAAATGAGATCATGTTGGCCGAAATATAATTGATGTTCTTCATAGCGGTGAACATGGCCGACATCGACGACGTGGGCACGGAGAGCGCACAAGCAGAAAATTGTTCCTTTGCAGGATCCAGAACTTGTGGAGGGGAGATCTGCAGCATGGTCTGAATGACCAATTGGATCGAATCCGCAAGCTCCATGGAAACTTCGCGAACATGGGTAGACGACCCCGCAGAAGGTACGGACGGTGAAGAATGAAGGTTCTTAGGGAGGCCTGGTCTGTGCGGATGCTGCAGCTGGCTGAGCTGTGAAGGAAGAGGCATGGATAGCGTTCTGGAAAGCGTTCTGGAAATGGGGCCTGGGTTCGAGTGGCCGGGTATGAAACCCATCTGCAGAAATGTCTGGTGATTCAGTGCAGCTGGGGCGCTTTTGGACTCGGGTTCTAAGGGGGACGGTATCGACTCGTCGCCCGACTCCCCATCCGATGTTTGTGGAGCGCTTTCTGAAGAACTGAATGTCGTATGATCGTCGAGAGAACTAGGGTTTGGCAGAAACGATGTGTGATGCATAGCTGAGGGTGCATACGATATGCAGAACTTGTTGCTTGACGATAGATTCAGCGGTACGTCCTCTTCGAAAATACATTCGCCTCCGGCTTTCATACGTGAAGCTGGGAGCCTGGTTGAAGCCATGGCCCTTGTAGGCGTTCGCGATTGCGACTTTGTGGACTCAAAATAGTGGTGAGATTGGGTCGCTAGCCGTGGGCAGCTGCGCCCGTTGGGGGACGAGAAGGGAGATAGAGGACCTTAGACAACCTTCAACGTGAGCAGCTCCATTTCAAACGTCAGCAAACACCAAATGGATACCCCATTCCATTTTTATCTCATTTATATACTCGTAAAGAAACTAGGGCACAAATATGTACGGTATTAATACATCAGCTCAACATCACCCTGTGAACAAAGAAACCAAATTAGTATTCGCTCGCTCTCGAATTATAGATATGAACAAACCTCAGCTACCAGGTCCATGTCATGATAACTAACTCTCTTACCACCAGCAGCTCTCGGGTCTTCCTTGGCGTCAGGAGGCGGTGGTGGAGGCGGGCCAGTACCATGACTGCTCGCATTCCGACTATTCCTCCTTCCAGCCGCAGAGTTTCCACTAACAAGCGCCGTGTCCAGTGCCGCGGGAGGCTTGGGAGGTAGACCAGCAGCTGCAGGGATCATGCTCTCTCCAAAGGGGGCCGCAAAGCCACTGATACGTTCGCTCAGCCGCCTGCCTCCGCCATCATCACGTCGGTTGCCTCCAGGAGGATATGGACCACCTGGGAATCCATGCTCCCAGTGACCGTTGTAGTACGGCGGTGGGTACGGAACGTTACCGCCTGGCGCATTCGCGCCGTAATAGCCACGGTAATCTCCTCCATGGAATGGGGCCGCTTGTATCCCATAGGCTTGAGGCGGTGGTGCTTGACTAGTATTCCCCGTCGTGGCAGGAGGGTGAGCAAACGGTTGAATACGGTGAGGGTCAAGAGCAAAGTTATTGAAGTATGGAATCTATTTAATAAATACTTTTGGTCAACACGCTAAAAAATCGACATCCAACAGAAGAATACTGACCTCATCAAGCTGCCTGACCAACTCTGGATGTTTATTCGCAATATGTTTCTCGACGAATGCCGTAGCTTTGAAAAGCTTCTGACATGTTTTACACCTAAATTTACCCTCATCTTCTTGCTTGAGATATGGCTCGACGGCTTTGCTCAACTCCCTGGTAAACAAACGGGGTAAGGATCGACAATAGCTTGGAGAAATAGTTGACGGCTTACTCTTCATAACTCTTCCCACCATAAATACGGGGATCAACGCCATCACGGTTGATCAACAGTGCAATCTTAGAATCAAGCCATTCGAGCCATCTCTCGTCTAAGAAAACACTCGTAAGCAATATCTTGACTTCCGAATCTTTTGACAAACAAACCATTCCGTTTCCAATCCCTCGTATCATGCCTCGACTTCCCGTTCTCCTTCTCTTTCTCTTTCGTCTTAGATTTCTCCTCAACTTCATCAGTCACTTCCTTGTCCTCGTCCTTGAGTTTCTTCTCCTTATCAGCCTTTTCCACCTCGGCGGCCTTCAGCTCATCAAGCATGACCTTGGACAATGGCTTCCGTTCGTGCTTTAAGCATTTTCGCTGCAGTTCCTCAAGATGATCGGTAACGATAGCGCAATAATAGCATGTGTGAAACGCAGCTCGCAAATACGCGAGGTACATGTCGAGAGATACTACAACCTGTGGCAAAAATAAATTGAGCACATCACTTGCTGGCAAAAAAAAAAAAAACGCTCCAGAACCGACCTTCTTCTCCTTAAACACCTTTTCGTCATTCACATCCACCAGGCCCTGATCACGCATGTCCGATATAAATTTCTCAATCCTCCTTTCAACCGCATCACTCCCTCTCTCTTTGGGCTCTTCCTCCTCCTCGACCGTAGCACCGCCACCTTCATCTGGAGCAGTCATCTCCGCATCCTGCTCTTCAGCCTTGCCATTGCTATTCACAACACCCTCCTCTCCAGGTCCTGCAGTTCCATTCTGGTCGCCCGATCCAGCAGGAACCGAAGCCGATGCAGGTGGAGGCTTGAAAGCACGCAGCTCTGCCGCCTGGTCCTCCAAAATCGTCGCCAACAGCTTCACATTCTGCAAATCCTTAGCCAGCCTATCGGGACGACTAGCCACCTCGGGTGCACACCGGATCTTGTTCACGAAAGGGCGAATATTGTGGGCGACATGCAGCTTGAACCCTTCGATCTGAACCAGTAGTACGTTAGATCGTGAGGTTCGAAGACGTAGGAAAGAAGAGCTTACCTTCTTTTCAGATAATTCCGCCATAACAGCAGTCATGTCGGCATCTTCGCGAAACCTCAACCATCCTGTGCGATAATAATTGCGTTTTTGTAGTGGGTCACCCAGGGCGATGTAAATTAACCCAGGCATTCTGGAACAAGCCTTGAAGCAAAATGAAGTGAGACTCTAAAAAATAGTAAGAAAAGCATGGCGTTGAACGTACCTCCTCCAATTTGACACGACCAATATCGGGTGGAATAGTTCGAATCATGACCTGATTACCCTCAGTGGGAACAGAATACTCATCACTACGAATACGTTTCGAGTCGCCAGACATCTTCCCGTTGAGGTCACCACCATCTTCATCCGGTTCAGCATTGAACTGCATATCATCATCGGGGTTCGCAGCAGACTTTGTCGCATCTTCCCCAGCAACATTTCTTTCTGGAGCAGGCTCTCCATTTTCTTTGATAGGGGAAGAAGGCTCGGCTTCAGACTCATGTAAATCCGGGTCGAACTTGCCCGTCTCTACATCATGAAGGAAGTTATTGAGACGACCTTTCCAACCTTCTTTTCTCACGCGCTTGCGTAGGTTTTCGAATTCTACTGCGGGGTCATACTTTTCGGCAAACCACGGTGACTTCCTATGATGTTCAAACATCGTTTGAAGCTACAATACGACGACAGATTTTAGCAATTGCTTTCGACACTTTGAACAATAAACGAGGGGCAGCAAAAAAAGACATGACCGTAAAAACGACAACAGGATTGCGGACGACAACGTGAAGGTATGGGGTGAATAAAGAGGAGAGCACTGACCTGAGTAGCAGCGAATTCCTTCTTGTATTTTTCCCATTTGCTTTTGATACCGTTGCGAGGCTTTGAGCCGTCACCAGCTTGGTGTTCGGCAGCTTTGTCGGCTTGGTCCTCTTCAGCTGCTTGCGTTGGGTAGTAATATCTGAACCATTCTGCATACTGCTTCAACGATGCAGGATATTCAAGTGTCTGGGGGTCTGGAGGTGCTCGCCTAGACGAACTGTAAGGCGCGGTGTGCCGTCGAGGTGACGTGTAACCGTGTCGAGAATGAGCGTCTAAACAGAATGAATGAGAAACTGAGGGTAAGAAAATGAATAAATGGCAAACCGTAATCATCACTGTATCGGGGACGCGGGTCGTATCTCTCTCTGTCGTAGGGAGACATTGATCGTCTTCGTTTCCTCCCACCTGCGCGACAATGTTTGTATGGATATTCTGAAATTTTGTGAAAGAGAAATAGGACAAACCTTCGTCCAATGGAGGGCTCCTGCTACGCCCACGTCGACCATAGTCGTACGGTGCACGGTCTCGTTCGTATGCCCATCTGTCCCTGTCATACGAATCCCAGTCTGGCCTACTATTGTAAGGATCTGGGTAAGTATCAGGGTATGGCGGTCTACCCGACGAATACCCTCCACGAGGAGACCGAGAACGCGAACGACGTGGAGGAGGAGGGTATGAGGAAGACCAGGAAGACATCTTTTATAGAGCGAAAGAACTGAGAAGAGAAAGAGAAGCGAACATTACGAGGGCTGATCAGAGCCTGCGAGAGAGAGGTCGAGCATAGTGAAGCACAGACCTCTTGGGATCACGAAACAGCGTGGATGTTGGCTAACAACGTTGCTGGCACTGTGTTTCGCGATGACCACAACTCATTACACGCGCAACATCTTCTCACTCATTTCAGGCGGAGCTTCAATTCAATCCCACCCCGCTGGGCCCGTGCAGGCCCGTGCGTGTCCATTAAAGTATGCTTTTCAATACACTATCTATCGTTTCTGAAAGTCGTTTCCGCTTTTTACGCGACTCTGAGCTCTCGCCCTCCCGAGGACGCTATTTAGGTACTTGGTGGTTGGGCTTCAATTCAAACTTTCTCCTTTTTATTTGCGGCCCGGTTGTCCAGAACTCGCGCCAAATCTACATTCTTCAAATATCGTTGTTGTTCTGACTCGGACTGCGAGAGTTCCACGCGTAATTTAGCAGCATGTACCGCCGCTTCGTGTGCTACGAAGAAATCAATAATCCGACACACATAAACTGAATAAATTTAGATAGGCGCCAACTTGTTTGGTCAACATAAAGCTTATACTTACCACTTAAATTTTGGTAGATACTTCATGGTCCAGACGTCGTCACACCATCGCGTTCCTTTTTACCGCCAATAGGTTGAGCATTTGGCAAACTAGTCAGGACCTTTCCTCGTTTTCTAGAAAATGTACATTCGAACTACTGGTAAATTTTAATAGAACTCATCTCGTCAGTCGGGCTACGGGAGACTAAACTAACGACACAAAGCCACAGTGAAAGCCTACTTGTCCTCAGACTCTTCCCTAAAATCATCTCGTGAAAGCAGGCGAGCATACAGAATTTTACCCATATGCGTCTGCTGATAGCTCATGCCCTTCCTCCTCAACCCGAACAACACCTTCAGCAACGTCAACGGACTCTCATTGAACAAGCATACATCCACCATCTTCCCATTCCGGCCTGCTTTCGGGACAAATAGATCATTCTGCACGAAGCTGTGGCCCGCTTTCTCACCCGACGAGACACCCAAGAGCAAGCACAGGCGAAGGTACGTCTCGTACTGGTCCAAATAGAGCTGACCAGCCCAGATGTTGAGCTGACATCGTACGTCGAGGGATGGAGATGCATATCCAGGTGATAATGGCGGGACACAGTAGAATGCGAGGTCGTCAAATGCTTTCATGGCCTGGGTGGTACGAGGTGCATACATATGGAGGCGGACACACTTGCTCTCGCGAATATCCCGAAGAAGCTCGTTGACCTCGAAAGGACTCATAACGACAAGAACCCTGTTTTCGGTATCCCCGATCACACTGGCGACTATCCAGTTGACAGGACGCAGATAATCGGTGAGGACAGATTTCTCGTTTCCGTCCTTCGTTGTGGTCATAAAGTCTCTAGTAGCCAGAAGTCGTCTTGACCATGGGTTCGGAGGGTTTAGCGCATCGCGTTCGGAACGTAGCGGGGTCATGAGTGGTAGGAATACATTTGAGTTGATGGGTATGGTTCCCTGTCGAACGAAGCTGCGAACTCCTTCGTCCAGGTGATGCACTGCAGGCAGGACTCGAGGAGGTCTCTCCAGCTGCAGCTCTTGCTCAAACTCATGACTAACCTCCCTTTCTTGCTCCTCTTCCATATGTGCATCACGTACTGTTGTGACCCCGAGAGTGTGAAGGCGTTCGCGCAGGGAAGGAATGTCGTCGACCACATTGGAAGACCCCACCTCCGTGAGACCATACATTTCGTCTAGGGATCGAGCCGCGGGTTGCAGCCAAGAGTCCTTTAGAATTTCAACGTCAGAATTCGAGGCCCGAAATGCAGCATCTCCAGCTTGTCTCTTGTGAAAATCAATGCCCTGCTGGACCCAGTGCGGTATGTGGTGTTCGATGTCGGTGCACGTGTTGGACATTACCCAACTGAGAACGTCGATGACCTTGACTGGGCACGGAGAGTCGATGTTTTCGGCCTCGCGTATACGCCTGTCTACCTCAGGGGGAGCACAGAAGACGACGGATTGTCCATGACCCAGCTTTCGCATACGCATGCAACCTGGGAATTTTTTAGTTGACATTGGGCTACTCTGAAAGAGCAACAACGTACCTTGAACCAACCTGTCCTTCGTGACTTTGGGACCTAGAGTTACCATGGCCCGAAAGTTAAGAGGAAGCTTGAGGTCCGTTCCCCTCGTGTGCGCGTCATCGAGATAGACGACACATTGATCAAGACATTGGGAAAAGGATGACGAATAGAACGATTCGACCACACCATCCCGAGTGAGAACCGCCAGGTTGTCTGCATCATCGAAGAACACTCCAGCTGCAACATCCTCCTTTAATGATAACCAGTGCTCAACCAGCCGTCGGTTTGTCATCTCCAGCATCTAACATTGCCATTAGCGAATTGTTGAATTCATAACAGTGCGTATGAGCCTACCTGAGCGCCGACATCGAGAAGAACTCTGACCTCTTCTGGCTTCTGAACCAAGAACTCCAAAAACTCAATCGCTGAGTATGATTGCCCATCTTCACCCTGAGCACAGACATATCTGTCATTCTCAGGTTGAAGTAGGTACCAGAGCACTTGCGCGTTCGTTCGAAGCTGATTAACGGGGTCGCTCGGGGTGATGGAAATTGGCAGAAGATCGGAGTTGTCGTTTGTTCCGCTGAAACCTGTAGTGACGTGGGCCTTGCGCTCGACCAAATCCCATCCAGAAGTGCCCAATTTGGAAGGAAACTCTTTGGCGTCCTTGGGGAAAACGACTTGCGAGAGGAAGAAGTCGATGGTGGCTTGGTTATGCTGGAAGATAGGAATGATCTCGGTCGTGAACTTCTGCACATCCCTCGTGTTCACCCCTATAAGCTGGCGGAGTGGCTCGGGGATACCCTTTCCACCCCGGTTTACCCACTTCTCATACTCAAGGAGAGGATTGTCGAGCTTGTTGAGGAGATCAAAGCATTCTCGCACTTGGGATGTGGTGAGACCCCCATAATAGTAACTAAGGCAAGTCAAGCAAATGGCTATGTCTGGGTGACCAAACTCGCTCCGTAAGCTAGGGACATCCTGTAGTATGCACCGTGATCAAAATTTCGTATGCAGAAATCAGGAAGCTTTGAGACATACCTTGGCTCTGTACGGGACGGCGAGAAGTGAGCGTTTCGAGTCAAGACCATAATCCACTCGCCATCGTCGTTGGCGAAGCACATGTATCAAGATACCCTGTGAAAGGAGACCGCGAAGTAGGAGGAGACCCTCCCAGTGAGCCGACTTTCCATAGGAATCTTTGACAAGGAGGTAAGTTTTGCTGTCAATGCCTTGTTCCTTGATAAAGCGGAGTACCGCATTACAGAGTTCAGAATCTGGACTGAGATTGACGAAAGTCAAGTTGTCAAGACGTCCATCCAGGGCGTCGTCGGCAATGTGAGAGATGAGCGCATTGGGCGCCGACTCAGAGGTTCCAAGCAAACGAATATGGGGAAACTTCCCTTTGTAACTCTCCGCCCCGCGGTGTTCGAGGAGCTCAACTTCGTTAGGAAAATCTTTATGAAGCTTCCGCACATGTCGGCGCACGATGTCAAATACTTTTTGTGTCGTGGTCCAGCGATCTTGGCCGCCATAAAGTGACTGTTGCTGACCCATAGTATATATGAGTTGATACCTGACATGGAGGAGTTCGTCACTCTCGTCGAGGATGTCTCGCGAAGTAGAACTCAGCCATTCTTGCGTTTCCTGCAACATCCGTGCGACTTGGCCGACAGGAGAGCCTGACGATAATGTTCGGTCAATCACCATCAACCGGAACGAGAGGATATGCTCTGGTTGTGCCACTAAAACACCCTGAACGCGAGCACACTCCTGGAATAAATGATGAATACGCTGGATTTGTTCGATATTCATTGTGACATCACGGGAGAATGGGAGATAGAAAATTCGACGGTTCGCAAGACCGGAAATCCGCTCAACAAGCAGGTGGAACATCTGCCCTGCAAGGGGCTTCAGGACAACAACTCGGACGAGCTTGCTCGAGTCAGCCAGGGCGGTGGCCACAAGTGGCACGATAACATGAGACTTCCCCTCTCCCATATTAAGCTGGAGGATTGTGCTATTGTTCGAGGAGGGAGCAATCATCTCTTTCGCAACATCGTACTGGATCGCACGAGTGATGAAGTTGCCTTGGATCTGAAAAATGAATGTTGTCAGGAATATAAACTCAGTATAACGACGGGAATTTTTTCGTACCTGTATTAAAAGCCAGTCAGGAGTCTGCGTTGCATCCTGTCGGTTGAATGATGCACTGTCGAGCTCTTTAAAATATTTTTCGACGTCCGATTGAAGAGCATATCCCAACAACCGCTGAGAATACTGATATTCGATGAAAATCTTGGCGAAGGCGATCAGAATATGGGTCCATTTCGGGCTGAGG
>Ga0307513_10005510_pt1 | contig 16710 bp, 18 predicted proteins | sample 15_EM_MG_FD_202174 | JGI IMG/M metagenome (GOLD analysis project Ga0307513, IMG submission 202174) | Populus trichocarpa ectomycorrhiza microbial communities from riparian zone in the Pacific Northwest, United States - 15_EM | ecosystem: Host-associated > Plants > Roots > Unclassified | place... | reverse complement strand
TAGCGGGGACTCGGACGCGTCGTGGGGTGCGACGCGAGGGGTAACGGCCTCACGAGCCCGTGACCCGTCACAAATCTGGGACCAATCAGCGGGGAGCCTCGCATTGCAGGTCGATCTGATTTCGAACTGCAGGTGTGTCTGCAGTGCTTTCAACAGTTGGCCTATCACGAATAGAAATTCAAATTTATATCCTAACGGTTATAGGTAGAAGAATGAAGAACCCGATCGGCGCCGTGGGCAGCATGGGTGATTGTTACGACCCCTTTCTCCCTAAACCTGGGTAAAAACTTGGTAAACTCGTATTCTCTAGCATAGCCCCAAATCTTGACGAGCCGCAGCTCCACCTCCAACGTGTGACGGTGCCCTGCCATACCCAGCCGAGTCACAAGCTCACACAGCTGACTGTCGATCAAGGTCCACTCCTCCATTCGTTGTACGAAGAGCCTCGAATAGTGCGTGGGCCTCGCTAGGAAGATAATCTTCCGAAGTTCGGTGGAGGTGATTGAAGAGAGGAGAATTTCGTGGGCATAACTTGGCCAAATTGCCATCAGCTGCAATTCTCGGAGTCGTCGAAAGTGACTAATCTTGACTGTCGTTCCGCCTAGGACGTGAAAGGCTGGGTAAGGTTGTGTAGCGGAGATAGTATATGGAGAGAATACTCACGCTCGAGCTCGCCGAACAGTCTAAAATATCTGATGGTCCCTGTACTGAATTGAAGTACATTCTCCAAAAACCTGGTCCCCACCGCGATGGGGTCGCCGGGGTCGATAACCAACTCCTCATATCGCTGGTCCAACCTGGCTAACTGATCAAAGAAAGCCAAATAATTTTCTGCAGCGCAATAGATACGGAGCTTTCCCCGGAGCGGCCGGGACAGCGGCGGGACCGGCCCCTTATCGGGTTTCAGTACGAGCGAACCAAGTTGAAGCGTGGAGATGTTGGGAAAATAATCGATCAGGGTCACGAAAGCGCTGAAGGACGTGGTAAAAAGCTCGAGGTTGAGATTGGTGAGAGTCCCTCGGAACGCCGAGAAACAGGTGTCAAAATCTTCTTTGCCGATGTGCTCGATCATGACTTTGACCAACGTGAGGCTGATGAGATTGTGTAGAAAGGAAAAGTATTGCCCAGAGACCCCCCGGAGGCTCCGCATCGGATACCTGGCTCCGTTGTCCAGATCAAAGCGATGCCGGAACGAGCGGACGTAGTGGAGAAGGTGAGCTCTGGATCCAGAGAGGGCGACGCCGTTCACCCATCGCGGGTAGTTGTTGTTATTGATCGAAACCGATGAAAAGAGGAGTCTTTGGCTGGTTCCCGTCCACCAAGTAGCCACCAAAGCGCATGCAATCAAGGTCATCCGGCCTTCCCTGTCTATCGGTATGTGCTCGAGGATCTTGTCCAAGATTTCCAGAGGGAGCGTCGCAGGCGCTTTCAGCTCGGGTGGATTGGATGCTTGGGGCGACCGTTCATCGAAGTTACTATGAAACGGGAGGAACGGACGGCGACGTACCCATTATCGCAGTCACCGAGCGGGCGACGCGGATGTACAGGCAGCGCGCACTTTGATCGGGGCGATCCATCATCTTCGCGAGCGCCAAACACATTGGAACGGAGCTTACAGATGGACCGGCCGCCTTGCAAACGAGATTACTCATCGGACTAGAAATTGTGAACGAATTCTGGTCGGAGGTGGCTTTTCAAGGCAGTCAAGATCCAGGCGACGACCTTGCAGCTGTGACGGAATAGAAGTCCACCTGTAACTTCACATCTCCGCCCTTTATGACAGCGGTCTCGGTCTTCCCTACCAGGTGTCGAAACATGGGTTCATGGTATTTGACGAGGTTTTCATCGGCGAATGGCCCCGGGTTCACTTTTCTACCTTCGGTCGCGTTGTTCAATGGTGCTCTGGGGGTGAGCGTTGGGCATCTAAGACTTGTGCACATCCCCAGAGTATGTGTGTATATCACGCAAGAGCCCACTCCGAGACGCGTCAAATAAAATATCATGCTCCTACAGACCGTTCAGGGCATTGTGGATGTACTCTACTCGCCGGCTACTGGGAGCCGCACAAATTAGAGGTGCGGAGGATTTCTTGCCTCATCCATCCCTGGTTTTTTCTCGTACGACTTCATAGGAGGAAGTTTCCCACTGCAGGTTCAATGTAATCTCAAACTAAGAGTGGTGTCCAATAACTAATGTAACATGGACGTAAATATCAATCAGTGAAGTTCGACTCGAACAGCGGAAGAATGAAGAACCAGGTCGTGGACGGTGTCAATGATGGTTACAACCCCCCTCTCCCTAAACTCGGGTAAAAACTCGGTAAATTCGTACTTCCCAGGATCGTGGTCAACCTCGGTGAATTGTACTTCCACCTCTAACGTATGACGGTACCCCGTCCTACCAAGCCGAGCCACAAGCTCGCACAACTGTTTGTCGATCATAGCCCACTCCCGAATTCGCGCGGCGAAAATCCACGAATTGTACATGTACCCCATTGGGAAGATAATCTTCCGAAGTTCGGTGGATGTGATTGAAGAGAGGAGGACTTCGTGAGTAGAATTTGGCCAAGTTGCCATCAATTGGAATTCTCGGAGCTGTCGAAAGTGACTGATCATGACTACTTCTCCGCCTAGGACTTGGAAGGTTGTCTAAGGTCGTGTAGTGAAGACGGAGCGTGGAGAGAATGCTCACGTTCGAGTTTGCCGAGCAGCCTCAGGTATTTGACGGTACCTGTACTAAATTGGAGGATGCGATTAAAAAGCTCGGTCCTCAAGGGGATGGAGGTAGGGCCGATAACCAATTCCTCATACTCCTGGTCCAACCTGGCCAACCGATCAATGAACATCAAGTAACAGGAGTTGGGGAGTGGTGGACGAATGGATATCTTCCCCCGAAGCGGCCGAGACAGTGATGGGACCGGTCCCTCGTCAGGCGCCAGCCCAAACGCACCCAGCTGAAGGGCGGTGATGTTGGGGAAATAATCAATCAGAGACACGAAGGCGCTGAATGACGTGGTAAAGAGCCCGAGGGTGAGAGTGGTGAGGGTTCCACGAAATGCCGAGAAACAAGTCTCAAGCTCTCTGCTCAGGTGCTCGATCCTGATATTGACCAACTCGAGGCTGTGGATATTGTGGAGAGCGGAAAGGAATTCTCCAGGCTCCTTTGGGAGGTCTCGCATCGGATACTTGACCCCGCGACTGGTAATACGGTGATATCGGAACGAACGGACGTAGTGGAGGAGGTGGACTTTGGATCCAGAGAGGGCGACGCCGTTCACCCATCGCGGGTAGTTCCTGTCGTTGACCGAAATCGATGAGAAGAGGCGTCTTTGGCTGGGCCCCGTCCACCAAGTAGCCACTAAAGTGCACGCAATCAGGGTCGTTCGGCCTTCTCTGTCTGTCGGTATGTGCTTAAGGATATTGTCCAAGATTTCCGGAGGTAGCGTCGCCGGTGGTTTCAACTCTGATTGATTGGACCCTTGGGGGAACTGTTAGTTAGATTTACGATGAGAAAGTGGGGAATAGACGGTGACATACCCATTATCGCAGTCACGGTTTGGGTAGTGTGAACAGACAGACACGTCTTGATCGTGGACGACCAGTCGGCGTTGCGAGCGCCTGCCACCTTCGAACGGAATCCACAGATGTCCCTTAAGGGCCCGAAAGACACATCTGTCCTCCCGGACTGGCTACGTGCTCTCTGCTCGTAAACAATTCCAGGGTGAGCCTGTAAAGCGAACAAGCTTGAGTAAATCCTCATGTTCTCCTTCAAGTGGGCTTAGAGTTCTTTTGATCCGACCACCCTTGCGCAGTATTCCAGCTTCCGGCAAGGTAATCACCAATACAGTCTTCAATCTTCCCACCTTCCAATTGGAGCATGCTTACCACTGAGTTGACCACCACGGCAGACTGTCTTGGGCACGCGACACATCCGGGAGACGAGGTTGTAATCGTGGCGGAACAGAATTCCGCCAGAAAACAAGGGTCTGTCACAATACATCCGCTCCTTTACCCCGTTTGACCGACATCGTACAAGGGAGCACAGTGACGCGGTTTCTAACCGGAGCAGTATCACGTCGACATCATCCGGGGCTATTTCCGAGCCGTCCGCCCGCCAGCTCCGGCACCCCCCTTGTCCTCCATCCGCATTCCATCCGACACTTCTTAGCAGGTCGAGACATTCTCCGCACACCCTCCCACGACTGTCCCCCGTCATCCGGGGAGCCATGATTAGCACGCTTATCGCCCATCAAAAGTTATTTTGCATGTCTCGAGTGCCTCGATCTCGGCCATCAACTCAATCATGCATCATGGATGGCAAGCCCACCGTGAGTTCCCCTTTCTTGTCCGCCAGTCTGGAAACTTCCTGTTTCACGACGATGCCCCGTCAGCTGCTGAAACATGAATTCGTGGTATTTGAAGAGATTATCGTCGGTGGATGTTCATGGGTCGCTTACAGATCCTCGGTGATGTCGTTGATACTCTGGGGGGTGCCGGTGGGCGGTGGGCGCCTAAGGATTTCACGCATTCCCAGAGGATATGTGTACATTACACGTGTAAAGAACCCGCTGCGAGACTCACTAAATCAAACATTGTGTTCCTACGGATCGTCCAGGACACGGGGAATGTACACTACTTGCTCGTTATCGAGAGCTCTGTAAAGGAGAGGTGCGAAGGGGTCTTGTGATTTCTTTCCATGTTTCCTCTTGGTTTTTTTCTCGCACCCTGGCAAAAGACGACCGCTTTATGGGTAGAAGCCCCCCATTGCAGGTCCAATGCAATTTCAAACAAATTATAAGGGTGTACTGTTCGACAATTATTTAACGTATTACAGACGGCGATATCAATCAGTGAAGTTCGATTACTGCGAAGGAAGAATGAAGAACCCGGTCGTGGGCAGCGTCTACAATGGTCACGACCCCCTTCTCCCTAAACTTGGGCAAAAACATGGTAAATTCGTACTTCCCAGGATCACCGTCGATCTCGGTGAATCGCACTTCCACCTCTAACGCGCGACGGTACCCTGTCCTGCCAAGCCGAGCCACAAGGTCGCACAACTGTTTGTCAATCAAGGTCCAAGCCCAAATTCGCTCAGCGAAACTCCTCGAATTGTGCACGCGCTTCGCTGGAAAGATAATCTTTTGAAGTTCGGTGGAGGTGATTGAAGAGAGGATTCGATGAGAAAAACTCAGCCGGGGTTCCATCAGTTGCAATTCTCGGAGTTGTCGAAAATGACTGATCGTGACTGCCGGTCCGTCCAAGACTTGAAATGTTGTATAAGGACATGCAGTGAAGACGGAGTGTGGAGAAAATACTCACATTCGAGATCGCCGAGCAGCCTCAAATATCTGACGGTGCCAGTGCTGAATTGAAGGACACGTTCAAAAGACTCGGTCCTCAAGGGCATAAAGTTTGGGTCGACAACCAATTCCTCATACTCCTGGTCCAACTTGGCCAATCGATCGATGAACTCCAAGCTAGTGGGGTGAGGTGGAAGAATGCGTAACTTCCCCCGAAGCGGCCGAGACAATGTTGGGACCGGTCCCTCATCGGGCCCCAGTGCAAACATACCCAGTCGAAGGGCAGTGACGTTGGGGAAATAATCAACCAGAGACACGAAAGCGCCGAATGACGTAATAAAGGGATCAAGGGTGAGGTTGGTGAGGGTTCCACGAAACGCCGAGAAACAAGTCTCAAGTTCTTTGCTGAGGCGCCCGATCCTGACGTTGACGAACTCGAGGCTGCGGATATTGTGGAGAGCGGAAAAGAATTCTCCAGGTTCCTTTGGGAGATCTTGCATCGGATACGGAATACCGCTGTCCAGCATACGCTGATATTGCAACGAACGAACATGTTGGAGAAGGTGGGTCTTGGATCCAGAGAGGGCAACGCCGTTCGTCCATCGCGAGTAGTTATCGTCATCAATCTTGACAGAAGAGAAGAGGCGCCTTTGGCTGGGTCCTGTCCACCGAGTGGCCACCAAAGCACATGCAATCAGGGTCGGTCGGCCGTTTCTGTCTGTCGGTATGCGCTCAAGGATCTTGTCCAAGACTTCTGGAGGAACGGTCACGGACGCCTTCGAGTCTGGTGGATTTGATTCTGGGGGTGATTGCTCGTTAAATTTGAGACGAAAAGGGAGGGATAGACGGGGACATACCCTCCATTGCGACCACGGGGTGGACGATGCAGAAAGACGTAGTATGTTGATCGAAGACGAACACCAACTAGTATTGCCACGGGTGCCGACTACATCTCCCTACGGAACCCACGGATGTCTTTCGAAGAGCGTCCATCGAAAGGGGGTAAACCTGTAAAGCAGATACGTTTGGATGAAGCCTCGTGTACTTCCTTGGCTCCAAATGTCCTCCGGTTGGAATCCGCCTACTACTGAGTTGACCAATGCGACAGACCTGTATTGTACATGCGACACCCCAACCACGCGTACGAAGCAAGACATCGTATACAGCTCTTGTTTCGAGAACATTATATGTGCATACATTCTGCTCGAACGCTCTGAGACCAGTGAAATCCCTACCTCTCCTCCTCATTTCAACACCCTCAGTGGTACGAATGGGGTCACCAGAAATCGTGATCAGAACTTAGTTGTACCGGCTACCTAGCCCCATCAGAGCAGTAAATAACTGACCTGTCCGCCTTATCAACAACCCTCACCCTGCTCTTCTCAGCGAACCTTGGTATATACTTGTCAAAGTCCAGCTTCGCGTCCCGCACGGCTTGGAATTCCACTTCTAGCCGACCCTCACACCCCAGCCGGTCAACCAACCGACACAGAGAATCGTCGAATTGCATCCAATAGATGTAGCCCACCACTGATGGATTAAACACGAGTGGTCGAGTGAATGCTATTTTTCGAATGTTCGTGGAGGTTATGGATGAGACAAGATCTACTTCCACGGACTCCGGATATGATGTGTGGATCTCAAGCTCGCGGAGTTCTTGGCAATTCGAAAGTGTCGGAGGGCTCTCCAAATCTGTAAGCGGCATCCATTTAGTATCCCCCGCGGCAAGATTCCGGGGCCTTTGTACGCACGTTCGAGGCTGTCGTTTAAGTTCAGGTATTTTACGCTCGCCCCCACGCCGTTTATGATGCGTTGGGTGAGCAATGGAGCTGGGCGTGACCAAATGTCGATGGAAATCTCGTCACACTGTGGCCGCAGTCCCAATAGTTGATCGATAATCCCCAGCACATCCTGGGGGTTGGGCTCGGTGATGGATAATTTCCGCAACGGTCGAGAAAGAGGAGGGATCGGTTGGTCGTCCGTCTCGCTACGGGGGCCAAACAGGTAGAGGCAAACGAGGTTGGGGAAGTAGTTGATGAGAGTAATGAGGGTGCTAATTGCGATACGGCAACCACGCAGAGAGAGGTGCTCGAGGGTGTGTTGAAAAGCCAAGGGTATCCCCATTTGAGGCAATGGCAGGAGGCGTCCGGAGGCCAAGACCAAGCGCCTGAGCTGGCACAACGAAGGGGAGTAATCACGGAGGAAATCGATGCGAGCCGTCTGGTAACGAAGTGAGTCGCGAGCGCTGGGCATTCCGCAAACCAGCGAGCGGACGTGCTGTAATAACTCGATGTTCGTTGGGGAAATGTTGTTCAGCCACGGTTTCAAGTTCAAGTCTGCCCGGACATCAACCTCTTGGAAAAGGGTTTTTCGGCTGGGATATATCCATGATTTTGCGACCAGCGAGCAACTCCTGAGTGATGGCTTATCGTCTGGGGGTAGGTGGCCTATGATTTCGTCGAACAGTTCCTGAGGGAGGCACATCGCGGCCTTGGGGAGCACAGAAACTAGCATGGAGATGGTCAAACCGGGGGAAAGTGGTTTCAACGTGGTAACACTAGTACTTACCCGTTGCTGTCGTCGCTGAAGCAAGTTGAGCGTTGGTCTGGAAGTCCTGTGATAGGAGAGACGGGGTGGCGGGGGTTGACGGCCCTAGGATAGACGCGAAGGGGGAGATGTGGAAGTATGTAATCGCCTTTGCGATTATCAAGTCTTTTGAGTCTCTCCCGATCACCCGGTCCAGCGCCTCCCACCCACTCTCAGGACAGTTCCTAGAGAGTCCGGATTTCTACCGTCCTCGACCAGTGGGTACCAGAGGAGCCGGACAACAGAATCGACAGTGACGCGGATCGGGGAAGACCAGACACTCCCGGCCTCATCTACATCCATAACTTGAAGTACTTCCTCAATCTCCCAACAACACCTCCCCAACCTTCCCTCTTCGCGTCTATCCCTCCAGGTCGCTCTTGTCGTGTCGCCCGTGATTCAACGTTCAGCCCTGGCTCTGCCAGTGATGATGGTGATCGGTAAGTAGCATCGAGAAGCTATCGTACCTCCCCGCGCGTCCGCTACCCCTGGTTTGACTCCTCGACCCCCCAGTCTTTAGATTCTGATGGACATCCCACAGGAACAACTAGACGAGATTCTTGGTCATTCCACCCAGGGTTTTGTTGACAAAAGGGCACGGTCAATAACGCGGTCAGGATTTGCCAAGTATGTCATTGATACTTTCGGGGTAACGTCTCAGACCGGGAGTTTACGGCCATAGAAGTACGTGCAATCCACACAAATCTTGCGGTTGTGATTCCTGAATGATGTTCTGCCACAGGTACAGGGGACCCTTTGACGCTCTCACTTTCAAGAACTCCGTGAGCTCGAGATCTGGGCGGTAAATTTGGAGACGACGGAGCTGAACCCTGCCCCATTCACTGCTTCCGTGGATATTCAGAAGATAACATCTGCTCAGTCGTGCGCATTCCAGGAGCCTTCGGTGGACCATACCTACTAGACGCAACGCAACTTTATATTAGCTGGTTGACCGATCAGGGTGCTAGCTTTGGCTCAAGTCGAATTCCAAGTTTATGACGCGTGTACGTGGATCGAGGAGCCGGACCTCAAGGAGTGCCTACCGTTGTTTCATGAAAGGGCCGGGTGCGGATTGTTGAGTCGGGGCACAACACAGTTATTTACTGTTCCGTAGTGGTTGGGTGTAGGGGGGAGGTAACTATGTTCCGGGGGCGCTGGACAACTATCCCGATTCCTTCTTCTGGTAACCACATCTACACGTAGAATCTATATTATCTTGTCCTCACCTCCTTCGCATCCCTCCAAAATATTGTGGTCTCTACATTTCAACGAAAATCGTGGTTGGAAATGCGCGATGCTTCGAACAGGGGTAATTCTCCCCAAGCGGTATTTGGAATGGGTAATTTCCCGCTCTAAACACGAGAAGAACGAGGTCCACCTTGAATGACACCCCCCGTAAACCTCGAGGTCCCCGAGGTTCGTAAAATAACACTGGCCTCACATACGACAAGGCAAGTGAGAACCCCGTTTCCCCCCAACGACTCGCAGCAGCGGGCGGACGCAACCCGGCTGTATTCTTTGGCGAGTCAGTGTCTGGCCACGACAGCTGCATAAATATTGTTCGTTGTGCGAAGGTAAATAACTGAGGATTTCGTCGACCGGTTCCACAGGAAGGTGCACCGGAGAGACCAAGGGCAGGTAGACAGTGCATTATTGACCAGAGCATTGGACAATAGTATAAAAATGTAGAAAACTTCTTCCAGTGATAGTTTATGAGTGTTTCTGAACGTTGCAAAGTAACGCGAGGCGCGGATGTGAACCAATAAGTTACATCATGCACACTCACACCCCAGGCAGCCCTCGAAAGCATCCCTGGAACCACTCCCTGCTCACACACCTCTTCGTCTTCGCGTAGCCTAGTTCACTAAAACACGAGTTAGAGGTAATGAGACGATACGAGGCGAAAAGAACGAACGGTAACCTCGAGAGTCTCCCCACTTGAAGTATCCAAAATCCTCACCCGGCCTCTCTCCCTAAACTTCGGCAGGAATCCACTGTAATCCAGGTTGGAGCCGGAGGTGGCGGGCTCGCAACGAAGCTCTAGTTCTAGGGTATGTCCGTACCCCAACATATGTAATTTGTCGACGAGCGCACACATGGCGTTGTCTAGATGTGGCCAACATCGGTTTTCCAGCGTGCGTGACGTGACGTATGAGGATTGCGATGTAAAGATGATCGTACGAATATTTATGGAAATGATAGAGGAGATGATGGCACGCTCTATTTTCTTGGGGGTCGTCGTAAAAAACTCGAGCTCGCGAAGCTCTGGACAGCACGAGAGAGTCGGAGTGACGCCCACTGGGAATTCAAGACATGCATCAGCCGGTGTCGATAGTACGATCCTACTCGAACACATTGAATCATAAACTCACACGTCATCAACCTTAGATACTTGAGATTCTTTCCACAAACATCGATGATGTTCTGGTAGAGTTTAAGGGTCATGCTATCAGCGGGGTTTCCGTGAATCACAAGTTCATCGTACGCCACATGCGTTCCAGGCAGCCGACTGGAAAAGATTGCGAGGTCTACACCTGAGAACATGGACATCGAAAGGCTCCCGCACAGAGGTCTAGAGAGGGGGGGTTGTTGCTGTAAATACCTGATGAAACCGGGATCCCGGATCTTGAGGTTTCTGAGATGAGGGAAGCAGTCGAGGAGCATGATGAATGTGGCCCATGGGAGAAAGGTGTTGTAGATGGATAAGGACGAGAGAGTGTGGCGGAGGGGTGAGAACATCTCGAGGGGAAAATCGACCTCGATGCCCAGATTAAACAGTATGAGGCTTTGGAGTTGGCATAACGAAGGGAAATAGTCGATGAGGTCCTCGATGTCGGGAATGGGCCCATCCAGACGCAGAAGGTCCCATACGAAGCAGCAGAGCGAGCGGACGTTGCGGAGCAGTTTGGTGTTTGTAGGCGAAATGCACGTCATCCATGACTGGTAGGTGGTGAGGGCGATCGTGACAGAGGAGAAGAGTCGTCTTTGAGCGGGGTCTACCCACGGTTTTGCTACCAACGAGCACGCTCGCAGCGATTGCCCGCCATCTGTGGGTAGATGGCCGAAGATCTCGTCGAGTAATTCCTGGGGGAGATCCATGTGGAGGTAGTGACGGTCTTGATCGATGAACTGTCCCGGCGAGATTGTGGCGTGGTCGGCAGAGACCGAACACCCCGTTACCTTCGTTCTATTTTCCAGTTCACTCGAAGGCTCTCAGTCGTATTATCCATATTCGTGTCCACACCCTGCGCCTTTGTCGTCTCGTCGACATGGACGGGTTTGTCGCCACCGCGTCACAGAAAAACACTCATCACCGATCCCCCTTCTGCTTTCACGCACACCGTTCGGGCCTGCCCCTCACTCCCATCTGGGGCGACTGAGTGTTTTCCCATGAAAGAAATGATCATGCACTTGTGATTGAGCACCTCCCGTCTATTTCACCACCTCAATTTCAACGGTGAGGTTCTCGCTCGCCTTTCTCGCGGAAGGATTGATTCAAACTCCAGTATAAACCTTCATTTCTTCGCCAGGACAGCTTGCCCTTCCTTTCCGGTCACCACGTCGTATTTGGCGGATGTCGATACGGAGAACCCACGGAGGGTGAAAACGCTCATCCGCTGCATCGAAGCTCTGGTGAAGGATTCCGGTGTTGATGGCCCTCGTATCGATGCTGTCGAGAACGCCCCACCAATTACGCTTCGGGAACGGAATTTCTCGAGATCTTCTCCTGCAGAGTTCCTGTGGACAGTGTCGGTGGCCTCGTCATTTCCTCAGTCCGTGGACGACCTCAGTTATACACTCCCGCCTTCGCGTATTCTGAATATTGCTAGAACCGATGGCTCCACGTACACTTTTCGTTCTGCTTGACTTCGTTCTGAAGTTCGTGACATCGACCGAGTATGCCTTATAGACAATTCGCTTTGCTAGTTCATACCTCTACAGTTGCCACATGTGGCGTTTCGCTTACCCTACAACCTTGTTGTCTGGTCCCGAGAATTCGGAATCTGATGTTCAAACAGATCGCCGCCACTCCTTGTCCCCAACAGCCCTCGTTTGTTCGTCGCTCCTTCGCATCCGATCCCAGTTTCTATCCTCGTACCCCCCACTATGTCTTTCACACTCATATGTTCAACCTGTTTGGAGCTTCTAAGTTAGGTTAGTTGCACGACATTGTGTGCAACGCGGAGACCATCTCACATTGGTTTAAGTTGATTTTAAGTTGATTTTACGGGCTGCTTAGCCCTGCTCATCGCTAGGACGCTTCTCCCATCCACCGTGGCCAGGCATAATGACGGCATTTTCGTACGCTTCTTGCCTATAAGGTTTCGGACCGCAGTCGGCCAAGCGGGGGGTTGTCACCATCGGAGCGGGCGTTTCGCGAACGGTCAAAGACGAACCCCGGGTGTCGAAATGGGACAAGAGCACGGTCGGACGCGTTTCTGCAGGTCTCGGGGAGGGGTCTGGACTCCCGGGTGTTGGTCACTAAATCACACTGGGGTCAGGACGGGTCGGGGTTCTGTCCCGATGGACCGGAATACGCACTATACCCTTCCCTTGCCAGATCCCGCCCTCCGTGAAACAGACCGGATCACAACCGATCATCATCCCACTCTAGCAGTTGAAATCGTGAATGTCCTTCTTGGACAACGTGATCTTGAGGACTCTGTCTTCGGCAGTGATAGCCGCAGGGTCACACCATTCAAGGCTGCCCGTTATAGCCGGCAACAGAGGTCGACAGCTTCCTAATAGGATCATCCCCAGGGTAGAAAGTCCAACCATCGTTGTTGAACTCATCAGAAAAGACCGGCTTGGGCTCTGACCCATTATGGAGGGAGACCCTCGTCATCCTGAAGGGCCTGGACCGACGGAGCCTTGGGAGCCTGGAAGTTAAGAGACCTAAAATGGCGGTCAGAATAAAACCGGCCATACCAGAAGGGCATGCAATTTCAGACGTACTGGATCTACTGTAGGTGAAGCCGTCATTGAGAGATAATTTGGGTGTTAGGGTGTCCAACACTGTTAAAACACCGCGTATATCAGGGACCGGTCACTAGGGGAAAAAACTGCTAAAAAGCACACGAGTGATAATCCTAGAAGAGCGAGACAACCCTCGGTTGTCGAGTCCACGCAGTGTGAACATTGTTCCCAAAACGTTGAGCGTATCTTGTAGTGGATCGCGTTGCCTGGCTCTGGTTTGTCTATGTTCCAATATGAAGGGTCTACCAACAGTTGGAACTGTGAGAGAAGAAAGGAAATCGGGCGTCGTTAGTGTACGGTCTGGCTACACGGTCGGCCGTGCACGGACTCGTAGATATCGTCTTCAGAGAAAGCGATTTGCAAACGGTCGAGGGGGAGACCTCGGGAATCGAAGTGGGGTGGGAACACGGAAGAACGTGTCTCCGCAGGTCTTGGGGTCGTGGGGGAGGTGGGGTATAGATCCGAGCAAAACTTGAGGTTGTGGCGGTCATTGTTACCAACCGACAGATAACCGGAAAATCCAGAGCGTTGGTAGCTAGGTTGTACACCACCGGGCCGAATATTTGTTGGAGGGATCAGCAGGGAAGCGTTATTGAGCGGACCTTCTAGACGGACAACTAGGGAGCAGGTTGATATCGACGAGGAAACGCTTGGGTGGGGGTATGGGCAGCGCGATTCGAGTTAGCCAGGGTGAGTGTGGGCTGTCTGAAGGCAAGAGAGAACATGCGGGGGGGTACGCGTGGATGGGGAGTAATTCGACATTCTCGAAGATATCTACAGGACGGCGCGTTGCGCTTGCAGGCTGAGCGTCTCTTGGCGCTTACTTTGGGTTCGAACGGAGTGAATGCCACGTGTCCGGCTTATCATCCTACCAGTACCACATCGTGCATCGCGATCAACACTAGTCAACACTGCGACAACATGAGTTTCCGAAAACCCTTCTCTAAAGTTCGGGAGAAGATGAAGCATGGACTGTCGAAAATCGGAGACAAGCTAGGGAGAGGGGAGGCCAACGTCGGTAGCGGGGGATTTGACCGCTCGGTCTTATCTTTGCAATCAGGGCCTGCCAGCCTCGTGGTGGATGGCGAGGTCGGAGGAGAAAACAGCAAGACCGGTGGAGAAGGCGATCCGGTCCCGCGATCGGCAGTTGGAAGTGGACATGACCTCGGAGAAACCAGCCATAGTGATCCACATCCGCTTCCACACGTGGAGGTTGAGAGCGAGTCTAGTCGAGGTGGGAGGGGCAATGTCGATGCCCCTCGATTGGATGTTGAGAACAGGACACCCACTCCTTGCATCTCGTCGCGAGGTGGGGAACCCGAGGGTATGTGAACCACGCCATTCCAGCCATTGCCTCTGACAGGTGGTGTAGGCATTTTAGTGACTCCTGATCATGTCCGTGGCGATGCCGTCATACCCAGGGACGAATCGAACTGGAAATCTACCGCATCTTCTACGGCCAAATTATTCCTCCGCACGGTGGAAAGAGCTTCAGACGCCTTCCCCCCGCTCAAATCTGTTGCTGCAGGGCTCTGCGTTATCCTCGACAATTGCGAGGTATTGTCCACCTTCGTTCGCTCCATCTGTGATGTTCATATTTCTCCCAGCAAACGAAGGTCAACAAACAAACGATAGAATCCTTGGGATCCCGGGTTGGAGCGCTTGTTGAATTGCTGTGCGCACCTGCTTCTGAGGATGACTTCAAGGAGGAAGCGAGGAGGAATAAACTGGCGCGGTAAACCCACCCTCTCCAAGATCGGGAGCGAGGACTGACGGGCGGGATCGCTAGGAAATTGGAAGATGTCCACAAAGCTCTGGACCCAATGGCAACTCAAAAAGATATTGTGCAATTCTTGAACAACACCGAGAATGCGCAGAGGCTTAACGACCTGGTGGATGATGTTTGCGAGGCAGTGATGGACTATCAGGTTCGTGCTCCCAAAGGCCCGCTTCCACCACATCTAACACGCACCCCAGACTTCCTTACAACAAGATATCTACAACAGCACCCGTCAGTTGATCGTAAGTTCTCACCCTAACTACCTGCCCACGCATAGTAATTGATAGCAATCGGTCACCAGGACAGCGTGGATCTCATCCTTCTTGACCGCATGCATCACGTCGCTGATGCTGGATACCTCTGTGGACACAGAGAGGGGTGCATGAAGGGGACTAGGAAGGATGTTCTCTTCCAGCTTGAACGGTGGTCCAAGGACGAACGCGATAAACGAGTGTTCTGGCTCAACGGTCTTGCCGGGACAGGGAAGTCAACCATCGCTCAGACATTTGCAGAGATGTGTTTTGCAGGCGGGAAGCTGGGGGCCAGTTTTTTCTGTTCACGGGATTTTGAAGACAGAGGCAACCTTCGATCCATCTTCCCTACCCTTGCCTTCCAGCTCGCTCATCTGTACCCGGAGTTCCGAAAGAAGCTGCTTCCGGTCTTGAAGACAAGCCCTGACGTTGGACGCGAGGCCCTTTGTTCACAGATGAAGAAACTCATTGTCGGACCTTTCCAGGCAACAAAAATCCCAACCCTTATCATCATCGACGCCCTTGATGAGTGCCGAGACGAGGAGCCTGCATCCGCGCTCCTGTCCGTACTCTCCCGTTATGTCGACAACATCCCCCTTGTCAAGTTCTTCATCACTGGCAGGCCAGAACCTCGGATTCACTCTGGATTCCGTTTGAAGTCACTCCGGCCTCACACGGATGTGCTCAAGCTTCATGAAGTTGAACCTTCTTCGGTGGACAACGATATCAAGCTGTACCTGAAAACTCGGTTTATTGAGATCGCTGAGAACCGACATGACTGTGGCCTCACAGAGGATTGGCCAGGCCCACACAACATCGATATCCTCTGCAAGAAAGCAGCTGGGTTTTTTATCTATGCTTCAACAGTTGTCAAATTTGTTTCATCCCGTCACTACCCACCTGATGAGAGACTTGCTCTCATCATTTCACTTTCACAAGACACTTCTCATGAAGGAAAGTCAGGCATTGACTTACTCTACAACCAAGTTCTGGAGGAAGCCTTCCATGATGTAGATTCCTATGACCATGAGCTCTACTCCCATTTCAAATCTGTGGTGGGGGCAGTGATCCTCATCTTCTATCCACTCTCCATCAAAACCCTCTCTGATCTCCTCAGGAACTGTGGCACCCCATCCAGGATCTCCAGTGCCTTGTGTACCCTCCACTCTCTCCTCCTTATTGTCAGGGCCACTCTGCGCCGAGACCACTCCAGGAAACGACTCGTCAATACGAGTCACTAACCGATTCTTGAGTAGCTTGCCCTTGCTAACAGAGACAACAATGAACCACTAGAGTGGGTAGAGGTCTTCAAACCGATGAGGGAGGTGAGGCAGGGCCTTGCACAACGCTGGACGATGGGTCGAGGAGGCAGTGGATGCACGTGATAGAAAAGATAAGGGATAGAGTGGAAGAGAGCAGATCTGAGGTCTGATTTCTTGCAGTAAGTCTCTGAGCTTGTCCGAAGAGTGTCTTCAGGCAGAGGAAATCCTGTAATAACAAAACTAAAGAATACACGTGCTATCTGAGGTCCTTATATACTACCAGAGTGGCCTGTGACATGTGACCGTGACATGAGATCATAATCGGGGTAAGTGTGGGTTGTGGGAACATTATGATATCATGATCGGAGTGAAAGTGGGTCGTGGGAAAATATGAACAAAGGGAAATGAATCATGAGAATATTCATGACAAAGAAGAACTGCGGAGCGTGAGAATGTCCAATAGGAAAAATAGGAAAGGAAGTGACACCATCATCGTCAGGGAGACTGATGGGGGAACGTGGGAACAACCAATAGGAAAATAGATGGAGTGGCACC
>Ga0307513_10005509_pt1 | contig 16711 bp, 15 predicted proteins | sample 15_EM_MG_FD_202174 | JGI IMG/M metagenome (GOLD analysis project Ga0307513, IMG submission 202174) | Populus trichocarpa ectomycorrhiza microbial communities from riparian zone in the Pacific Northwest, United States - 15_EM | ecosystem: Host-associated > Plants > Roots > Unclassified | place... | reverse complement strand
AGTACTTATAGCTAGATTTTCAAAGTAGTATCTCTATTATTAATTGTGATAATCAAATGTAAGTTTGATTTTTCAGTGGTTGCTATGGGTGAGCGGGATCCCGGTCCTGATCGGGTTCCCGGTAAATGACGTTAGCACTTTCGGTTAGCAAACAGCTTTGTGGGGTTTCTCAGACTCCTTATATCCCTCCCGAAATCCTGCAAATCATTAGCTTTACATGATGTGTGAATACTGTAGTTAATGCAGGCGCCGAGTGATACCATAATTCTCCCAAGATTTATCTCATGTCCTTTGCGGCCACCAGATGTAGGATGTTAAGACGATGATAATCACTATCACTCATTCCGTAGTCCCCACCTAAAACTATCCGTATAGAAAGTAAGTAGTGACTGGATATTAGGTCTTGCTTTATTGCTCTTATCCCGTTTGTTAGTTAGAGGATGCTGTGTAAGAAGTATATATGAGGATTTCCCTGCAGGCCTGCAAATTTGTGAAAAAGGATATAAGAAGGGGGGGGGGGGGGGGGAGGAACCTGGCAAAAGCCGGGAGAAGGAAAACCCAGGAATGAAGGGGTAGGAAGGAACACGATGTGAGAAGTGACGGAAGTGGGATAATCATTATGAAGGCTCATGAAAAAAGAGCGGTCAGATACGCCCAAGATAATTTACCATACAAACGTTTTATCCCTGTCCTTCCTTTCCTGGACAGCTTCGTTCCAAAAGTGCTCTGGTAGTGCGACACGACGGGCTATATACATCTGCTATAAAAATTTGTCACGGTACTGTACCGGCCAGGGTGCGAGAACTTTTGGAACGGGGATGTATATACCAAAGAATAGTTACATCGGGGGGTATCATACTAGCCATGGAACTCGGGGAACATTTTCTCCTCCGACAAAGAAAGCGAGTGTTTTGGAGGCAGATCACAGGTATGTCATACATACACCGGAACCCCCCCCCCTTCCTAGTTCTATCGATATCATGAGAGAGTACTATGATTGGATACCGATGTCTTTTTTTTTATACTAAAGATAAAGTATCGGGCTCCTGAACTGTCTATTTTCCGAAGAAGCAGATAAAAGATCAAGAAGAAAGAGTATCATACCATCGGCCAGTTCCTATGTTCAGACGCTTACCCACAGCCAGTAGTAGAATAGAATAAGTAACTAATAGAAGGCTCTTTCTTACTCGAGCTGATGAGGGTAGGTGCCTCGATAGGCGCGTATCATACTCTGACTAATTATATCTAGCCAGTATTCCAGCAGTATGGATACGTATCCGGGGATGGGTGGCTAGATTCTTCTTCTTTCAAGAGCTGTGCATACCACCTACGTCGCAACCGCCGCCACCACTACGCCCCCGTAGCTCTTGTGTTTCATCTGGATTACTATGATGACTGGATAATGCTTGTCCCCTCCGAGCAGGTTCCACCACGCGGGAGTACTCTAAGACCCAGCCTCTGGAATACTTAACGCATCCCGGGGCCCCGGTGCAGGCGAAATACCTCTCCTGCCTGGTGCTTCCTAGAACTAGAGAGATATTGTATGATAAGAGCCGAGTTTTTTTATTGCTGCGGGGGGCAAACTGCATTAAAAGTTGTGTCATGAGTGATGATTCGGAGATACTGGGGGCAAATTCAGCCACAGGTGATGATTCGGAGGCTTTCAACTTTGCGCATTGGCCGTGGTGGACTATTCCAGTCACAGGGCGATAGATGAATGGATAGATGGGCTCGGTATGTTGTAGGTAGCTTCGGTCGCTATGATTCTCTTCATAGGCTTGGTCGACAGCCCGTCCATGTGATACCCGGAGATCTGTGGTATCAGTTTCTTTGTACCTTATGCAAGTCACTTTTGTCACTCCACTCCGCATCTAAATTGACAACCACAATGACCACGCCCAAGTGGAGCACGGAATACATTTCGCAACCAGATTAGAATTATAAACTAACGTAGATAACATGTTCGTCATCCTTCCCCCCCTTTTTTCCTCTTCCTTTCTTTTCCTCACTCTTCCCTCACTCCACCACCATTCCCTTTTTCTCTATTCCATAATCAAAACACCCTGTACATCCATCACCATTCAGTCAATAAGGGCTATTCCACAGCGAAGCCCCACCCGGAGAATACCCGCTAGGCGAGTAACCCCCCGGAGAAATCAATAGGCTGTTGGTCTGCCCTGGTCTCTTTATATCATACAAATCAGCATCTATCAGATCATGGTAAAAGGGCGGGAAGAAAAACTTACAGCACGAAAACTCCCAATCATACTACTAAGGCTTGGGACGCCGCCACTCGGTCCTACTTGACCTCTATATCCCCACTCATCGCTAGCGGGAGGGCCACCCCCCTGGTGGGGTTGCTGTTCAAGGCCTGGGTCGTTAGGTGGCCATTGTTGCTGCGGCTGTTGGACCATTGGTGGCGGGGGTGGTGGTGGTTGTACACCGACCCCGGCTAAGCTTAGCCGGCCGCCCTCTGCCGAAACAGTGGTGAGGAAGTTTTGAAGTTTCCGAAGCGCCTCCATCATTTCGCCCATGCCCTTCTCGCCGATTTCGACTTGTTCCTCACGTACGCGTTTCAAAGCTGCTGGGAGACGGACTGCAAGCCCCTGGGAGCAGGCTGCGGCAGTGGCCGCAGGGGCGGTAACTCCGTTGTTGCGAGCATGGTCTTCGGCGACTTGCAGCGCAGTCGTAGCCTCGCAAACACGAATCTGCGGTGCATTTTGAAAGTCCATTGCGAGTTTTATTAAACCAACTATTTCGCCAAGGGTCTGGATTGAATCAGCCATCATCTGAATAACTTCCTTAGGGATTGTATAGAAGGAAGAAGCAGGTGAGGAAGACTCCGAGCCGGGGCGCTGGGAACTCGGGTGTGAGTGGATCGTGCCGGAGCCAGGGTTATTATCGAAGAAGCGGCGGAATAGTTGTGGAAGAACGCCGGGAGCTGAAAATGTTAGCTTAGGGAACTTCTACTGATATTAGAAAAAGATACTGACGGAATTGGAATATAACAGCGTAAATTGCATCAACGACATCCTTGAACCTATTCCTCAAGCCTCCAACGAGCTCCGAGACTACTCGCTCAACAGCCTTGGCATGCTCCTTCGCCCTCTTGACGCCCTCTAGCTTGCCCCTGAGTTGTCTCTCCTGTTCGTCAATCCAAAATCTCCTCTCCGCATCGGCAGCCCTCGCCGTTTCACCAACGGTCATGAGCGGCTGCACGGAAACTTGAAGGTAGCGGGCATTCCTGTCTGAAACAAGACTCTGCAAAACGTGCTCATGCTCTTCCATCGTGATATGCAACTTGTTAAGAAGATCGATGGCCTCGAGCAAAAGATGATACTCCAAAGCGGTACCGCCAGACCCGGTGCCAACAGCAGTGTTCCCACCATCACTATCTCGTCCCCCGGAGGAGGTAGTGGCAGAAGCATTGAACAACCACACCTTAACCTCTTCATACCATTTCCCACCCAACACCTCTAATTGCCCCTTAACATCTTTGTAGGCAACCTCGACATATTCATTCTCGAACATGAGGTAGATCTCCTTATCCATCTCCATCTTTCTTCTATTCTCCTCCTGCTCGAAGTCATCCCTCATCCGCTCGATATCAGCAAACGTAAATCTGCCAGTGTTGTAAAGTGTAGCGGTGTGGGCTTGATTGCGATGACGCCGGGTATGGCTCTCGGTGTTGAACGCAGTGAGGCGATTAGAAGTCATGGTCTCCAACGCACGCCGAGCTTCAGAAAGATAGGTATCTAAGGAAGGGGAATTGACCGCTGTGTCCAAGGCTGCGTAAGCCATGTGCAAGAACGGTGGGATATCAGCGGTGCTCGGGGGAGGGTCTCCACCGCTAGGGCTAGGCCCACCATTAGCAGCAGAGTTTCCACGATTGAAAGTAGAGATGATAGCCATAAGTCCCCCGGTATCGATCGGCCTGATTTCCTGAGACCCATAACTTCCGCTGCTGCCAACCTTGGGGAATGTGAAAGGGAATGGAGTAGTCCCAGCATTTCCGACAGTGTCTTCTTGACCACCACGACTATGTGCCTCTGAAGCAACAGTAGAAGCATCATCGTCAAACCGTCTTCTAGCAGATGGATCAATCCGAATAGCCGGAACACTAGGCACAGGGCGAGGCATCTGGAGTTCCAAATCAACCTTTGGAGCATTGGCAACCTGGTCGATGGTAGGCGTAGGCGATGGTGTCTGTTGCGGTGGCATGGGAGCACCTGGGGGAACATCCTTTCGCTCGGACATCTCACGATACTGATCATTATGGCGATGCTGATGCTGGCGCTGATGATGGCGATGCCCGCCAAACGCATCCATCCCGGCAGACTTCAAATCAAGGTTTTCAATCTCGGGCAACCTAGGTGGTGGTGGCAGAGGCTGCATGCCCTCATACCCAAGACCTTCGCCATCATCCTCATCTGTTTCAGTATCAAAAGGATTTTCCTCCCGACTCAATCCCAGCCCGTGTCTTTGACGCTCCTCCTCCTTCTCTTTAGATGGAAGCCCAATAGCTCTCGTCCTCTCTATCCCTTCCATCTTCGCCCACTCCTTCCATCTCCTCAATCTCTGCTCACGCAGCGCACCAATCTCCTCGTCGACAGCACGCCAACCACTCTCGGAGGGGGTATTCGAAGCGCTAATCCTCAGCTTCTCTGCTTTATCCGCAACTAGCGCATCCTCACTCAAGTAGAAAGCAAAATTGAGTAACGAATGTACATGTTTAGACGGCAAAGAGGGCAGAACCTCAGAGAAAGAGTTGAACAAGTGCTCCTCCGTGGAATTAGACCTGGGAGGGAATTTAATGCGCTTCCCCAAGGTAGGGATCTCTGGTGTTGGCGACTCGCTAGGATTGGTGCCCTCATCATCATTTTGCTCATCTATGAGCTCAGGTGGGGACCTAATCTGTACACGGCGCTGGGCTTGAGGTTGCGCCGTCACAAGAGGCTTCTGTAAATTCTGGGTAAACGCTTTGTAGACACCGGAATCTCCGTAATCCTGTAAAGGACTAGGTTGCTGTTGCAACGTGTTAGGTGGTTGATGCTCAGGCGGCTGCTGGTGTTGATGCTGCTGCTGCTGCTGATGCTGAGGTATAAGCGTTGGAGGCGCCGGGGCAGGGTGCTGCTGTTGGGTGTCTTGCGGAGACTGCTGCTGGTGCGTAGCCAGAACGCCCCCAGTCTGTGGCTTTTGCTGTGGGCCGTCAAATCCTCCAGCGATGAAATCACCACGCTGCGGGATTTGAGATATTTGTTGTGGGGGTGGTGCATGTTGCAATGGTCTCTCTTCTATGTTAACCTTCCTCTGCTCCTGCTGTGGCTGCTGCTGTTGTTGGTGCTGCTGCTGAACAGGCCTAGCTACGGCGGCAGTCACATCCGCCCAGTGTCCTCTCATGACGCTCTCGCGGGTACTTCCGCCAATACCACCACTCGAGCTGGGTGAAGTGGCACTTCCAGGACTGCCGCTAGCCAACGGAGAAGTGACATGATGACCATGATTTGCCCCAGGAAACCTGGGATTCGTACTCCCAGGACTAGTCCCGGTTTGCGGAGGAACAGGCTTGGTGTAAAGATAAGTGCCCAGGCCGACCTCCGCCGGGCTCCGCTGCTGGGTAACGACACCGCCGGTAGGCGGAGATCGAACGAAACCTGGCTTTTCGGGAGACTTTTGGGAGTTCGGCGAGTTCTGGGTATTCTGCGCCATCTGTGGTTGTTGCGGCTGTTGAGGTTGCTGTGTCATTCCATTCCCGATAGGCGGCTGAGCTGATATACCAGGTGATGACTGGAACCTCAACCCGAGACCCTTCTTGACGCTATTACTCACTTCCTCATTCTCATCCCTTTCCTCGCCATCATCCTCATCGATCCTCTTCTGCGGTCTATACTCGGTCGGGATAGGATCATCCTCCTCTGCGCTTCCAGGTCTCTCTGTCTTCCCCAAGTTACTACTACCACCGCTATTGACTCTCCTTCGTAAAGGAGGAGGACCGCGTGTCTCATCAGAACCCTTCTTTCCTCCACGGGTCCTAAGAAAGCCAGTCGGTGTCCCGGCATCACCATCTTCACGTAGTTTTTTCCCCATAAGCCCCATGTTGATAAGCCCACGGTACCCACCTGACCTAAGATACGGCGGGGCACCAGGACTACCAAATTCACTATTAGGAGTATCCGGGGGAGGACAAGATGGCGCAGGCGGAGGAGCGGGGCCGTCAGGGAGTGGGGTAAGCAGAGGCTGCGGACGGTAAGGTTCGCGGTGATGCTGAGCATGTGTATCTATCGGGGGAAGTCCTGTGTTCTTTCGAGGCTCACGATCCCATTTTCGCTCTCGTTCCCTCTCCCGTTCTCCATCCATATCCCACCCTCGCTCGCGGTCCCGCATCTCCGATTCACGATCCCTATTGCGATCATGCGAGTGATCACGGTCATCATGGGGCACTTCGAGGGCCTCCAGAGGTGACTGTTGTTGTTGCTGTTGTTGTTGTTGCTGGTGAGACGCTTGCGGTGGAGAATAAGGATTAATACGATTAGGTCGTGCGGAATTTGTGTTTGAACCATGTGGAGAATTCGAATAACTCAGCGGCGTATTCTGATTATGGGGGCTACTGGTTGGATTGCCATACCCGCCCTGGTTATTTTGGTTCTGTAAGGGACTGGTATTCTGGGGCATCTGCCCTTGCCCGAAAGAAACCCTCCTCTCCTGTGGACTCCCACTTTGTCCGCTAAATTGCTGATTAGGCGATGAGGTCTGATGACTAGAGGCCGGAGATGAAATCTTTAAACCGCTGGAATTGGTCGGCGGTGGCTTGTATATTTCGCCGGCCCGGAAGCTCAGCGGGCTCGTAGCTTTGCCAGTCTGCATTGGCTGTGATGGTAGAGGTGGGGGGCCATATCCAGTCCTCCCCCGAGGTGACGTCGATGCAGTGAGAATCTGACGCTGCAAGTGCTGCTGATAATTGAACATGGTCCCCTGATAAGGTGGCGAAGCCGGCTGTTGCTGAGAGTGATGTGAGTAAGGCGGCTGTTCCCCTCCCCTTTCCCGCTCTCTTTCTCTTTCTCTTTCGCGCTCCCGTTCCCTGCTCGCGCTATCATCATAAGATGAGGAATTATAATTCCCAGCCTGATGCGACATGTGCGATTGATGCGATACGTGAGATTGTTGCGAGGGCGGTTGACTCGGCGGAGTAGGTCTCTGAATAACCCCAGCATCATGCCCCCCGTGCTGGTGTTGTTGCTGCAACTGATGCCGATCATACTCTTGCGAAGGGCGAGTTCCAAGCACCGGTGGACGCCCCAGACTTGATGTACCCGCATTCGGGCTATTATAATTAGACTGCCGTGATTCCACAACCGAGCCTTCCTGCAGCGACCGCATCGACTCCGACTGCGCCATTGGCTGACCAGATCCAGGTGGAGGTGGTGGGACAGGATCCATTGTGCGATCCAGCCAGCCAGCCGTGAAAGATGAAGTAGGTTCGTTCTTTGATGGTGGAGTTGTATGTTGAGCCGGCTGCGCTTCTCGATGATTCGAATACAGCGGTTGTGAAGAATTCGATGCATTAGATAGCGGAGGGCGAGGGTATGGCTGATTGAAAGCGGGCGTTTGGTTAGGGGCCGCAGCGGGGGAGGTAGATTGTGGTAGCCGGAATCCCGGGGGAGGATCATCATGGTATGAGGGCGGAGTGGATTGGACCTGCGAGAAATGCGTCACGGGAGATTGCCTCTGAGCTGGAACCGGCTTCGAGAAGTTGTGGACCGGAGAGGATTCTTGTTGCAGCCGGGGGTCATTGCTGTTGACACTGCCGAACGAAGACGTCCTGTGTCCACCAGCCGGATGTGAATAGGGGTTCACCGGCGATGATTGCGATTGGGGCTGATTTGGAAGGGGTAAGGCAGCCGTTGAGAAATAGTGCTGCTCTGGCGATGAATGGTCTTTTCCCGGACGAACCTGAGTGAAGCGAGAAGTCGGGGATGTCTGGTGTAGTTGTTGCTGATGCGGCGACGGTTGTACTGGATTCACATGGATCGGTTGGGTGTGCTGCTTTACAGGAGATGATGAAGAAGCACTTTGATGATCACCTTTATGATACTGAGGCTCAAGATCGAATGCAGGACCGAGAGTATTGGGAGACTTATTGAAATGCTGCAAAGGCGAACCCCCAACTCCCCCACCACCACCTCCCTCGCCCATACCTCCGCCGGCTCCACTAATACCACTGCTCCCACTGTTCCCCCCAATTCCATTCCCACTATTATTCCTTGGCTCCTGATCCTCGGAATAATCTACGAGCAGATCGGTGTGATTGTCAAACACATCAACGTACCCTCCACCTCCATTGCCGTTATTAACGCCCTGTTGCTGCTGTTGCTGCTGTTGCTGCTGCCGCCCATCAATCTGGGAGCGATGGTCAACCCCAGAGTTCGTGTTGTCGTCACGTTTAGGAGACTCGGGACGATTTTGGGGCGGCGGAGGCGGCTGGGAATGCGTAGCGAACCCCGAACTAAAGTCTAGGTAGGGGTGCTGTTGCTGTTGTTGTTGCTCCATTTCGTGTGCTACGGTACCAACGAAAGTCAATTGCTATTTCCGAAAAAAAATAAGCGGGGAGGCGGAGAGGGTTCGATCAATGTATCAATAATACTCACGTGTTTGTAGATATATTTTTCCCCTAATTTTTAGTTTCCTCTCTCACTCTCTTCCAACCCGTTTCTTCCTCCCTTTCTTTTCGTTCCGTTCAGACCTTCTCCTCAGACTTAAGCTCCCTCGGCAACATAAAAAAGAGGCCCCCTTCCTTCTTTTCTTGATTTCCCTTTCCGTATTATTTTTTTCCTTCCTTCCTTTCTATTCCTTCCCTGAAAAAAAAAGGATGGGAGGAGAAGACGCAGAAGAGAAAAAGAACAAAATAAAAACAAACGATAAAAAATAAATTAACCTATTCCCTTATCGCATTTACCTGGTGACGTTGAGAGTCTGTCAGCAATAGTAACAACAACGACTGAAAGAAGAAAAGAAAGAAGAAAGGGGCGAGCGATAGGAGGCGGTGAGGGGAGGCTCCCTGGTAAGGTTGTAAGGAAAAGGATGGGATAGCGATGGAGTTTATGGCGATGATGACAAAAAGGAAGAGAGAGATGATGGGGGTGGTATGAAAGGAAACGTCGAAGGGGGGCAGAAGACTGGAATACAAAATGTAATGGATAGGGGGGGGATAGATTACCCACGATATTCGTTAACGTTAACGTTATTCGTAGCCGGAACGGCAGGGAGGGGATGGGACGTAGTTCAAACTATGGTGGGGGGGAATACGGTTGGAAGGGAAGGGGCGAGGAAAAGAAAGGGTAAGAAGAAAGAAAGGCCCACTGAGGGATTTGGAGTTTGATGGATTGAGTAGCAGCTGGCAGCAAGCAAGCAAGCAACTAGCTGCTTGTTGTTGCAGGCAGACAGGCAGGGAAAACAGGCCTGGTGTCGATGTGTGATGGAGGTTAGGTACGGTACAGTAGGAGGTCCCTCCGAGCAAGAGGGGGTGTGGACAAAAACGGCGGTGGGGGGATGGAATGGGGGAGAGCTAAGGATGATGGAGGTTAGTGCAGGGCAACACCAGCAGGCAAGCAGCGTGGGTTAGTCTCCTTCTCACCATCCATTCGCGCTTGGATTCAACCGTAACCCGCACGAGGAGGAGGAGGGATCAAGAGGAGGAGGGATCAAGAGGAGAAGAAAGGGAAGGAAAGGGTAGAGTATTCCAGATGGCAAATGTCCTCCCCGTCCCGATATTGGTCCTTCTTTCTGACTCGGTCCGCACGTTATTTCTCTCACCACCACGGGCCCGTTAGTGACAGGCCACACGGCAGCTATGAAACGAGACGCAGAAGAGAGATGCCAGTACTCTCTCCTCCAGCCCTCCAATACAACCACCACCACAAGCACAGGTAAGAAAAAAATAAAATGAATAAAAAATGAAATGAAATAAAATATCAAATAAAAGAAAGGGGGGGGGGGAGGAGGGGGAAATGTTTGAATAAATTTTTTAATTCTTTTCCCTTTTTCCAAAAAAGAAGTTCCATCCACCGGAGCTCGAAGAGCAGCTCCTTCATCCAGCCAACCAATTCTGGTTGAATTGGTGTGGGTGGGATGAGTTGTCACCCGGGAGAGTAAAAGTGACAGGCGGGGCTAAACTGTCATTGGCTCCTCTCCTCTGGATGCATCGTCCCTGGTCAAGCGCTTGCTTGCTCGCTCCATTGAGTGCATCTTCCCTTCGAGTTCGAGGCTAAGCTAGCAGTGCATTCCTGAAAATGCCTCTAACGGTAGCGGAAAAAAATCCTGTCCGGCAGTGTTCTCGCCATTCTTTCTTCTGAGGTATCATATCAGAGGAGATGATGATGCTATTCCGAAGCCTCGCGCCTGGCTTGTGGCACAAACTTTTGTCCAATAGAGATTACCGCAATCTAAATGCTTAGCTCTGATTGCCCGATGCCATGCCCGAGAAACCCAACCCAGATGTCGGATGTGGCTGAAAAAGTTCCGGTGTCAAGGAATTGAGCTTGTCGAACCCGGGGTCACAGGCGGTCACTGGGAGCTCGCCTTGGCGTCGGAGGAGCAAAATAGGCGAGCATAATAAACCCTATCCAAAAACACCATGATCCTATCCTCGACCCCCTGTAGAAGAAGCTGCAGCTCTCAGCTTAATTCCTAAAATCTCAGGATATACAATCCCGTGGAGAGCCTGAAACAGTAAAATTAGCAACTAGGCATACTAAGAACAAGATTGGTAAAGATCTTGACAAGCAACCAAGATCAGATATCAGGAGAGTATGAACATTGGCAAGATAACCAACTGAGAAAATGAAAACAAATAGTTACCGGTAATGTGAGAATGAGACCCTACACTGGCACAGAGTATGTAAAGGATAACGCAGTATAAATAGCTTTGAAACTCTAGATAGGCCATCTTACCTTTTTCTTCTTCATGGTCCACCCATCTCCCCAGCACAGGCTCTAATCATGTTCCCATAATGATTTTCTTATCACCGGCTCTGCTAGGACCCTCCCCCTCCTCCCCAAACTGGAAAAAGAACTGGACTACCCTCACCCCGGCCCTTCAACAACTTAAGGTGCCAGAACCCACTCCTCTACCAACTAAAAGCTCACTCTCGGCCAGGTTTGATTAACACTTGGCCTCTATCACCTCCCTACTTGCACTGCATACGCCCATCAAACATCCCTCAGTACACTCTGAACGATAATGGAATGACAACCTGTCAATTCTCCGCCAAAACCTCCATGAAGGCCTTACTGTTCCATTTGTTGCCAAACAAGGATACTACCCCCACATTCAGCATTCTGCGGCCCTTTAGGGATGTTTCCCCACTCTTCTGTGAGGAAATATCCATGTCTCTTTCCATGTCCTCCGACACTTCAGCCTCCAGTCCAGATTAGATCTCATATTGAATCTGGAAGGCTATCAATTAGACCAATTCCTCTCTCTTGCTATCACTCTTTGTCCCTCTCCCTACATATGACTTTCACTCTTCCTTTATGCAAGAGGCCAATGGGATAGTATTGTCGGGGGACAAAAATAACGGCGGTTCAACGATCGATGGCAATGCACCCCTCCTCATCACCCCGCACTTCCTACACCACCCAAACAAATCCCTCTAAATCAACCAAAACTAAACCATCTTATCTAATTATTGTTTTCAATAAACTATGCCTCCTATTCTTCGCAGTCATGCCAAAAAACCTATTCCCTCCAAGCATCTCGCTCAGTTTACCAGGGGGAGAATCTTTGGGTTACATGAGCCTCAAATGGGATTTGAGCAAATTTCCCACTACCTTAACATTCCTCCCACCACTGTCAGAAGGACAATTGCAAAGGGATATCAAGAGGGCAAGGAGAATGAGGGTAGAGGAAGACATTCTAAGACTACCAAGTTGCAGGATGAAGCCATGGTTGAGGAAGCTCTCAAAAATCGCCACACTACCTATTTTGAGATTGCTAAAAAAGTTGCACCCAATGTTTCAACCAAGACAGTGAAGAGAAGAATTGCACAAAAGCATCTTAAAAAATGGGTGTCACAAGAGAGAGTTCATTTGGATGAAGACCTGGCTCAGGAGAGGTTGGAATGGGCATTAGCCCATAGGCATTGGACAAGGGAGATGTGGAGAAGGAAGGCAATGTGGGGGGATGAGGTATTTGTGGAGAGGGGTGGAGGAAAGAGGAGAAAATGGGTATTTAGATACCCAAATGAGAAGTGGAATAAGGATTGTGTTGAACCTACTGCTGGGGGAGGGGAGAGAGGGATTAGCCAGATGATAACTTGTTTTTTTTATGGTCAACTGATGGTCTTTTTTTACCTGTTTTTCCTGATCTTTCTTCTGCTAGGGGTGGAGTTACTGGAAAGTCAATTATTGATGTCTATGATCATTATGACTTTCTAGGGATATGGGAGGATATCAGGGAAAAGGTTGGAGAAGAAGAGGTATTTTTTATCATTGACAATGCTAAGACTCACTTGCCTTTTAGGAGATGGCTCAGAAGGCAGGGAATTACTCTTATGGAAATTCCTGCCTATTCACCAGATCTCAATCCAATTGAAAATGTTTGGTCTCTGGTGAAAGATAAGCTTCATAAGCACTATCCTGAGCTATATCTTATGAGGGGTGATGTCAATGTGGTCAAGAAGGCAATAGAGGAGGCAATCACTAATTGTTGGGAACTTCTGGACCCAAAGGTTTTTACTACTTTGGCAGGGTCAATGGTGGATAGAATAGAGGCAATTATTAAGGCTGATGGATGGTATACCAAATATTAATTTCTACTATGTATTTACATTTTTCTAATTTTTTTTTGGTTTTCATGATAGTGGGGTTGGTGGGGGAGGCCGTTGTCATTGCCGAAGATTTTCGCCCGTTGATACCGCCGTTATTTTTGTCCCCCGACAATACCTAGCAATAAAGGCTTCCTAACACCACCTGCACCTCAACGTCATACACTGCAATTCTCTTCTATCACTATTCACCTGCATACTATGTCACAACAACAGCGGCGGCTTATGGCGGACCGAGCGCGTTCATCGAGGCAGGAAAGGCAAAGGCAAAGGGAGGTCCTTCGCGGACGTTTCCGGGGATCTGGGTCCAGGGACGGATTAACTATAATAACATCACCCAGTGTTGAGTCTGTTATGGCTGGGTCCGCTGTAGGTAGGAGGAGGGATGCCGTGCGGGAGCCAGCTTCTTCACGACTCCAGGTACCAGAGCCTGTCCTGTACAACCGGCAGCAGGTCTTAGAGTTAGCGGATGAGAGTCTAGACTCTAATGATGGGGAATATGAGGGTAATGATGGCCAGAGTGAGGAGAGTGAGGAGAGTGAGGAGAACGAGTTAGGCCAGCATGGGGATGATATGGATCATCCATCGGCCTGGGGAGCGCAAAGACCAATTGGGCATGAGTTTCTTAGCTCGCAGCGCTCGATACTGACAATTACCCCTGAGAATACCCAGAATTCCAGCAGGAGGATTAGTTACCCCGGACGGAGAACGTCTGCTCAAGTACGAGTTAGCCAAAACGGTTGTACATCTGCCATTCCCTCCCGTTCACCCACAGACTTCAATCCACTTGCGATGCTGGTGATAACCCCAAGTCACCCAGATCCAACCGTCCGGGAATTGGATAGCGGAGGACATCAAGCCAGCAGTAGGTGAAATATGGCAACCGGGCTTGAGCGTACCATTCTGGCCAGATCCCGTGACCTGATGTAGGACTGGACGATCTTCGTCAATCCGTTTCCGGACCCAATTACCCTGAATGAAGAAGTCCACACATGTCATCTGCAAAAACGGATCTTGCGTCTGATCCGCCAGCGTTGCGTCCTGATGCAAGCGCCGGATATTCTGCGTCCTGTGCGTCCTGTGCGTCATGACTTGCGTCGCAACGTTCCTTACGTCCTGACGCAACGTCGCAACGTTTCTTACGTCCTGACGCAACGTCGCGTTCTCCCGACGTCCAGACTACCCCAGATTCTCCCTCTCGTCGCCTCTTCCTCCTGATCGTGCTCGCTCCGCTTCGCTTCTTCTCTGCGTCCTGACGTATCCCGCCCCTCATCCCCGCTCGAGTACTCTCAACCTGAATTAATTCGCTGCTTCCTCAGACGTCGGTCTGCTGGCGTCTGGGGCAGCAGCACTTTTTTTTTCACATCTCACATCTCACGTATCACGTATCACGCCTCACTGGTCTGGCGAACTCATGATGTGGGTTTAAAGTCGCTTCTATATCTTCTATATACAGTATCAAGATCATGTATGATTCTCCCGCATAGCCGAGTCCTGATTCTCTCATCCAGATTCTTTAATAAACCTCATTAAATGTTCTCAAATCAATCCGGCTATTTATAAGCCAGCGCCGGTCCTCCTCCTGGATCAGATGCGCCAGGCCGAGGATTGTCCCTATATCTACTATTGTAAACCCTCGTGCATCCTCCCTCATCTGCACTGTAACAAGGCCATGTTGATCCGATAGGCGCCCTGAGTTGACTGGGGTCAGCATCTGAACACCGGCGACCCGACGCACAGTATCGTCGGATCTGTAGTCCCTGATTTTTAAGAGGGCAACTAGCTTTGCCGGCAGACGACCCCTCAGCGCACCATACATTTCTTCCGTACCCGCTTGTACCCAAACCCAATCATTGCGACTGCCCTGGTTTCTAAAGTGTAGATCGCCGGTGGATCGTGCACGGTGGATCTCGTAAACATCGGCTTCTTGGAACGCAAGAACCGGGATTTCAAGTTGTGTGAGTAGCTCAACCGGGAGTGATCGAAGTATCGCATGGTCCTCAGGAAGACGTTGCGCTGCGGGCAGGTTATGTTGGTTATATTGTAACATGTGTACATGTTCCGGTAACGGTACACAGGAGCGGGCAGTGCAGGATCTCCTATGTTTAGTTGATTTATATTTGGTTTATTTGATTTGATTTCAGCTCCGCCACTGTCTCTGAGTCAGATAGGCTATGCTATCGTATTGCTATGTTTAGTTTGCTTTGCTGGAAGTTTATATTTAGGATTCCGGCCATGGAATGGTCATGTAGCACTGGCGAAGGCTGAGCACTGTTTGTTTCTTTCTTTGGTCTTGCAGGATTACAGGATTCCGGTATGTGCGCAGCTACTGGTAATGATCGTGATTGCAGGAAGGTTATCGCTCTTGGGTTTTGTATTTAAACCAGTCTCCTGGCTAGCAGGAGACAGCAGACTTCGACAGACCTTCAGTCTAAGAATACACTTGGTTGAACGGCAATCCCTGAGTCCCTGAGTTCTATTTGTCCTTCAACTATTATCTCTTACCTCCGGTCCCTTGAAGCCTCCCTTAGTACCAGTGCTAGCAGGTCTATCGCCGGTCCTATTGTATTTTCGTTAGACAGGAATAAACCTGTTACAACGCTAGGTAGACAAAAACCTCTAACTACAGTCCATCCCCCATCTCTCTCGCTACAACCATCTGACCCTGCCGAACCCGTAAACCAGTTTGAGTAGAGGGGAAAACAACCCTCGGTACTATGGGTAGAAACTACCGAAAAACTACCGGCCTGGATACTACGAACCAATAACCTCCACATACATGCAACCCAAAAGAAAGAAACCCTTGACAGTGAACAAACAAACTCGCAAACAAGGAAAACCTTGAGCCCATCTAGAAAGGAAATACACTTAAGCCCAAACCTGGAGCCAACCCATCCACAGCCGATGGCAAAATGGTTTTCTTTGGAAAGGGGCATCGACTCATGAGCCAGCAGGACAAAAAAATAGGACGGCACCACACACGAGAGGTACATGTATCTGGGGCATAGAGCCTGGGAAGCCGAGGCGAGCATAAACCCCAGAGGGAGATCACTAACCGAGCCAGCACATATGAGAGGGTGTGGCAGGACGAAGTCGATCCCCAGGTCAAACGGAAAAGCGGTGGGGGGGTGTTGCATATCCCCGAAGGCATAGAGGCGGTAGACATCAACTCCTTACACTCAAGGAAAGACAACCGCGCACTCAGCCACGATCATCAAGCAAGGCAATCAGAAGGAGACAGAGGCCAGGAGGAGGGGCGGGAGGAGATGTAGCCGCAGTATTGAAGCAGTAGGGTCCTAGCCGACGTAACTGAGAAGGGGAGAGATGAAAGAGACAGTAATGATGAGAAGTGCGGATGAGACCGACTGAGACAGGATAATGATTTTTCAAATACTGAACATAGCAAAACGTTTCGCAGGAGGAGGTGCAATACTGGGGAGCAGAGCCACCAGGGCAACTACTTCACGGATAACCGTAAACAAGCAGGCACGCGCTGACGAGTTGCGAGCATACGAAAGCGTTGTAAATGCTAAGCAAGGGGCGGCAAAGCAAGTGCAGGGAAGAGGATGAAGAGGTAACCATAACCCCCTAGACAAAGGCTGCCCATAGACAGTAGTATCAGGAGGGGTCAAAGGGGAGAGGCAGATGGAGCGAACTTCACCCTTCTAGGCAGCGAGGTGATCAGAAAAGGGGAGAGGGATACTACCTGACGATGATTTCTCATGGTGTTGAGATTTCAATCACCGGAGGTGTAGGAGGGATGGTTCGTGGGTATATCTTGGTCGCTTTTTTTTTTTTTTTTTTTTTTTTTTTTAATTTTTTTTTTTTTTTTTGTTCAAAAAAACAAAGGGAGCTCGAGCAGATAAATTTAAAAAAAAAAAAAACCCAAT
>Ga0307513_10005508_pt1 | contig 16712 bp, 18 predicted proteins | sample 15_EM_MG_FD_202174 | JGI IMG/M metagenome (GOLD analysis project Ga0307513, IMG submission 202174) | Populus trichocarpa ectomycorrhiza microbial communities from riparian zone in the Pacific Northwest, United States - 15_EM | ecosystem: Host-associated > Plants > Roots > Unclassified | place... | reverse complement strand
CGACGCTTCGCCCGTGCGCGGATTCGCCGATGCCTTGCACGAACGCATCGGCACCGGCGACGCGGCGGTGATCGCCGAAATCAAGAAGGCCAGCCCGTCCAAGGGCGTGATCCGGCAGGATTTCCGACCCGCCGAGATCGCCATGAGCTACGAGTTCGGCGGCGCGGCCTGCCTGTCGGTGCTGACCGACGTGGATTTCTTCCAGGGCGCCGACGCCTACCTGCAGCAGGCGCGCGATGCCTGCACCTTGCCGGTGCTGCGCAAGGATTTCACCATCGATCCCTACCAGGTGTACGAAGCGCGCGCGCTGGGCGCCGACTGCATTTTGTTGATCGTCGCCGCATTGGACGACAGCCAACTGGTCGAACTTTCCGGCCTAGCCATGCAGCTGGAGATGGATGTGCTGGTGGAAGTGCACGATATCGACGAGCTAGAACGCGCGCTACAAGTACCGGTGCCGCTAATCGGCATCAATAATCGCAATCTGCGCACTTTCGAAGTGTCGCTGGAGAACACCCTGGCGATGAAGGATGCGGTGCCGAAGGACCGCTTGCTGATCACCGAAAGCGGCATCGTGGTGGCCGACGATATCGCCAGGATGCGCGCGGCGGGCGTGCATGCGTTCCTCGTCGGCGAAACCTTCATGCGCGCGGATGAACCGGGCGAGGCGCTGCGTCAGTTATTCTTTCCGTATGAGTGAGATCGATTCTCCCGCACAACTTTTCCCCGCGCCGCGACCCGACGCGCCGGTAGTGGTTTTCGATTTCGACCATACCCTGTACGACGGCGATTCCTTCGGCCACGTACTGGGCTGGTTGCTGAAGCGAAATCCCCTGCGCACGCTGGTGGCCTTGGCTGTCACCCCGTTATTGGGGCCGATGGTCGCTTTCCTGCCGACCCGCCGCCGTGGCATTTCCGGCTATGTCTGGATCGGTACCTTCGGTCTGCACGGACGCCGAAGTTTCGACGCCATGCTCGATCTGTACGTGGCCACGCATCAGGACGAGATCCGTCGGCGCCTGTTGCCGGTGGCGCTGGAAGTCTTGCGCGGTCATCGCGCCGCCGGCGACCGGGTGGTCATCGCCACTGGCGCGCCGCCGGAGCTGGCGCGCGCGATCCTGGCCTTTGTCGCCCATCAGGACGTGCCGGTGATCGGCACCGCGGTCGGTCCTCGCTTCGGGGCGATGGGCGCCCGGCGTCATTGCCACAATGAAGAGAAAGTACGGATGCTGCAGGAACGCGGTTATGGCGAGATCGCCGCAGCCTATTCCGACAGCAGCGCCGATTTGCCGTTGTTGCTAGCTGCGCGCGCGCCGGTGGTGGTGAATCCCAAGGCCAAGCGCGTAGAGATGTTCCGCCGCCTGCTGCCGGCGGGCACGCCGATCCTCAACTGGGGATGCGCGGGGCGAGCGGGCGAGCCGGTCGCCTCGCCTTTGTAGGGTGGGCCTTGGCCCACCATTGCCATCTCTCCGATCACGACGGCAGTGAGCGAAATGGCTCCGCTGTTTTTCGTGCGAGCGCAAACCGAAGTGGCTTCGCTGTTTTTCGTTGCGAGCGTAAACATGGCAATGGTGGGCCAAGGCCCACCCTACGATCAATCGCGGGGTTTGGCTTTCCAGTCCAGAATGAGGTCGTGGAAGTCGTGTTCGGCGAAATCGCGGAACTCGCCGGCGTCGTAGAAACGCCCGTAGCAGTTCTTGCAGCTCTCAAACCAGATATGCGGTTGTTGCGGGTCGACCATGCGGATCAGCGGCCGCTTGCCGGCGCAGACCGGACAGTCGATGTGGTCGATCTCATTGGTGGTTTCGCCGCGATGCGCGTCGCCGGTGTCGATTTCTTCGGCGTAGTCCTTCAGGCGTTCGTATTCGCCCATGTCGAACCACAGACCCTTGCATTCGGTGCAGCGGTGGGCGTGCCAAGCCAGGTGGGTGACGCGTTCCATGGTGCCGGCGCACTTGGGACATTGCATGGATGGACCTCGGGCTCGGGAGGGGAGTAGCTAAAGATAACCTCGTGCCATCGATGGGCAAAGAAAAGGCGGGCCGAAGCCCGCCTGATCCAATCCCCAAACCGGTGGGTTCAGCGCGTGCCGTACAGCACCACGGTCTTGCCGCGGGCGTGCAGTACGCCGTCGGCTTGCTGCTTTTTCAGTACGCGGCCGGCCATCTCGCGCGAACAGCCGACCAGGCGGGCCAGCTCCTGGCGGGAGACGCGCAGCTGGGTGCCCTGCGGGTGGCTCATGGCTTCGGGCTCGCGGGCCAGGTCGTGCAAGGTGCGGACGATGCGGTCGGTGACGTCCAAGAACGCCAGACGGCTGGCCTTGCGGCTGGTGTCCAACAGCCGGCGCGAAAGCTGGGAACCGATGGAATAGAGCAGGCGCGGCGCGTCGGCGACCAAGGTACCGGCGAACAGCTGGTGCAGGCGCTCGTAGCTGATTTCGGCCAGCTCGCACTGGGTGCGGGTACGCAGGATCACTTCGCGGCGGTCGGATTCGATGAACAGGCCCATCTCGCCGACGAATTCGCCGGCGCCGAAATAGCCCAGCACCAGCTCGCGGTCGTCTTCTTCCTCGGTGATGATGCTGACCGAGCCGCTGACCACGTAATACAGGGTGCCGGCAGGGTCGCCCGGGCGGAACACGTCCGCCCGCGCCGGGTAGCGGCGACGATGGCAGTGGGCCAGGAAGCGTTCAATGGTGGCGGCATCGGGCGTCAGGGGGCTGGCCGCGATACGCGCAGGGTTGGAAATCGGTGTACCTAGGCTCATTCGGGGGAATTCAAATGTGAGTTCAGCAAGCTTAGTCTGAATATGTGCGCAACGGCAAACCCCGGCCGGGCCGACATTTCGTTGTCACCCGGTTTGCCTCATAATCGCGCCCCTCGCCGCTTCCCCCAGAGGGATCACCGCTGTGGTCAAACCACTCCCGCGTCTCAGGCTCCAGGGTTTCAACAACCTTACCAAGGCGCTGAGTTTCAATATCTATGACGTCTGCTACGCGGTCTCGGAAGAGGAGCGCCAGCGTTATATCGCCTATATCGACGAAGAATACAACGCCGATCGCCTGACCCAGATCCTGACCGATGTGGCCGAAATCATCGGCGCCAACATCCTTAACGTGGCCCGCCAGGACTACGATCCTCAGGGTGCGTCGGTGACCATCCTGATCTCCGAGGAACCGGTGATCGACAAGAAGCTGGCCGGCAAGGAGATCATCTCCGACGCCGTGGTCGCGCACTTGGACAAGAGCCACATCACCGTCCATACCTACCCGGAAACGCATCCCCAGCACGGTATCGCCACCTTCCGCGCCGATATCGACGTGGCCACCTGCGGCGTGATCTCGCCGCTGAAGGCGTTGAATTACCTGATCGAGAGCTTCGAGTCCGACATCGTGGTGGCCGACTACCGCGTGCGCGGCTTCACTCGCGACGTGAAGGGCAAGAAGCATTACATCGACCACAAGATCAATTCGATCCAGGACTTCCTGGCCAAGAACATCAAGTCGCGTTACGAGATGTTCGACGTCAACGTCTATCAGGAAAACATCTTCCACACCAAGATGCACCTGAAGGATTTCGACCTGGACCAATACCTGTTCGAGGAAAAGGCCAAGAATCTTTCGTTCAAGGAACGCATGAAGATCGAAGCGCTGCTGAAGCGCGAGATCGAAGAGCTGTTCCACGGGCGCAATCTGGTCGAGTAAGCCCCTGGTTACGCAGGATTTGGTTACACGGGATTCGGGAATTCCCCGCTATCCTGAGCGGCATCAGACAAAGGCGGGACGACCCGCGCGCAGGGATTCAGTACCTGCGCTACCAAGACCGACGGCGGTCCGTGGCGAAAGCCCCGGGCCGTTTTTCGTTTCATGTACCCGTTCGAGGAGAACAACATGCCCTGGATTTATCTGCTGCTGGCCGGCGTTTTCGAGATCGGCTTCGCCATCGGCCTGAAGTACACCGAAGGCTTCACCCGCTTATGGCCCAGCGTGGGCACCGTGGTGTCCGCGGCGATCAGCCTGTGGCTGCTGACTCAAGCTTTGCGTGCGATTCCGGTCGGCACGGCCTATGCGATCTGGACCGGTATCGGTGCAGTGGGCGTTGCGATTCTGGGCATCGCCCTGTTTTCGGAAAGCGCTTCGCCAGCGCGGCTGCTCTGCATTGCGGTGATCGTCAGCGGTGTAATCGGTCTGAAGCTGACTTCGGCCTGACCGTGTAGGAGCGACGCGAGTCGCGAGGCCCTCAACTCTCGAACATCAATGGTTTCGCGACTCGCGTCGCTCCTACAAAGGCACTGGCCTTAGAGCCGGTAGGCCACGGCCTTCATCAGATTGGAGGCTGCCGTCATCAACGTTGGAATCGGCTGCGGCAATATTCGCGCGCCCGCTTGTTCGGCGTGATCGGCGTGGCGGGCCTCATCGGCCTTCATCACTTTGATGATCTCTCTGCTGCGCAGGTCCGCTTCCGGCAAGCTCTCCAGGTGCTCGTCCAGATGGGCCTCGACCTGGTGTTCGGTTTCCACCACAAAACCCAGATTCCAGCCATCGCCGCGCAGGCCGGCCAGCACGCCCAATGAGTAGCTGCCGGCGTACCAGAAGGGGTTGAACAGGCTGGGGCGGCTATCCAGCTCCTCCAGCCGCTCTGCGCACCAGGCCAGGTGGTCGGTCTCTTCCTGAGCGGCCTCCAGCAGGTGTTCCCGGGTCTGCGGGTCGCGGGCGACCGCGGCCTGGCCGAAATAAAGGCCTTGGGCACAGACCTCGCCGACGTGGTTGATGCGCATCAGGCCGGCGGCGTGGCGGCGCTCGTTGGCGTCGAGTTCCACATCGGCCGTGTCGGCGGCCGGGTTGGGGCGACGCGCGACGGGCCTGCCGGCCAAGGTTCCGAGGGCGTTCTGGGCATCGATCAGCAGCCGGTCGAGCGGAGTGAGGGCGCGCGTGGTCATGGCCGTATTGTGCCGGCTGGCGGCGGTGGAGTCTGCCGGCACGGCGGATCCGGCTATTCAGAAAGGCCTGGGTTTGCTTGCAATGCAGCACGACGGTACGTACAATCCTGCCTCTTTCGTTCCACCCTTACAACGCGTGGCAAAGTTCCGCAGGGGGATTTCCCCCGCGCAATCCGCCCGACCAAACAACATCGAGCTCCTTCATGAATACGTTTAGCGCCAAGTCCGAGACCGTCCAGCGTGACTGGTACGTCGTCGACGCTGCAGGCAAGACCCTGGGTCGCCTGTCTACCGAGCTGGCCCGTCGCCTCCGCGGCAAGCACAAGCCCGTCTATACCCCGCACGTCGATACCGGCGATTACCTGGTGGTGATCAACGCCGAGAAGATCCACGTGACCGGCAACAAGCTGGCCGACAAGATGTACTACCGTTTCACCGGTTACATCGGCAACCTCAAAAGCGAGACCCTGGCGCAAGCGCTGGAGCGTCACCCCGAGCGCGTGATCGAGATCGCCGTCAAGGGCATGCTGCCGAAGAACACCCTGGGCCGCGAGATGTACCGCAAGCTCAAGGTCTACGCAGGCCCCAATCACCCGCACGCCGCCCAGCAGCCGCAAGTCCTGGATATCTGATCATGGCAATTACTCAGAATTACGGCACTGGCCGTCGCAAGTCCTCCACCGCCCGCGTGTTCCTGCGCAAGGGCACCGGCAACATCACCGTCAACGACCGTCCGCTGGACGAGTTCTTCGGCCGTGAAACCGCGCGCATGATCGTGCGCCAGCCGCTGGAGCTGACCAAGAACACCGAAAGCTTCGACATCAAGGTCACCGCCGCTGGCGGCGGCACCACCGGCCAGGCCGGCGCCATCCGTCTGGGCATCGCCCGCGCGCTGGTGGAGTACGATGAAACCCTGAAGTCGGAGCTGCGCAAGGCCGGTTTCATGACCCGCGACGCCCGCGAAGTCGAGCGTAAGAAGGTCGGTCTGCACAAAGCACGCCGCGCCACCCAGTTCTCGAAGCGCTAATCGCAAAAGTAATATTGCCCCGTCGCCAAGCGGTAAGGCACCTGACTCTGACTCAGGCATTCGGTGGTTCGAATCCATCCGGGGCAGCCACATCAAAGTCGCAAGCAATCGCTGGAGCAGAACCCGCCCCAGCAGCAAAAGCCCGCCCCGTGCGGGTTTTTGCGTTTTAGCCAAGTCCGACCGATTAGTGATCCACAGGGAGTGAATTGAAAGATGGTCGCCACCTTCCTTCCCCCTTTCGTCGAACCCGACGCGCTGCAGCCGCAGCTGCGCGACCGCGGCTATGCGGTGCTGGCTCCGGCGAGCGTCGGCGCGCTATGCGGCTTCGACATCCGCTTGCTGAATGAACTGAAGCCGGGCTGGGACGATCTGCAGCCGGACCGCTACCTCAAGGACGGCGGCAGCTATCGCAAACGCCGCCATTCCTGTTTCGTGTCCGAGTCTGGACGCCTTACCCAGGCGCCGCATCGCGCTCATTGGCAGTCCGAGGAATACAACGCGCTGCATGGCGGCATGCGCCGCTGGTTCGAGCCGATGCGGTCCGACACGGTCGCGCATCCGGCCTGGATCAAGTTGCTGCAAGGTTTGGGCGAAGTCTGCACCGCATTGAAGGGCGTGCAGCCGTGGTTCGTGGAAGCGCATCAGTTCCGTATCGATACCGCCGATGGCATCGGTCGTCCCACCCCGGAAGGCGCGCATCGCGATGGCGTGGATTTCGTGGCCGTGCTGCTGGTGGGACGTCATGAGATCAGTGGTGGCGAAACGCGCGTCTTCGCTGCCACTGGCCCCGACGGCCAGCGCTTCACCCTGACCGAGCCCTGGACGCTAATGCTGCTCGACGACGCGCGCGTGATCCATGAATCCACGCCGATCCAACCGTTGGGCGATTATGGTTACCGCGATACGCTGGTCCTGACCTATCGCGCCGGCAATTTCCAGGGCGACGAATAAGCCTTGTAGAACCGAGCTTGCTCGGCTGCTTTGGCTGGGAGCAATAGAGCAGCCGAGCAAGCTTGGCTCTACAAGGACTGGGCCGTTCATTTTTTTAGTTACAATTGATATAGTCAGTGCGGTCACTCTGGAGGTTTGGATGAAGCTGGGATCGTTGAAGGAAGGCGGCCGTGACGGCACCTTGATCGTGGTGTCGCGCGACCTGACCCGCGCGGTACGCGCCACCGGTATCGCCTCTACTCTGCAGACTGCGCTGGAGGACTGGTCAAACCTCGCACCGCGCCTCAATGCCCTGTCCGAGTCGCTCAACAGCGGCGATGCCGACGGCGTGTTCGACCTGGATTTCAACGTATTGGCGGCGCCGCTGCCGCGCGCCTACGAGTTCGTCGACGGCAGCGCCTATCTTCCGCATGTCGAGCGCGTGCGCCGTGCGCGTGGGGCGGAAGTGCCTGAAAGGTTCTACACCGATCCGCTCATGTACCAGGCCACCAGCGCCGCCTTCTACGGTCCGCGCGATGCGGTGCGCGTGATCAGCGAGGACTACGGCATCGATTTGGAGGCCGAGATCGTAGTGATTACCGACGATGTGCCGATGGCGGTGACCCCGGAACAGGCTGCCGCGCACATTCAGCTGATCGGTCTAGTCAACGATGTATCGCTACGCAACCTGATCCCGGGAGAATTGAACAAGGGCTTCGGTTTTCTGCAGTCCAAACCGCGTTCGGCGTTGTCGCCGGTTTTCGTCACTCCCGATGAGCTCGGCACTAGCTGGCGCGACAACAAAGTGCATCTACCCCTGCTCACGCACATCAATGGCGAATGGTTCGGCGCGCCCGAAGCCGGAGTCGACATGCAGTTCGACTTCTCGCAGTTGGTGGCGCACGCGGCCAAGACCCGGCCGCTGTCGGCGGGAACCATCGTCGGTTCGGGCACCATCGCCAACGAGGACACCTCCAAGGGCGCCTCCTGTTTCGCGGAGAAGCGCACGGTGGAGACGCTGCGCGACGGCAAACCCAGTACGCCCTTCATGAAATTCGGCGATGTCGTCCGCATCGAAATGAAAAATAGTGATGGAAGTCACATATTCGGCGCGATTGAGCAGCGGATCGAACAGCAGCCCTTGCCCTGACCGTCGGCGCGGGCACAAATGTGGGGTACGCGGTCCGGCAGGCTTGAACCCATGCAGCAACGCACCTCATCCATTGCCTTGAACCATCGGATCCGCCGCGGATGAGCGAACAGCTGCGTCTCTATTCCTACTGGCGGTCCAGCGCGGCCTATCGCGTGCGCATCGGCCTGAATCTGAAAGGCCTGAGCTACGAGACCTTGCCGGTGCACCTGGTCCGCGACGGCGGCGAACAGCACCAACCCGACTATGTGGCGATGAATCCGCAGCAAATGGTGCCCACGCTGATGCATGGCGTGCGCGTGATCCGCCAGTCGCTGGCGATCCTGGAATACCTGGATGAGGCCTGGCCTTCGCCGCGCCTGTTGCCGATGACCGCACGCGACCGCGCCCGCGTGCGCAGCCTGGCGCAACTGGTGGCCTGCGACATCCATCCGCTCAACAACCTGCGTGTGCTGCGTTATTTCGAGCACACCTGGCGGGTGCCGCAGTCCGAACGCGACGACTGGGTCAAGCACTGGATCGCCGAAGGCTTCGCCGCGATGGAAGCGTTGTTGGAAGGCGACCCGGCCACAGGCGCGTATTGCCACGGACAGACACCGGGCTTGGCCGATTGCTGCCTGATTCCGCAGGTGTTCAACGCGCGCCGCTTCGGCGTGGACATGACGGCATTCCCGACCATTTCCCGCATTGAAAAAGCTTGCCTAGAGCTGCCTGCCTTCACCGAAGCACGGCCGGACAAGCAGCCGGATGCACAGTTGCAGAACGTCTAGCCGGTTAGTCGATTAGCTTGGTAGTTCCATATTCGCTGCACTCACAGCTTCCCCCTTTGAAAAGGGGGGATTGAGGGGGATTTGCTTTTCGCGCAGTGCAAGAAGGATCAAGAGCAAATCCCCCGGTGCCCCTTTTCCAAAGGGGGCAGAGCAAGAGCAATTACAGAATCAGCCGAAGCCTTGAGTGATCCGCGGCGAGCTGCCGGCAGACGCCGAGTCGTAATCCGCATAGGGATCGTGCTCTCCGCTGCTGCCCTCGGACAAGCGGAATTTCAGCGCCAGGCCGTCGCGGGAATCGGCCGCGCGCAGCGCTTCTTCCTGCTCGATACGGCCTTCCTTGACCATCCGGAACAGGCACTGGTCGAAGGATTCCATGCCGTCCTCCAGCGAGGCCTCCATAGCGGCCTTGATCTCGTGCACCTGCCCGCGGCGCAGCAGGTCGCGGATCATGGGCGTGTTGATCAATACCTCGGCTGCCGGCAGACGGCGACCGTCCACGCCCTTGACCAGGCGCTGCGACACTACCGCGCGCAGATTCAACGCCAGGTTCATCAGTACGTTCTTGTGCGCGGTCTCGGGGAAGAAGTTGAGGATGCGCTCGATGGTCTGATCGGCGTTGTTGGAGTGCAACGTGGCCAGGCACAAGTGACCGGTTTCGGCGAAGGCGATGGCCGCTTCCATGGTGGTGGCGTCGAGGATTTCGCCGATCAGGATCACGTCCGGCGCCTCGCGCATGGCGTTCTTCAGCGCGTTGTGGAAGGCGTGGGTATCCAGGCCGACTTCGCGTTGGTTGACGATCGACTGCTTGTGCTTGTGCAGGTACTCGATGGGATCCTCGATGGTGAGGATATGCCCGGTGGTGGTGCTGTTGCGGTGGTCGATCATCGACGCCAGCGAGGTGGACTTGCCCGAGCCGGTGGAGCCGACCAGCAACACCAGCCCGCGCGGGGTCATGATGATGTCCTTCAGCACCTGCGGCAGGTTCAACTCTTCGATGGACGGAATCACGCTGCGGATCGCGCGGATCACCATGCCCACTTCGCCGCGCTGCTTGAACACGTTGATGCGGAAACGGCCGGCGTCCTGCAGGGCCAGGGCCATGTTCAGTTCCAATTCGCGCTCGAAGATCGGCACCTGGCCTTCGTCCATCAGCGAATAGGCGATCTTCTTCACCATGCCGGCAGGCAGGCCGGTGTTGCCGAGCGGATACAGCTTGCCTTCGATCTTGATATAGACAGGCGCCCCGGTGGTCAGGAACATGTCCGAGGCGTTCTTTTCCGTCATCAGCTTCAGGAAGTAGCCGATATCCATGTGCGATGTTCCCCAACATTGGCATCGCACCGTTGCAAGTGCGACGCAGGCTTCCGACAATGGCCGCGCTTTCCCCTCACGCCACGGCACTCCTATGCATCGTAGCTTCGCACAATTCCGCCGCTCCCTGTGTGTGATAGTTGGCGCATTCATGCTGCTGGCCGGGCTCGCTGCGCCGTTGCAGGCCCAAGTGGCGGCCGTGCCGGAACTAGCCGTCGCGCAGCAGGCGGTCAATCGCGCCGACCAGGCCGATGCGGACCAGTACGCCCCTGATCTGCTGAATTCCGCGCGCAGCGCATTGGCTCAGGCTCAAGCCGCAGCCTCTACTCGCCGCGACCGCAAGCTGGCGCCCGAGCTTGCCGCGCGGGCCACAGCCGATGCAGACTTGGCCCGCGCGCGCAGCAATGAGGCGGTGGCCAATGCCCAGCTGCAGCAAAGGCGGCAGGAAATCAGCGAACTCCAACGCACGCTGGGCGAGGAGCCCGCGCGATGAGCCCCCACACGATGAGCATGCGCATGATGAGGATGCGCACGATGAGCATCAAGACGCTCACCTGCGCGCTGCTGCTGGTTTCGCTGCCGGCACCGGCCGCCGAACGGCCTGAAGTGATCGCACTGAACCAGCGGCTAATTGCCTTGCAATCTGACCCGCAGCTGGTCGAATTCGCGGCCTATGAAAAATTGCAGGCGCAGCAGGCCGTGGCCGTGCTGGCCAAGGTGCGCGGCAAGCAGCGTGACGGCGCCTTGTATCTGGCGGACCGTCGGGTCGAGATCGCCGAGACCGCTGCGCGCGCCGAAGCGGCACGACGCGAAGCCGACCGGCTGGATCGCACCCGTAGCGAGCTGTTGGTGGAAGCCAGTCGCCGCGATGCCGCGCGCGCGCGCCAGGAAAGCGAGCGGCTGCGCGTGCAGGCGCAGATCCAGGCCGAAGAGGCCGAGCGCCTGCGCGTGGCGGCCGAAGCCGAGACCCTGGCCCGCCAGGATGCCGAAGACATGCTGGGCTCGATCGCCGGCCAGCAGACCGCAAAACTCAGCGCCGCGCGCCAGAAAGAAGCGCGGCTGGCCCGTCAGGAAGCCGAATTGATGTCCGGGGCCAAGCTGCCGGCGTCCAAATTCGAGGATCGGGGCGAAGTGTTCACCTTGGCCAGCTCCGCGTTCAATGCCGGTCAAGCGAACCTTTCCAGCGCCGGGTCCGCAAGCGTCTCCGCACTGGCCGCCTACTTGCAGGCCAACCCCAAGGCCAAGGCCAGGATTGAAGGTTTCGGCGACAAGCAAACACCTGGTCAGCGGCGTGCCGACGCGGTTCGCGACGCTCTGCTGGCGGCTGGCATTCCCAAGGCGAGGATTCAGTCCTCAGCAAAGGGCGAAGGCAGCAAGAGTCGTGCTGTCGACGTGGTGGTCGCGCAGTAGAAAATTATTCAAAAACAATTAGTTACACCTGCTCTCCTGCATTTCAGCGCTTCCGCGCCATCCGGCCGGCCGCTTGCCTTTTCCAATCCGATCAAGCACTTGGACAGAGGCTTGCCGGGTTCGATTTCGAAGAGTAGGGTCGTATACCCAAGCGACCCCCGTCGCTTGGCTCACCGGAGAATCGAGCCGATGACGCTGACCCACAATCCAGAGGACCCCACGCCAGGCCGACAGGTCAGTGCGGGTGATTCTGGAGAATGCGCAGCCCGCCGCAACCCGATATTCCGCTCCCAAGCCAACGCCCCGTGCCTGCAGAGGTCGGGGCGTTCGTATTTCCGCTGAAGGAGGTTACGAAATGTTCGAAGGACAACCGCAAACCGAAATCGACGCACTTATGAAAGCCGACCCCGAGTTCAAGCAGCTTTACCAGCGACACCGCGAACTGAACAAGAAGGTGACCGACGCCGAGTTGGGCGTCCTGCCTATCGACGACACCACTCTGGGTCAGATGAAACGCGAGAAACTCGCTGCGAAAGAACGACTTATACGAATCTACGACGCCAAACCCCACTGACGTCTCCCCTTGTTCCATTGTCGCGGGCGGCGACAGCCTCCTCGTCGGCTGTCGCCGTCCGCGCCACTCGAAACATGAAAGCCCGCGAAGCGATTCGTGGGCTTTTTGTTGGGTGATTTGGTCTCGCAGTAAGAACGATGCCCATTCTGTCGTCATCCCAGCGAACGCTGGGATCCATCTTGATCTTGCTTTTGAATCTTTAAGCAGAGCGTTGACCAGCCGTTCGGCTGTTGAAAGCCGCGCTTTGCGCGAGTCACTTTCTTTTTCTTATGCAAAGAAAGTGACCAAAGAAACACCCCCTAACGTCGCCAGGCGATGAAGCCGCCGGGTCCGCAAGCAACCCGAGACAACCGTAAAGCGCATTCGCGTGTCTACGGAAACGGCGCACAGCCTTGTGCGCCGCCCCTTCGGGTTTTACCCAGCCTGCTTGCCGCATCTCACGGGTATGGGAGCCAAAGCCTTCAGCGTCCAGCAATGCGATAATCCGGTTCCTCTCCAAGCTGCACGCGAGCGCATCTCCGCATGGCCATCCATTCTTCTGTCCTGGAACTCATCGGCGAGACGCCCATCGTCAAGGCCCAACGGCTGGATACCGGCGTGTGCGAGCTGTACCTGAAGCTGGAAAGCGCCAACCCGGGCGGCTCCATCAAGGACCGCATCGGTATGTCCATGATCGAAGCGGCCGAACAGCGCGGCGACCTGAAACCCGGCGCGACCCTGGTGGAAGGCACCGCCGGCAATACAGGCATCGGCCTCGCCCTGGTGGCCCAGCAGAAGGGCTACAAACTGGTGCTGGTGGTCCCGGACAAGATGAGCCGGGAGAAGATCTTCAATCTCAAGGCCATGGGCGCCGAGGTCATCCTGACCCGTTCGGATGTGGCCAAAGGCCATCCCGAGTACTACCAGGATCTGGCCGCGCGCATCGCTAGCGAAACCCCGGGTGCTTACTTCATCAACCAGTTCGGCAATCCTGACAATCCGGCCGCACATGAGTTCGGCACGGGTCCGGAGATCCTGCGGCAGATGGACGGACAGTTGGATGCGATCGTGTTCGGTTGCGGCAGCTCCGGCACCATGACCGGCCTATCCCGTGCTTTCGCGGAACATGCCCCCGAAGTGGAACTGATATTGGCCGACCCGGTCGGCTCCATCCTCAGCCAGTACATCAACGAAGGCACCCTCAGCGAGAAGTCGGGCAGCTGGATGGTGGAAGGCATCGGCGAGGATTTCCTGCCGCAGATCTCGGACTTCACTCGGGTAAAGAAGGCTTACTCCATCAGCGATAAGGAAAGCTTCCTGACCGCACGCGAATTGCTGGCCAAGGAGGGCGTCCTGGGCGGTTCCTCCACCGGCACCCTGCTGGCGGCGGCGTTGAAATATTGCAAGGAGCAGACCACGCCGAAGAAAGTATTGGTGTTCGTCTGCGATACCGGCAACAAGTACCTGTCGAAGATGTACAACGACTATTGGATGCTGGACAACGGCTTCATCGAACGCGCCCAGCATGGCGACTTACGCGACCTGATCCTGCGTCCCTACAGCCAGAAGGACACCGTGGTGGTCAGCCCGACCGACCTGCTGACCACCGCCTACCAGCGCATGAAGTTGTACGACGTCTCACAATTGCCCGTGATGGAGGGCGAGAAGCTGGTCGGCATCGTCGACGAAAGCGACGTACTCCTGCATGTCTACGGAGACGAAGCCCGTTTCCGCGATCCGGTCTCCACCGCGATGGTCAGCAAGCTGGACCGGCTGGACATGAAATCGCCCATCGAGGCGCTTTTGCCGGTATTCGACCGTGGCCAGGTCGCCATCGTCACCGACGGGGAGGCCTTCCTGGGCCTGATCACCCGCATCGACCTGCTGAACTTCCTGCGGCGCAGGGTGCAGTAGGTCGCACGTCAAACTGAGATGTATCACGTTTTCGTCGGATAGACGATTGGTTAAGGCCAAGCTGCTAAAATGACTGGCTGTCTAAAAGGATTAGGCCATGTCGGTATCCCCCCCCCATCCCGCCGGAGAGTCTCTGGCCCCCGGCACCCTGGCCATCCATGGCGGCCAATCGCCCGATCCCAGCACCGGCGCGGTCATGCCGCCCATCTACGCCACCTCCACCTACGCGCAGAGCAGTCCCGGCGTACACCAGGGCTTCGAGTACTCGCGAACCCATAACCCCACCCGCTTCGCCTACGAACGTTGCGTGGCCGCGCTGGAAGGCGGCAGCCGCGGCTTCGCCTTCGCCTCGGGGATGGCGGCGACGTCGACGGTTCTTGAGCTGTTGGACAGCGGCGACCACATTATCGCGATGGATGATATATACGGAGGCACCTACCGCTTGTTCGAGCGCGTGCGCAGGCGCAGTGCCGGTCTGGATTTCAGTTTTGTCGACCTGACCGATCTGTCCGCGTTCGAGGCCGCCATAAGGCCGGAAACGAAAATGGTCTGGGTGGAAACCCCGACCAATCCGATGCTGAAGATCGTCGACATCGAAGCGGTATGCGCCGTCGCCCGCAAGCACGGCTTGCGTGTAGTCGTGGACAACACCTTCGCCTCACCGATCCTGCAGCGCCCGCTGCAACTCGGTGCCGACATCGTCATACACTCGGCCACCAAATATTTGAATGGCCATTCCGACATGGTCGGAGGCATGGTCGTAGTGGGCGAGGACACTGAATTGGCCGAGCAGATGGCGTTCCTGCAGAATTCGATCGGCGCGGTGCAGGGACCATTCGACAGCTTCCTGGCGCTGCGTGGGCTGAAGACATTGCATTTGCGCATGAAGGCTCATTGCGAAAACGCAATGGCGCTGGCCAAATGGCTGGATTCACATCCGGCTGTGGCGGCGGTCATCTATCCCGGGCTTTCGTCACACCCACAGCATGCACTGGCACGAACACAGATGGACGGTTTTGGCGGAATCATCTCTATTAAATTGAAAGGGGGATTTGAAGCGGCTCGCAAACTGTGTGAAAACACCCGACTTTTCACATTGGCAGAATCTCTGGGGGGCGTGGAGAGTCTTGTCAATCACCCCGCCATAATGACGCATGCGTCGGTACCGCCAAGGCGCCGTGCCGAGCTTGGCATTTCCGAGGCGCTCGTCCGATTGAGTGTTGGTGTAGAGGACTATTCCGACCTCAAGGCCGATTTGGAACGAGCGTTGGGGTCGCCGTAGGCCAATCCGGTTTCAAGCCAGTTATCGATGCCGCTGACGCCGGATGCGCAATAAACCAGTTCTGCCGTCCGCAACAATTGCATCAAAAGTAAGGCGGCAGTTGCACCTTTTTCAAGATTATCCCCAGATTTGGAGAGAAGAATGGCTATCCAGTTGTTTGTCCCGAAGTTTCGCGTCGACGAGTGCCTTGCAGAAATCCGAGAGTGTCTCGAAAAGGGCTGGACCGGGCTCGGCTACAAGACGGTCGCTTTTGAAGAGGATTGGAAGAAGTATACGGGTCTTCCTCATGCCCATTTCCTGAATTCGAACACGGTGGGACTGCAGCTTGCCCTTGAGGTGTTGGGACGCAAGAACAACTGGCAAGCCGGTGATGAAGTCATCGCGACCCCGCTGACTTTCGTGTCATCCAACCATGCAATCGTCTACAACGATCTCACGCCAGTATTCGCTGACGTAGACGAATCGCTTTGCCTGGATCCAAAAAGCATCCGTGAAAGGATTACCGAACGCACGCGTGCAGTCATGTTCGTCGGCCTCGGCGGGAACATCGGCAAGTATGCCGAGGTAGTGGAACTGTGTCGGGAAAAAGGCATTGCATTGATCCTCGACGCGGCCCACATGGCGGGAACGCGGGTGAGTGGCCGTCAGGTGGGGCACGATGCTGATGTGACCGTCTTCAGCTTTCAGGCCGTCAAGAACCTGCCAACGGCTGACTCCGGGATGATCTGCTTTTCCGACCAGCAGGACGACGAGGAGGTACGCAAGCTTTCCTGGCTAGGCATCAATAAGGATACGTACGCAAGGACTGCATCGCAGGGAGCTTACAAGTGGATGTACGACGTCGAGAGGGTTGGCTACAAGTTCCACGGTAATTCGATCATGGCCGCAATAGGCCTGGTCCAGTTGCGATATCTCGACCAGGACAATGCATACAGGCGGCAGTTGGCGCAGTGGTATCGCAGTTACTTGGCCGGCGCCAATCAGGTCGAGCTGATACCAGCGCAAAAAGGCGTCGAAAGCGCCACACACTTGTTCCAGGTCCGCGTTTCGAATAGGGATGAGTTGATGCTGGCCCTCAACGAGAATGAAATCTATCCGGGCGTTCATTACCGGGACAACACCGAGTACACGATGTACAAATACGGTAGCGGTACCTGCCCGAACGCGGCGAAAGCCAGTTCGGAAATTCTGTCGCTGCCCATGCATATGGGAGTCACGCATGCAGATGTCCAGCGGGTTTCGTCACTGATAATCAAATACGCAAAATGAGCCCGTCGTCTTTAAAATCTGCAGCCGTCGACGCGGCCCGTATTCGCCTACGCAGGTTGGTGAGGGAAGATCTTCCTTCGACACTGGCGTGGCGAAACGACGAGCGTTCCCGGAAGTGGTTCAAATCCCAAGACCTGCTTCAGCCCGACGCACATGCA
>Ga0307513_10005507_pt1 | contig 16714 bp, 17 predicted proteins | sample 15_EM_MG_FD_202174 | JGI IMG/M metagenome (GOLD analysis project Ga0307513, IMG submission 202174) | Populus trichocarpa ectomycorrhiza microbial communities from riparian zone in the Pacific Northwest, United States - 15_EM | ecosystem: Host-associated > Plants > Roots > Unclassified | place... | reverse complement strand
GCTCGGCAGCGTTTGAGGGTGTGGCACCGTGAATTGAGCCACGCCTGGGATGCCGCACTATCCATTGTGTCTGAATATTCCCTTATAGGGTACCTACTACATTATTCACCGGTTCAATGCGTTCGGCGAACCCATATGATATGATACACTGTTTACATTCATTGTATCATATCATATGATACAGTGTAACATGCCTACCTGGGAGCCCATCCCAAGAAGGCAGGCGCGCTTGATGCACAGGGAGGCCCATGGGCCATGCTGATGGTTCCATATGCTGAGTTTGAACTGGGACCCAAGGCAGAAAGAGTGCCGAGGGAATCGGAGGGATGCAAGATGGTAGGCGGTATGTAGTGTGATATATCAAAATGTGTATGTAATTAGACCGATTGATGTATCAGGCCTGTGGTCTAACTACATACCTGTGATATATCAGTCTGCCAGTTAGTGGTGATTCCTTGTGGAATGTGGGGGGAGAGTAAAGACCTCACTTTTAGACTGCTTAATTGGTGATGTGACTGCTTCAACGACAGTAGATGTGACCTCCTTTACTAACCACAGTGCATTCCACTGGTTTCTTTGGGTAGGTATATTTCTATCTCTACTACCCCCATTGAAGTTGCTCACGAAAAACAATTCAGGATGCGGGGTGGTGGTGTTAGCCGATGAGGATAAGTATGGTCTCCTTAACAGTCTTCATATTACTCTCCCTTCTCGTCAGTGTCATACTCGCAGCACTAATTTTTTCCCTGCTCATTTATCGTCGAAGTCACTTTCTAGATGTTCTTCTACCAGAACACGAGGGACATCTAGCAGCGCCGCATGTGTTGGGTTATGGATCAATGCAGCGGGGCCGGTATTCGGCGCAGCAGCAAGGTGTGGGTGCGAGGACATATACGCTTCAGCCCACTTCGTCGTCTGTGCCTAACCCATCTGCGTGTGGACCGAAGATGCACGATTATGTGATCCGCGCGGGTGGTGCGGGTGCGACAGCTGTTCAGGTTGTCCCTGGGTTGTTGACTATGCGGACTCCTCTGATGGCGACCCATGCAGTTGTTGGAAGGCCTTCGGTGGCTGCTTCTCTTTCGGCATCAGCGTCTCGGTGTCGCGCTCAGTATCTGGGGCGTCTTCGTCCCGCCGCTCGGATAGTAGGAGCACCACCAGTACCACGAGCAGCGGGAGTGCGAGTGAGGATATCGACATTGACATCGACGTCGATGGTAATGAAAACTTTGATTCTCACTGTGGTGGTCTTCATCGTCTCCGACGCCGAGAAGAGCAAGATATCGAAGTCGATGTGGAGGAGATGAATGAAGGTGATGTGGATGAGGAGGAGGAGAGGGGGGTTGTTAATGTTCAGCCGATGTCGAGGGTGCGGTGGGATGAGCGTCAGGAGCATCTAGTTCAAGAAGGTGTGGGTGCTGTTCGAAAGCAGGATGCCTACCACAACGACCAGAAGCACCACCATGATGCGTTCCAGGCTAGCAACGTGTATGGATCTTCGGCTGCTGCTGAGTACGTACGGACACGTGCTGAGCCCGTCGTATTCGAGTACGGGGTATAGTCCGGGTTATGGGGTTAGGTCGTATTGTGCGAGGGGGGTGTCGCGATGAAGAGATGAGTGTGTCCTCTAGCGTGCGTGAGGAGGATGAAGAAGAAGAGGCGGAAGCAGAAGCTGGAGAAGAAGAGAAGGGGGATGCGAAGAGAGGGTGATCGAGTGAGGTGGGATGGGCTGGAGATGGAGGTTGACATGGATATGGATTCGACCCACCGGATCCGACATGACAATTTTTTTTTTCTACCCAGTAAATCCGACACGACGTTTCTTTTTTCTTCTACCCAGCGAACCCGACACGACGGATTGGATGGGTGTTCTTTCTCTTTGTGGGATTATACTCGACGTACACCACACCACACGACCTACGACACACACCATTCACGGCAATGGCGGATATCGAGCGTCTGAATGCGTTATTCGTGCCGTTTGTCGACCCAAAGCTATGACGACACGCTGCGCACAAGCACAACGCGGGACTCTTGTTTCCTTTTTCCTGTTTCCTTTTTCCTTCCATTTCGTTTTTTTTTCGTGTTCGTATCCTCTTTTTTGGTTTTATCTCTTGAATTTCCCTCGAATATGTGTATGCAGGAATAGGATATAAGGTTGTTCCTTCTCTTCCTCTGGATTTTTCTTCTGTTTTTCCCCGTTTTATTTCTGTCACCTTTTTATCCGAATCCGCCAAATCCGAATGTATATATCACCCACTCCCTTTTGTTCTCATTTCCATTTAACTTATTTCATTTTTCGTTCCATTCACGAGCCCAAAACCCCAAATTTCTCCATTCTTGTACGGTTTTTTGACCCGTTTGTTGTTTCTGTTATCTGTACTACTTGTAAAATTGTTGTTACACGTACGTGGAGGAGTCGTGTGATGTTGATGGGCGTCAAACCCTTCTCAGATCCACGAGTTGCCCTTACCGCCTTCGGAACTCTGATTCCGTCTGAAACAGGAGAATCCACTAATTATCAAGTTGACATTGCGATTACGAACTTGAGGATTAATATTACGTTGACCTCACTTCTTCCAAGTGTAGATTTCAATATCCTCTTCACCCCCAACTCCTTCAGCTCTTGCACATGCTTGGGGAGTCAAGCCTCGAAACGGGTTTTAATTTCCTGCTGGTCACTCTTTGTCCATGGGCCGATAATGTACCCCTCTCATTGAGAAGGTTGGAATTCCTCATTCTGAGTCTGCCGTGCACTGGAGCATTGCCGAAATTAGTTAGAGCGTAGATGATGGGTAGATGACGATCCGAGCCTCCCGTTGGCCGCGAATGGGGATTCCTCGGCGTGGCTGAAGTAAATCTATGGAACTCGTGGAGGGTGGTCGATGGTCGATGGTTGCTTTGTTGCGACTCAGTCGGAGACTCGACCGGAGAGCCGTCAACACATCTGGTCTTTGATTTTACTGATACATAATTCAGCAAAAATCAACGTTGATAGCTTTACAATGGGAATATAATTGAATCGATGCGGACTCCAGGCCAGGATCTAATCGACTGGGTAACTAATAATCGAGTAAGTAAACAATAAGGAGCATGTGCGAGTTGCGCGAACGAGTACGGGATATCATGCATGGATTCAGGAGGCAAAAGGTAACCGATTCGTTACAGATAACGTTTATGGGCCATGGTGGGGGAGAGTTGTGGAATAAAGGAAATTCGAAATATGTAGCGATGTATCACACCCGTCCTTCTTGACCGGAAGGAGTTGAAACTGGAATGTTGACCCGATTTTGGACCATCACTTGCTCCGAGGCCAGTGAGGTTGGGGGTACGGCGCGGCCTACAGCAACGCGATAGACGATGAGAAGTGGGGAGATAACCTAGTGGTATAAAAATCTTAGACGTGCATCAGAAAAAGTCGAGTTCTAAGCCACCTACGTAAATATGAGGGGTGATCTCGTTCATGAAAGTGGTCCCATAGTCCGACACGAAATACAGACCGGGGTACAGGCCACCGGAAATGACCATCAGTGCTGAAGATTTGACGCACATGGTGATAACGTTGGTGTAGGGAGATCCATGTTCTACTCCAAGAGTATTTCGGATGTATCTTCGATGGTAAACGAGCCGGGAAACTATCAGCACTGCGAGTATGATATTGACGAGAGTTGAGAGTGAAAGGAACATTGGGTAGGCATACGCAAGGAACACTGGGTAGTGGTATGAAACAGTGGGAGCTACGACTAACGTCGCGACACCGTATACTAAAGATTTTTATAAACAATTTGAATGGAAATAGAAATCGGCCTACCAAGAGAAGCGAATGAAATAAGTGAAAAGAGGACTGTTATTCCAACCCTGAGGCCTCTGGAGGTGTCCTGATACAACACGAGACAACGCCATATCTGCAATTGCGTCGTAAATCTTTGTTCCTGGCAAATAATTAGAATGCTCACCATGAACCCATCTGCTCCCCATACTATCATAATGATAGGCGCTCCAAATGAGCGATATAAGAGATTTGTGTATAACGGGCTATTGGTAAGAATGTTCATAAGTGTACAAATCGATCCGATTAGCCTCCAGGTGCTGCAGAGGACCATGACGATAACATAGATGAAGAGAATAATCCGCATGTGATTGGGATAGGTGTCTCGTTTTTTCAGGAGCAGATGAAAGCAATTTCCAGAGAGAACAACCACAATTCCATAGGCAATCGCTGCAAAGATAGCCGACAAGAGGTAGACTTTGAGGTATGGTTGTACAATTAAATCTCGAATGTATAGTGACATTTGCAAGGAAGGGAACCAGTATTGGGAAGGGGCCTAGGGGCTGCTTGGCGCTGAGACCTTTCTTACTTACATAAAGACGCTCCGTTTAAACCAGTCCAGTGCAAGCTGATCAACTTGTTATTATCGTGAAGCATCCAGTGGCTTCTCGAAGATGAAAAAGAAGTTGAATCTAGCTCCTACCCATCATATTATAGTCAACATATCCTTGACTATTTTCGACGAGTCTTCACGGAGATCCCACGCGTCCAATCTGCATCCCATAATTGTCCCATGGCTCAAAGTGCCAAAAGCCTGCAGAGGTTCGTAGAGGAGCAATCAAGTTCAACAGTTCTCTTGGGTGAGAAATAGCCAAAAGAGGATTCCTTTGGACCTCATTCGATATCTGCCACCACCGTATGTACACGCGTTTCTGAGTTGCATTTGAGCGCAAGATGGAATCAAGATGGAATTGTTATCTCAACGACAGGATGTGAGAAATCGACATACTAGTACATTTACATGATTGCAACGATTCTGCTGGTTTCTGCTGAAAGATCCTTCCTTGATTAAGAATTGCTGCAGGGACGCCGACGATCATTCTAACACGGTTTTCCGGCTAACGGCGTATCGATAGACCAGACCGTGCAACGCTCCACAAATTGATTTTATTTATATGTGGGGCTGCACAAACAGTTCTTGTACTGGGAACAGTAAACAAGATCATTTTGTGGAGCGTTGCGCGATCTGGTCTATCGATTCGCCGTTACTATGAGTGACCAGGAGTTTGAAAAAATTTCACTCGTGTTAGATTTCCTGTGGCACCTGTCCTCCCTCCCTCTAAAAAATTAAACTGCCTGTAAAAAAGTGAGTCAGCTATCGGAATATATTTTTTTCACATTTTTAAGTGAGGTACTGAAGGCGCCAGAGCATTCACAATGGTGGGGTGTCCAAAATTCCAGGAGATTGAAATAAACGTCACTTAGAGTCACATCAGAATTTGCAGGGTTTTTTGATCAGGTTCGCGGGGTTTCGCATCACAATTGTCACGATTGAAGCCGCCAAAATCAATGTCCGTGGATTTATATGTCGAGGAATACACTTCTGGGCCCTAAATTTTGCACAGAGAATTGAAAGAGATAAGTGAATCCTTCTGAAAATTTTTGTGAGAATAGGTGTACTCGATCGGACTAGATCTGGTCCAACGTCCGCATACAGCGGGCCATCAAAAGTAGTGCCATCCACTAAATAAATTCCTACTCTTGCTCAAGCAGCTCTCCCGCCCAAAAAACCTGACATTTATATTTAAATAGGACCTACAAGTGTTCTGGAAAAATTTGAAGGATGGGGGTCTTGAGGGAGGAGAGAAAATCGAGTATTACAAACTCCCGAAACGTTTCAAACTCCTGGTCACTCATAGTAGCTGTCATCAACTGTTTCGAAGAGGATCTTGCATGTTCGTAATCGATCAAATCGGCTAGTAAGTAGTTAAAATAGAACGGTTCAATCTCGATGCTAAGATGAATGCGGGCCAACAAGCGATAAGTCGAGGTACCGTCTCGCCAGCCGATCGACACCACGGAATATCTTCGGGGGGATGAACTCTCCATCTGGTAGCGAAGACATCAGTCCGCTGGAAAAGACAAGGAGCGTACAGTCTACGAATGTCTCTGAGCAGTTGGTGTCAAACTGGAAAATACCAATCCAAAAATAGTGGTTCCGAATTCACGACCATACTACCAGCAACAAACAGGAGTACATAGATGAATTGTGTGATAAATAAGGTGCTTGGAAAACATCCTCGACGATTTTACAACCTATTGGAATGCATGTACCTGAAGTCGACCCAATTCCGGCATTCCCGCCAGAGAACTGCCAACAAGTCTTGCCTCGCTTTCAAGCAATGACAAGAACTTTCGTTGAAGGATCAGATGATACTGGTGGGTGCTGCGTGGTGGTGGAAGTCATGGAATAAGGGAATGTCTGTACCATGGGACCTTGACTGGGGTTTGGAATGTTGAACCTAATCTGGGCCTTCGCTTGTTCTGATGGCCGCAAAGTTGGGGTTATGGCGCGACCCATGACAATGCGATAGACGATGAGGAGGGGGGAAATAACCTGATGATCCCAAAAATATTAGACGTACTTCAGATGCCATGGTGTTTCAGGCCACCTACGAAAATATGAGGGAGAAGTTGGAAGGGGATCAGTGCCCCATACGCGGTCAGCCGCCGCTGGGCGAAGGTTAGGGCAGTGTATGTGCCATTGAAAATGACAACTAGTGCTGAAGATTCGACACACATCGTCATGATATTGATATAGGGAGATCCGTGTTCTGATCCAAGCGCATCTCGGAAGTGACTTCGACGGCAGATGAGTCGGGAAACAATCAGTGCTGAGAGTATGATATTGACGAGAAGGGAGAGTAATATGAACACTGTTGAGGAGATCATATCCTTGTCGACTAACACCATAACACCGCATCCTGATTGTTTCATGAGCAACTTCAAAGGGAAGAGTAGAGATAAAAAGAGGCCTACCCAAAGAAACCAATGAAAGCAGTGAAAGGAGGACAGTTATCAGAATCCTGGGGCGATTAGACGCGTCCTGATACGAGATGATACAACGCCAAATCTGAAGCACTGTGAGCCTTTTTCCTGGCGGGGGATTTGAATTCTCACCATGAACCCATTTTCTCCCCAGATGGTGAGAGCAAGTGTGATTGGAAGATACACGAGGCCAACGGGTAGTATCTCTGGTGGGAACATGAACCCAACAACTTGACAAATCGATTGGAATAACGTCAAGGTGCTGAGGAGGAGCATGACTGCAACGTAGACGAGGAGGATAATTCGCATGCGATATGATTGGGATCCCCGTTTTCTCTGGAGGAGATACAAGCAATTTCCGGAGAGAACAGCCACGATCCCATAGGCGATCGCTGAGAATAGAGTTCCCAAGACCTTGAGTTGGAGGTATAGTACAATTTGGTCTGAAATGGTCTGCATTTCCAGTGAAGGGTAACAATATTGGGAAGTATTGGGAAGGAGAATAAGAAAGAAGCTCAGTCCTGAGCGCTGAGCTGTTAAAGGCGCTCCGTTCGACCCGGTCCAGTGTAAGCTGATCAATTTATCATCATGATGATCATTGAAACGTGGCGTAGGGCATCTTCTCAAAGATGAACAAGTCAACTGTGGGAACTGGAAGTCATGATCAAGGCTAGTCTCCCGTAGGCAACTCCCGATGATTTACATAAGGCAGTCGATTTCCCATGGATGGAATCCCAAGGTAGTCAAGCCGGCCCCGAGCGAAATCTGCAAAAAGTTTGGCTTTATTTGCCTGGGCCCTCCTTTAGTAATTCAGTTAATTCTTTGACATCAGTAAATTGTGGAAAATTCTATCATTCGTTATGAGCACCCAAAATGCATTGTAGATGGTCATCGGCGTTATGAACCGGTTGTCATATTATAGGCCAACTCACAATGCAACACAATGCAAAACAGTGCTAGGTTTTAAAAATATCCCAGACGTGATGTTACGAGTTTGTCATAATGATGCTGGATTATTATGGAATTGGTACAATATTATTATCGATTGTCAACCAGTATCAGATTCTCGGATACTCACAATAGGTCGCAAGCAACACATTGCAAAACAGTGCTAGGTTTTAAAAATATTCCAGATGTGGTGTCATGAGTTTGTCCTAATGATGCTGGATTATTACAGAATTGGTGCAATATTGTCAACCAAGTATCAGATTCTCGAAGACTCATCCTACTAAATTTCGGGCAGATTATTCAGGTTTCAAACCGAAAGAAAAAGCCGGATTGATGTATTTCAAGTATATACACAGCTACTACATAACATAACCACAAATACTGAACCAGCAATGGCCCTCCCATTTCTATCCTGGTCTCGAAGAGACTCGTTAAAGAGATAGAGGCGGTGGTAGGGCTTCACCCGCCCTCCTACTGCGAGTTGGGGTGGTCAGTGATCGGCAACGAAGTAGGAATGGCTCATACTGCGATGGAGTGCAATGTCACAGCACAATGAAGCGGGACGCCAACCGCGTCGATGCGGGCGAAGGAAGCGATAAGCTGGCATAACCAGTGTTGGTGTTCAAGTTGATGGTGGCATCAACCTTATTCTAGACTACTGAGGTGGACGTAGGGATGGGTTAGCCATGTCAATGACATAAGAGAACATAGAAGTGGTAAATTGACCGTATCCACGGCAGTTGAGGAGGCGGATTCTGCCGCATCTAAATAAGCTGTGTAAGAGAGCCTCATCAGCAAAAATCGAGGAGAGGGAAGCTGGTTGAGAAGAGACATATGAAGTGGATGGACTGCCGGAGGCTGCGTCAATTGTACTAAAAGCGGTGGAGAAGGCATGCTCCAGCGTTGATAGAGGATAAAAATGCTGGAGCGTTGTCAGCCACGTCGACGCTGATTGAGGGGGACATACTCGGGTAGTATCAGCCACCAACGACGTCGAAGCTGGTGGGGGAGATGGAGGCGGTGGTAGGGCGTCACCTGCCCTTCTACTGCGAGGTGGGGTGGTCAGTGTTAGGCAATAGCTGTGGTATGAGCAGCTCATACCGCGATGGGTGCCGTGTTGCAAAAAGGGCTGTCTGTCAATGCGGGTAGAGAGTCAGTCATTTGACAACATTGGAGGTGTGCATGCGGTGTAGCGGTCTCACCAACGTTGACACCGTTCGAGGATGTGAAGCAGCAGCATAGCATAGACCGTGTCCACAGTGGTCGACATGCCACGTCGGCGCCGTCTGAGGTGAAGAAAATAGAGCGGCGTCGACTGTGGATATCTGAGGCTGTTCAGGAGGCAGATTTGGGGCTGCATCGACCATTTTCGCGATAAGGCATGCAAAAAAGTGTGGTTACGAGGGACGAGGGTGGTCGTGGGGCCAACACCACCGCCGCCGGCTTGTGAGTCAATGAAGTAAGGGAGGCATTATGGTGGCAACGTCCTCGTAAACTAGACGGGGGCATCTGAAGAATGCGTTCGGACTATCCTGCAAGGAAGAGGTTAGTAGCATCGTAAATGGTGGGTTGTGAGGGTACCTGGGGCCTTGTCCTCGTGGTGCTGTCCTAACTACCACGTCGTGATGCATTGACCTCGAACCCAGGTTTGGGGTGTTCGCGCGATACCGACAGCAAGCTGGTGGTACATACCGCTCTGCACTGTGGGAGTCTTCGTAGGCATCTCGGGGATGTGACGCGTTTGTGCCGTTGTCGAAGGTGGCGATGTGCCATGGGAAGTAGTCCTATGTGATCATGAGGGTGGAAGGAAGGAAAGCGATAGGCTTGAAAAGTTGCCAGTTTCGGAATATGAACAGGTCACATGTTGGTTTAGGGTGGGTTTGTTGGACTTGCGAGCACTGGAAATTTGACGAAGAAGTACCTGCCCAATGGATATTTCGTAGGGGTAACTAAATGTATTTTGCATTCCATATTATGCACATCTGATATACAGCCTATAATCCTACCGAAGGATGAAAGTGAGATATAAACCATCTAATATCCAACATGTATATTATGATTTTTTGCAAAACCGGCAGCCACCTCACAATCTAGCTATAAAACTGCATGGCATATTGTACCCATCTCATATCCAGCCTAAAATCCTGACGAAGGATGATAATGAGCCATGAACCGTCTAACATCTGACACACATATTATGATTTTTTACAAAACCAGCAGCCACCTCACAATCTAGTTATAAATTCGTTGCCATATTATATTTGTTTTGCATTGCAGGAATAATATTGTACCTAATAGATGATGCTACCATAATCCTACAAGCCATAGGTACACGGTTATAACCTGTTGTCTGGGTATTATAATATTGTGACGGATTCATGAACATCATATTGCTAAATCGGATTTCCCCCGATTTCCTGATGGCCACTTCCACCGTGACGCTTCTCTCGTTCGTCTGCCCAAGCGCAAGTTCATAGTTCCCACTTACAGAGTGCACTAAATCGCATTCCTCGAGCACAACAACTGTTCCCAATCCCAATCTCTGAAGAAAGCGATCTGTTTGGGGATAAGAAGCGATGTCTTCTCCATCGAAGGTAGGCACAAAGATGAGGGGTATGTGTGGCTCGTAAAGCAATCGTTCATTCTTTGAATCCAGTACCACCTCGAGGTGTCCGCACAGAAACATCTCGCTGTACGTCTCCCCTCCCACTTTCCCAGATTCCTACTGCGTTACAGAACACCTCTCGTTCTTCGTTGTCCATTGCATTGCAACACAAACCCTACCTCTGACTTCTTTGTGTATTCATATCCTTCCTTCCTTGGGTATTGGATTTACCTCTCTGGCTTCATACCCATGTTCCGATTTTCTGCTTTGCACCCAGCCAATCTGCACAGCACAGTACAACACCCACTTTCGTCATTGACCTTTAAATCTCCATAAAATTCTACGTAACATCACCTTACTCAACAATTAGCACCTTACTCTCAATCTCGTTCTTGCTGACATGACCAAATTATAGCAATACGATGCAATTACCAGCCTGCTCTCTCTGAGTATCGCGGCTACCGACGGCGGTGCCCTTCCCATCCCGAGCGCTCTCAAAGCACGCACCTAGTTCTGGTGTGGCGTAGTCGTTAGACGCAGCCAGTTCCACGTTTACCACCACTACGAATGCGAGGCCGATACTGCCTACCAGTGCAGTGAAGAAGTTTTGCATGAGTTCTAACTGAGCTAAACAGGCGCCTATTTGGAACTCGTGCAAAACTTCTTGATATAGGGGCGTCTTTTGTGGGCAATCATCGTCGCAGGCTCAGTTCCATGGGGACAATGAAGAGGAGGTTTAGCAATGCGAGATGCGTCAGATGTACGTTTCTGTTTCTGTTGCTTGCCTTCTTCCCCTCTCCCTCTTTTTTTCTTTTTGGTCGTGTTGGTGCCCGTTTCTTATATTCTCGTTTATGTTTATATTCTTTTTTCCCCTTTGGATTTTTTCTACTTTGTTTTGTCCTTGCTTGTTCCTCCGTTGCCGTTCAAGAATGTCTTGCGTTCTACACACGTTCTCCATGTTTTTCTCGCTCGCCATTGTCCCCACCTTTCCTCAACAATATTTGGCTTGACGTTCGTTTGATATTCGATCATTCATTCTGTCCGATTTCTTGCTGTGTTTCCAAATCCGTCACGATGATTTGCTTTATCTTTACCTTTATCCTCTTTCTATTCCACTTAAACGTATACTGACCACCACCTCTACAGATTCGGGACGATGCAGACCTCGAGCGCCGCGATCTCCCTCGCTACAAATCCTCTGACCACATCTGCGTCTGCTACGGCTGCGTCTATGCCTTTATCGACACCTCACGGTCATGCCAATTTACACTCTCTCGACCACGCGTACCCCATTGGATACGCACACTGACATGCCCACTTGCATTCGCATGGGGGGTACACCCCTTTGGGACCTAAACCTGCCAATGCGAGTGGCGCTAATGGAACTTGAACTATGGCCATTACCTCTGGATCGGCACCTGGCGGTACGACCTCGATCTCGAGAGTGGATTCGTCCCGTTCGGGGCGGTCGTCGAGTCCAGGTGGCTCTGAGGGGTCGATGGAGGAGGTTGAAGAGGGTCAAGACCGAGATGTGGGTGGTGGGAAAGGGGGAGAGAACGTGTCGAATCCGATTCCGATTGTTGGAGGGAAGATGAAAAAGAGGGGGGTGGAGTACAAGTGTGAGAGTTTGTAATTAGGTGGGTTAGTTCGAGATCAATTTATATGGGCTTTGGGATTTTTTTCCGTTTCTTTTTTGTTTCAATTCCCTGCTTTTTTCCTCCTTTCAACAAACCATTTAACGTTAAATTTTTCTCCAGATCTATCGCCACCCGAACTTCTTGACCAAACAAAAATGGGAACACACGCTACAATGGCGCGAAGCATCCAAATTTGAAGTCGAAGAGGAGCCTTAGTGATGCGAGAGAGAGGCGTCTGTGGGTCTGATGTGCGTTTCTGTTTATTTTCTTGTCGTTCCTTGCTTCCTCTTCCTCTCTCTCCTTTTTTTGTGTGTGCTAGTGCATGTTTCTTGGCTCTCCGTTCCTGTTCCTATCAAATACGTTTATGATTTGACTTCGAATTAATTTAACCCTTTGTCATTTTCATTTTTATCTTATCTTATCTTCTTTCTATTCCACTTATCGTATACTTGTCCACATATTCGGGACGACGCCAACTTCGAGCGCCGAGCCCTCCTCGCTACGTTTTCGCTGTCCATATTTGTATCTGCTACGGCTGCGTGTATGAACGCCTCACGGTCCACATCCATTCTCGCTCTCTCGGCCATGCATCGGCCATGTGCCGAGCTCGTCGTATTCGAGTACGGGGAGTGTGGGATGAGTATAGCCAGGGGTATGGCGTTGGCGTTGGGTTGTATGGCGCGAGACGGGGCGCTGGGGGGTGACGATCCGACCGACACCGATACGACGGCCGATTGGATGGAAGTTCTTTCCTTTGAGGAATTATACACGGCGTACCTACCCCATGACATATGATATAAAAAATACACTATACACGGCAATGGCGGAGGCGCAGGCGCTGGATGTTGGGAGTCTGAATGCGTCATTCTTGCCGTCTGCCGACTTGAAGCGATGGCGACGAACGAACGGTCGTCCTTGAATCTGTCTGTAGGAATAGGATACAGAACGGACTCTTTTCTTTTGTTTTTTTTGTTTTTGATTGTTTTCCGTCACCTCTTTATCCTCGCTTTCCCACTATCTGAATCCAAATTCAAATTCGAATGTATATATCCCACAGAATCCCTTAGCAAGCAACCCTCATCAGCCAACCAGCCAACACCGCATAATGCCGTTCGTCACCGATATTACTACTTAACGTTTAGTTTCTTGTATTGTTCGTTCCATTCACTGTTGATGGGTGTTAAATCTTTCTCAGATTCACGAGTTGCCCTCCCTGCCTGATCCGTCTGAAACAGTGGAGGAGGAACTCGGAGATCACGGGGATCAACTGATCTTTAATGACTCCAAGCCAGGATATAATCGACTGGGTAACTAATCATCGGGTAGCTAGACAATGAGGAGCGCCTTGCGAATTGCGAAAGTACAGAGTATCATGTGGGTAGAAGGCTTCGGATGTATATATAAGATAACACAATGAATGTTCAAGGTAATCGGTTCGTTATAGATGGAGTTTGTGGGCCATGGTGGGGGGATGTGCAAGAAGTGGTGAAATAAGGGAAAGATGTGTTTGAGAGTGACCATGTATCATGCCTCTCCTTCTTGACCGGAAGGGTTTGAAACTGGAATGTTGACATGAATCCGGGCCATCACTTGCTCAGATGGCAGTAAAGTTGAGGGTATGGCGCGACCTATAGCAACGCGATAGACAATGAGGAGCGGGGAGATAACCTGGTGGTATCAGAATTCTTAGACGTGCATCAGAAATAGTTGAGTTCTAAGCCACCTACGTAAATATGAGGGGTGATGTCCATCATGAAATTTGCCCAAGACATCGACACGAAACGCATAAGGGTGAACAGGACACTGGCAATGACCATTAGTGCTGAAGATTCGACACACATGGTGATAATGTTGGTGTAGGGAGATCCATGCTCTGCTCCAAGGGTATTCCGGATGTATCTTCGATGGTAAACGAGTCGGAAAACGATCAGGGCTGCGAGTACGATATTGACGATAGCAGAGAGTGAAGTGAAGACTGTATAGGCATCTGTAAGCCTCTCGTACACAGCCGTCACTTGTAAGGCTAACACCGCAACACCGCATACTCAAGATTTTATGAGCAAGTTGAATGGGGGGGTGGAATTAGAAATTAGCTCACCCAAGGAAGCCAATGAAAGGACTGAAAAGAGGGCCGTTATCATAATCCTCGGCCCTTTAGACACGTTCTGATACAAGACGATACAACGCCATATCTGCAACTACATTGTAAATCTTTGTTCCTGGTGGTGGATTGTAATCCTCACCATGAACCCATCTGCTCCCCACATGGTCACGGTGAGAGGCCCTCCGAATGAACGATACATGGCCCTGCCGCGTAGGCGAGGGAAAACTGCCTTAAGTTGAAAAATAGATCCGATTAGCGCCCACGTGCTGCTGAAGACCATGACTGTAACGTAGATGAGGAGGAGAATTCGCATCCGATTGGAATAGATGCCTCTTTTTTTCTGGAGTAGAGAAAAGCATTTTCCAGAGAGAATAATCAAGATTCCATAGGCGATCCCTGAGAAAATACCCCCCAACAACTGTGCTTTGAGGCGTGGTGGTAGTACAAATTGATCTTGAATGTACGGTGGCATTTTCAAGGAATGGAACCAGTATTGAGAAAGGCCTAGGGGGTGCTTGGCGCTGAGTCCTTTCACACTTAATTAAATATGTTCCATTTAAACCTGTTCAGTGCGGGCTGATCAACATGTCATCGTTATCGGAGAAACGTCGAGTGCCTTAAAGATGAAAAGAAGTCGAATAGGCTAGCTCTCGCCCATCAAGTCGTAGTAAATATCCTTGATGCCGCCAATTATTTTCGACGCATCATCATCAGGGAGATCCCATGCATCCAATCTTCGTCCAATGGCTCAAAGTGTCGAAAGCCTGCAGAGGCTCATAGACGAGTGTTCAAGTTCAGTAGTCCTCTTGAACCGGTCCAGTGTAAGCTGATCGTCTCACCATTATGATCGTGAGTAAAACGGGGTGCGGGGCATTACGAAAGATGGACAAGTCGACTGGCAGTCGAGTCTAGTCTCCCGAAGGTAACTTCTGATATTCGATGGCAGTGGGACGTTAACGTTGATCTCGGATTTCCCATGGATTGAGTCGGACGAAAGTTTGGCTTTATTTGTTCGGGCCCCGATTTAGTAAGTTAATTCATGACAAAACACTTGCCACGCTTTTCAAGTTCGCCTTGAAGCCCGCGACTAGACTTCTTTCCTCAAGCGCCAACAACTGTTCCCAATTTCTGATGAAAGCGGTCTGTTTGGGGGTAACAAGCGATGTCTTTGGGTCGTAGTGCATCAATAGCTCCTTCTTGGAAGCCAGCACCACGAGGAACCTCCACCCCCTGTGCAGCCTCTGCCTCTCAATGTACGTCTTTGCTCCCACTTTAACCCTGATTCCTACTGCGTTACAGCACGCCCTTTATTCTTCGTCCATTTTCATTGCAACCGCAAACCCTACACATTCGTATCCTTCCTTCTTTGGGTATGGTATTTCTCCCGCGGGATTTATACCCATGTTCCGAATTTCCGCCTTGCACCCAATCAATGTGCACAGCACCCATTTTCGTCCTTTACCTTTCTGTAAAATTTTACATAACATCACCTCACTCACCTCACTTTCAATTTTCGTTCTTGCTGACGAAACGGCCTTATAGCAATCCGATGCAATTACTGGCCTGCTTTCGCTGAGTATCGCCGCTGCTGACGGCGGCGCACTTCCCACTGGCATCCCGGCGCTCCCAGAGCACACCTGGTTCTGGCGTGGCGCAGTTTTTAGGCGCAGGCAGTTCTGTGTTTACCACCACGAATGTGACACCGATTCTCCCTACCAATGCAGCGGCGGCTTCGGTAAGCCAGCATCATCGCAGGCTCGGTTCTATGGGGGAGACGAAGAGGAGGCTTAGCGATGCAAGAGACGTCTGCGTCCAATGTACGTTTCTGTTTCTTTCTTTACCTCTCCTTTTTTTGGGTGTGTTTTTTGTGTGTGCTGCAGCCTGCTTGGCTTTCTGTTCCTGTTCTCGGTTAGTCTCCCGTAGTCAGACTAACAAAATTCGTAGTCTTTTTTTATTTGTAGTTAACGACGACTTACTCATCTGTAGTCTGATTTCACGCGCGGTGGTCAAACCGCGCTACAAGATTTCAACTTTAAGATCACGTGAAATTCCCAAATGCAGTAATTTTTGGCCAACAATGACCTCATAGCATTCCAAGCTCCTCATTGTTCAGGCGTAAAACTCAACAGGCTCTCTTCCAATGAACTGCCAAAGCGCTCTCAGACTCAACCATTTCTTATGTGTCTCAATTTCTATCTTCAAACCCAGCACTATAATTTCCCCTCGCGTCCATATGCACTCTTGACTCTTTGTCAACCTCCTCAAGGTCAAAAGGCTAGTCCTCGCCCTCCAAAAAAGAGGGGGGTAGAAAGGAAAGAAGGATAATCAACTTTATCGAGCAGATTCTAGCTCCAGATGGTGGCATACGATTAATTGAATTATTAATTTGTATACGACGCGTGAATTAACAAGCGCACGTGATGGTTGAAACTCCGAAATCGTGTAGCGCGGTCAAGGCCCGCTACGTGAAAACAGACAGGCCCCGGGAAGCTCCTGATGTTTGGTGTCCGCGAAAATCCTAAAATCCCCCCTCAAATCCGCAAGATTATTGCCCTCAAATCCGCACATTTGGACAGGGCTTACTGGCACGTGATTTCCAAAAA
>Ga0307513_10005506_pt1 | contig 16717 bp, 13 predicted proteins | sample 15_EM_MG_FD_202174 | JGI IMG/M metagenome (GOLD analysis project Ga0307513, IMG submission 202174) | Populus trichocarpa ectomycorrhiza microbial communities from riparian zone in the Pacific Northwest, United States - 15_EM | ecosystem: Host-associated > Plants > Roots > Unclassified | place... | reverse complement strand
CCGCCGCGCGCCGCCGGCCCCCCCCCCCCCCCCCCCCCCCCCCCTCCCCCCCGCCCGCCCCCCCCCCCCCCCCCCCCCCCCCCCCCCCCCCCCCCCCCCCCCCCCCCAGAAATATTAGCGAGAGACAGTCATTCTTTGCATTTTTCGTTTCTTTTCGTTAAATTGAGATGCCGAAGAGAATAAAAAGTTGTAGGAAATTGTGAAATTGTCGAAGGCAATACATCCAAGCTATAGCATTTAAAGTTGAGCCATACTGTCTGGTTGCTGCTTCAAGCTGTGGGAGAGGAACAAGTCAGTGTCAAAGCCAGTACTGCAGAAATACATTTACTCCATCAGATTATTCAGAGTGTCAGTTACAAAAGGCATTATCTATCTTGCCAGGGAGCAACAGACAACAATTCACAAGCGCTAAGTGGAACTATTTTGTAACATTCAATTACGGACAAAGCTAATTGCCACGTTGAAATAATACATGCTCCTCTCCTATAGCAGTCTCATCTTCAATAACAGAAACCCAGGTCTCTGCAATTTTATCCACTCTCCCTTCCAGAATCTCCACTAAAGTGAATGCTCGCATTGTGCCTCTAGACCCTGGGGAAAACACTGAAGTTTCGTTATTCATAAAGTTTGTGTTGTCAGTTCCTTGTTCAGCAACTAATCTTCGAACTCGAGGAACGATGGCCCCATTCAGGTATATAGTCTTGTCAGCACCAACCACAATCATTTTCCGAAGACCATTTCCATATGCTAGCTCTTTATGCATGTGACCAAACACAACCAGGGGAATACTGATCTTGGTAGTCTCTTTTAGATGGGATATGGCTTGTGCTAGATCTGTACATGGTGGAGTGAAATAGTTTTCCATAATACAGGACAAATAAATTGCATGTTGTGTCTGTAACAGAAGATACTCATGAACACAAGCAGCTCAGTACCTGGATCACCATGGTCACCACCTCCAAATACCCAATCTTTCCCGCATATGTCATTCAAGTTAGAACCAAGGCCTGAAAAGAAAGACCAAAATGTGTCATTAAAAATAACCATTTCTTTCTAAACAACTAGTCTGGAAGTAACTTTGCCGGTTATACACCTGTTGGTCCATTATGTGCAAGAAATATAACCATATGGTCTTCTGGAGTGCCCAAAGCAGCATTGTAGATTCTATCAGCACTTCCATCCATGTCTTGGACTCCATATCTGAAAGAAAATCTTTTGAACTTAATTTTTTGCTATATGGGCCACAATAAGGTCAAGGGAGAGACTCAGGTTTTTCTGAATCTAAGACAGGAAGAAAAGAAAATTAAAAAAAGAAGAAGAAGAATGAGGCTCCACACCACAATCTCATCCACACAGTACAGAAAGTTGACTCTTTTGGTTATATGTTTGTACAGTTTTTCATGATTACATCAGCAAAGCAGAGACAACAAAGGAAGAGGATAAGGGGTTATAGAAGAGTGAGGCACAGTTAAATATATTCGTGTGAAAAAATCAACACAGTACCTTACAAGAAACAGTTGAGAATGTAATGAGCTCGATACATTTATGTCCCCAAACCTTATAAGTATTATTTTGGTTTTCATTTTTTAATAATTAGAGATGCATATAACAAAATGAAGAATATAAAAAGGTTATAAGAATGCATATTCCTGTCACAGAGATAGCAATACAAACCTTGCAGAGAGAAGACTTCTCCGGAATATCTGCTCACCACCACAAGAAAATGGCCGTCCACCAACTACACTGAGTTTTAGTGTAGGGAAATCTAATCTCTTGTAAGCTACATGCTCTTCGCCAAGACTGCTTGTTGCAGACAGAACATTTCACAACTGAATTTCATTTCAGTTTTGCGTGCATGATGTGTAATGTGCTAAAGGAGAAACATTTTCTATATTTTGTTGTCCCCATTACATGCTAGTTACCATAATGTGAGATTATATAAGTGACGGGACATAAATAAGTGAGCTGCCAGCAGGAAAAATGTGTATATTCTCATATTTACAGGCTAAAAAATTCCAACATCCCTATGAAAGTGATAATGACAGATCCAAGAAAATTAAAACATTTCCAAGTATATTGTAGAACATCCTGGATCACATAGTAGATTCAATAGCCTGAGATGCATTGATTGCATGGTTATCCAAGCATAATGTCATTTTGATTAAATATTTAATGCTGCTGTCCTGTCCCTCAATTTCCCCACCACACCAATATAGTTAATGACTGATGAACTTTTTACCAAGAACCAAAAACCTGAAAGGTATCTTGAAAATGGTGGCTCATACAGCCACATTTATATCTATTTCATTTTCTTTTTGTTGTAAAAGATCGATCAAGTATCTAATCCAATCTCTTTTTTCAAAGAAAATTGCAGCCATTACATAAGACCATTTATTCTCTTTTACTCTGTCAACATAAACAGAGTTTACTATTGACCTTTATCATCAAAGGCTTCCTGTATTAGCCAGTCTAACTTTCAAGATTCAATCTCTCGTATTATGTCTACCAGTCAAATAGGATACACTGAATCAAATACAGAAATAATTGAAATGGATACAGCCACATGCGTTCTAACCATGAAATATTTTAGAGAACAGTGAGACAAAATAATTAAAAACCAAATACAAGCAATTAGAAGGAACAACAAGATAAAAAACATGACATCCTGTAATTTAGCATGCTTGCAGATAAGTTATGCTCACCATTCCAGCTGACGTTGAACACCATCCTTCCTCCTAATATTCAAATCAAGGAAACCAATTACAAATTTATGAAGGATTAGAAACTGCACTTGTATTATTATTTACACAACACAGTTGGTGATGACAAATCCTATGGCTTGCCTAAACAACAGGACTCCTAGTCCCAACAAATCACATAGCGTAAAATCACCAGCATGAATGCATGTGAATATAAACAAGCACACACACCAATGCAAATAAATCTTTTACAGATGAATATTCTGCAGAGTATATGACAATTCTTGAAACATTACTAATGTATAGAATCTACCCAACATGGATACTGTTTAAGCATAAGGCAACAGCAGAGTTAACTCACTTTCCCGAAAAATGTTGAGTCTTCCATGAATCGTGGTTTCCTAAGATAACTACTTTAGGTAAATTAAGATCCGCAATGCTTTGGACGAGTTCCACATTCTCATTACCAAAGTCACCTGAAAATAATCAAAGAAACATGTTCAAATAAAGTGAAAAAGATGACCGAAGGACAATCACTAAGAATAGAGTTTCCAGTTATGTTGCATATGTGCAGTCAGAATGGCAAGACCACACTGAATGAGTGAAACAGATAATGAAACAACGAGGGAGAAGAAAACCTGCCTGTGAAGAGCACCAGATCTGGCTGTATTGGACATGCAAACACATGTTAGATTGACTGAGAAAATCCATGAGCAAAACGATGAGTTCAGAAAGCTTAAAGAATTAAACCCCCCCCCCCCCCCAAAAAAAAAAAAAAAATAAAAAAAAATAAATAAATAAATAAATCTGGACACAACTAAAAGTAAAGTGCCCATACATATATAGATACATACATATCCGCGACCTACTGTTCTCTCTCACAACCGAAAGCTCCTTTTATCCATTGAGGGTCGGTCCTTTACCAAATATGATAAAATTCACAAATACTAGCATCCACTGTCCGCTTTAGAAACTCCAAATTTCACTCTGAATAATCACACTGAAAACCATTTTTAAGCAAAACACATCGCCGCGACAAAACCCATTTTTTCAGTTTTAATTACCCCTAATTTCCAAAACCGCTGGCATAATATTATGTTAACCAGAAGCAGATTGAGCTTCAATCATATCAGAAAAACCCATTTAAGCACTTCCATTTTCTTATAAACAAGATTAAGAAAACAACATTAATTTGTTTGATATTTTACACTTAATTAAGCACCATGAGCAACTCGATTTTTCTTTTCCAAATCAGTAAGCGATGAACTAAAAAAAATGCTTTAATGAAGACAAAAAAAAAAAGAGGAAAAAGAAAGTACCTGCAAAAGTTGAAGTGCTTTTGAATCTTCTTCAAGATTCCAATCATCATGCTTCGATTACCCAACAAAAACAACAAAAAAATTTAACACTGCATTAATTTGGCATGTAAATAAGTGAAACTAATTAAAAAGTTAGGGTTCCTAAGGCTAAAATCCAAATAAAAAATGCAAGCTTTAAGGAACCGAAACCCACGACGTCTCCAACGACTGCTATTCGGGCGGAGGCTGCCATTGAGGAGGAGCGTACGGTGGTCGGGTCGGGGGACGAAGTGGAGCGTTGAGTAGTGGAGATAAAACAGGGAGCTGGCGCGTGTATTAACGCGCTTAAGCTTATCATAACCTTTGCTCTGTTTTCGCGCGCTAATATACCGGTAAAAAGAGCTGACTAAATTTTTCTTAACTACTGTTATTGGATTATTGAATAGCGAGCGAGTAATTAACGAACTCGATGGTCTCCACGTCATGAGGGGATGCTTTATGCCTTTATGAACCGTTAGATTATATAAAAAGGATTAGTTTTATATATTTGGAATTAAGTTCCCCGTTACAATTATGAAGACTTTGACATACAATTAGTTTGACTTTTGCTTAAATTTACTTCTCCTCTCTTACATCAAAATTAGTGTAAGACTTTAACATACTTTTAGTTTTATATATTTGGAATTAAGTTCCCCGTTACAATTACCGAATGCTCCCAGCTGAGAGCAACCATAAAACGTACTTTTCGGTGATCCTTTAGGAGTGTGATAATGATGATATTTTATTTAGAAATATATTTAAATAATATTTTTTTATTTTTTAAAAATTATTTTTGATATCAACACATCAAAACGATATGAAAATATAAACAAAAAATTTAAGCAAATAAAAATTAAATTTTTATGAAATACGGTTTGCATTGCATTTCCAAACGGTCTGGTCTATTTCTATAGAAATAAACATACGTTTTTCAAAGATTTACTAGTAATAGACTAGTGGGTAATGACGAATAATTTATCGTAACAATAACATTCAAAATGTAATAGATCTTTAAGGCAAATTTAGAGTTTATACAAGTTTAAATCTACAAGTATATAAAAATAAAAATTTATAGCAAACATGTTTTCAATACAAATATATTAATAAAATTCTAGCATACATACTAAGAATATATTCAAACTTGCAATTGTTATTAATTCAAAGTTATAGTATGCATATTAATAATAATAATAAAAATATATGTTTAAATTAAAAAAATAAGGGTGCTTACTTGTTAATGCACTTTAAAATAATACAATTTTTGTTGTTGTGGATGATAAATCCTATCTCCCTAAGATTTTATTGCTCTTCACTTTGTGCAACTAGGATGTTTAAAATATTCCTTCCAGAATTTCAACACTACCATCTTAGTTTAGATGTATTTTTTTTAACAACGTTCTTGAACCAATATAAAATGACTCAATTATCTATTAACAAAGTGAACCTGAGCTTAAGATTTGGGAGGAAACACAATGCATAAAAAGAGGAGAAAACGCTAAAAATAAGTTAAGGAAGAGTGTGTAGGAAACTCTTCATTCACCTCCTTTTTATAGTTAATTTTGAAAGTAAAAATGTTAGAGAATTAATTATGGTAATAATCAATATTAATTCACAATATTATCAACTTTTAACTAGCCATCATTAATTAAGGATTAAATCTGAACATAGTGGTCATAAATATGAATTCTTAAGCTGAAGAAACTGTTTAGATTTCAAGAAAATGCTTATGGAAGAGGCTGATAACATTCATGGGCTCAAGTCCAAGTTTCAGGTGGTAAAAAATAATCTTTTGTGGCTTCAAATATTATTTTACAATAAACTCAAACCTAGGCTTCGGTCTGGCTCGAAGCACGAGTATGAGTAGGGACGGCGTGCACGCATGTAGGTTTAAGCCCAAACCCCACTTTATTTAGGATATCTCCCTTCTAAAAGTTTGGGTGCCTTTTGGGCCCAATTTCAACTTTCCAACTTCTCACTTTATAAATACCAAGAAAGTTTTGTTTCTTTCTTATATGAGATATAGTTTTTTTAGAGGGTTTTCAGTTTCACTAATATAAGTCAACCAAGGGTTCCTTGAGACTAATTCCTCATTCATCCATAATTTATTTAAATCATGTTAATGTTCTGTGTTAAAAAACCAATGTTGGATATTAAATTTCAATAAAGTTTTAACCCAGAAATTAAGTGGATTTTATTTTTAATTTGGCTTCAAATATGCTCATTGATCATATTTTAACAAATTTTCCAATAATCCCACACATTAATGGAAATTTTCTAACCAATTTGAAAACAACTCAAAGATTTATTGGGAGATACTGATTTTGTAGATTACTATATAAGGACAAGTAACTTTTGACTTTGAACCTTCCTTAGTGAAATATTATTAAATTTACTCGGCTAAATAGTAAACACAATGTCTTGAACTATTCAGCTTTTTATGTAAATCAAGACAATAGTACTTACATAGTTCTTTACCTAGATGTTCCTTTTAGTTCTCATTGTTGTGTTTATTTTAACTTTGAACAACTTCTAGATTCATGAGTACTTTAGAGAATTCAACCTTTATCAAACTTCTTAAACAAATGACCATATTTCTCACTTACAAATATGATCTTTTATCAAGAGTATTCTGTTATACTCTATTTGGTGTACCAAGATATAAAAATTATTAAGAGCACAATTCACCTTTCATCACACTACAACTAACCTTATTTCATTTTAGGAGTAAATAAGAAATAATATGTTTCTACTACTACTGAGAATGTTACATGATGTAGTTTTCTATTTGAATATAGATCTTGGAATCTCCAATCAATAGATATGATTACCATCATTATACTCTTTCATCTTTAAAGGATTTAATCACATTCCCTTGATGAATTATACATGAGCTCTCTCGACAAAACTTTAGTTAAAAAATCCATAATATTTTCCTTTGACTTTACATAGTCAATAGAAATAATTTCAATCAAGAGCAAGTATTTAACAGTATTATATCTACGATGTATATGTCTAGACTTGTCATTATACATGCTAATTTATGCCTTTTCAATTATTGACTGACTATCATAATGGACATAAATAGTTGCATTGGTTTTGGCCGGCATAAAATATCATTTAAGAAATTCTGAATCAATTCAGTTTCCTTTCCAACTTTATCAAAAGTAATAAACTTAGATACCATTATGGATCTTACAATACATGTTTATTTAGAGAATTTACATGACATAGCTACTCTCCAAAAAATATGAAGATATATCCACTTGTGGATCTTAAATCTTTAGTGTCGGATATCCAATTAGCATCATTATACTTTTTTAATATCATTAGGTAACTAATATAGTATAACCTATAGTCAAAGGTGTATCTCAAATATTTGAATGCCATTTTCTATTATCTTTTAATGACTCATACTTAGATTACTTGTAAATTTACTTAGATTACTCACAAAGTAAGTAATATCAGATATTGTGCAATTCATAACATACATTAAGCTTCTAATTATTCAAGAACATTCCAGTTGATTTATTTTCTTACCTTTATTCTTGGACATATGTATACTTATATCAATTGGTGTTTTGATAGTACTATTATTATCTCTAAAAACTTTATCAAGAATTTTCTCAATGTAATGAGATTAAGACAATATCAATCCATTAAATATACTAGAAATTTTTATTCCTCATATGACATTTGTAACACCTAAGTCTTTCATGTCAAACTTGTTAATTAACATTTTCTTAGTAGACTTGATCATGTGATTATTATTTTCTAAAATTAGCATATCATCCATATAAAGACATACAATGACATAACCTTTATATGTATTTTTCACATAAACACATTTATCAACTTTGTTTATTTTGAACTTATTTGATAACATAACCTTGTCAATTTTTTTCATGTTATTGTTTAGGTGCTTATTTTAAACCATATAATGATTTGTCAAGTTTATAGACTTTTTTTTCTTGTCCATTGATAACAAACCCCTTAGGTTGTTCTATGTAAACCTCCTCATCAAGGTCACTATTTAATAAATTTATTTTTACATCTATTTGATGTATTTCAAGTTTGTTAATAGTTATAATAACTATTAATGTTTGTATAGAAATTATTCTTGATATAGGTAAATATGCGTCAAAATGCTCCACACCATCTTGTTGTCTAAATTCTTTGATAACAAGTCTAGCTTTATAGTTGTCAATAGTGCCATAAACTTTCATCTTTCTTTTGAAGATGTACTTATGGCCTAATAATTTACTTCTGGAAGGAAGATCCACTAGTTCTTATATATAATTATTTTGAATGTTTTATTATTATTTGTTTCCTTTTAATAGGAAGTTTCTGGATAGGATATTTCTTCGTAGTAGGTTCAAGGTTTATTTTCTAATAAGTATATTAAAAAATTAGAACCAGATGAAGGGAGAGAGTTGTTAACGTGGGATTTTGTTGGGAATGTGTTAGGTTGATGAATGGGTAAAGGATTAATGAGAAAAAATCCGAAAGAAAACATATCCTTCTCTTTTTGATATTTTTGTCTAAAAGATAAAGGAATTGTATTGTAATAATAATTATTTATGTATTAACTTGATTGCGTAAAATGAAGTTAATGCAAGGGTAATAAACGTTTAATTTAACATTGAGTTGTTAAAATTACATGAAAAATTATTGAAGGGGTATCGAGATAAGATAATAATATTAACGTTTAACTTGTTGTATGAATGATTCAATTAAACTATAATATTATAAAACTTGAAGGGCTGCAAAAAGAAAAAAAAAAGGTTTTACTAAAAAAAAAAAAGCTGCCATGAACTAGTCATAAGTGTGTCGGTACAAAATAGAAATTTAAAGTTGGAACTAGTTCATTTTTGTTTTAGGGTTTTAGCTATATGTTGCTGCTGCTGATGTGGTTGGGATTTAGATGGTTACAAACTAGTAGTTTTTACTGTAAATCCATCTTTCCAGTTATTTAGTTAACAAAAATGGGTCCATCTCTGCTGCCTCGTCTGTCTTTTCTTGTCTTCCTTTATGTCTGTAATATCTTAATCTATGCAAATTCTTCTTCTATTTTCCCATTCAAATCATGCGGTTAAGAAGACATGGGCCACGCTGTCTTTTGTATTTTCTCTTTCAAATTACTTCTGGAAAGAATCTGAATATTCTTGGAATTGTATTTTCCCTCTGTCAAGTAAGTTTTGTAGCATGAAAAGGAGAATAGCGCAGCAAGCATGACCTCGCCTCTCTGTGTTTCCAGTATTAACATTACATGTATAGAAAACAGAAGGTGTGGAGTCCTAAATGCAGAGCAACGACAGAAGCCTAGAAAGAAGGAAAGATGAAATAGTATAAAAACAAAGTCAACGAATATAGAAGTATAGTCCTCAAACCTTCTGCAGAAAGAAAAACAAAGAGACCTAAAGATCAGTTCAGTAAAGGCTGCGTTTGAATAAAACGAAATTAAAGGCTGCATTTGACTTTGAAATTCTGCCATTTGCAAGTCTCTCTCTCTCCCACACACACACTGACACACATTTATATATATTCAATGCACTAGAATAGTACTGGATCCACTAACATCAACTTGCTATGCCGCTATCGTGTGCCAGCTACTGTCCACATATGCCTTTGATCCTGCCTATTGTATTGTGCGAGCATTATGGGAGTAGCACCGCCCCTTTGAATTGTAGCCATAGGCTGGCTAACTGCATTCAACAAAATCATGGCGGAAGTGTTTTGTTTTACTGTCTACAAGTTGATCATCCATATGAAATACTCTATAAATTGTTAGTTTCCTAGAAACTTCTCATCAGCTATCAAGGGATATTCCTCATCTTCAATATGGCAATCAACATCATTCCTCTTTTCTTCTCCATCTTCCTTGTTTCATTTCAGCCCTACTTCTCCGTCGGCCAAACTGTTGTCAAAGGTGGTTACTGGTTTCCTGGTAGCGGCTTTGCAGTTTCTGACATAAATTCTACTCTTTTCACTCACCTTTTCTGTGCATTTGCCGATGTCAATAGCCAAACATATCAAGTTACAATCTCAACTTCCAACCAAGCTCAATTCCAAACCTTCACCAAGACGGTCCAACAAAAAAACCCTTCAGTGAAAACCCTTTTATCAATTGGTGGAGGTGGCTCCGATGTAAACACATTTGCTTCAATGGCTAGCCAGTCAAGTTCTCGTAAATCATTTATTGATTCCTCCATCACGTTAGCAAGGTCTAACAATTTTCTTGGCCTTGACCTTGACTGGGAGTACCCTTCTGATTCTACACAAATGAACAATTTTGGCACCCTTCTTACTGAGTGGAGGGCTGCTGTGGTCACTGAGGCTAAAAGTTCTGGCAAGACACCATTGATGTTATCTGCAGCAGTTCTTTACTTATCATATTACTACTCATCCTCGGTGACGTACCCTATCCAGGCTATATCAAACAGCCTGGATTGGATTAATCTAATGGCATATGATTTTTATGGCCCAGGATGGTCTCCATCAAGCACGGGACCTCCTGCTGCTTTATACAATTCTGGGAATCTAGAAAGTGGAGACAATGGGGTCAGGTCCTGGATTCAGGCTGGCATGTCTGCAAAGAAACTAGTTCTTGGCCTTCCCTTTTATGGCTGGTCATGGCGTCTGACAAATTCGAATAACAATGGCCTTTTTGCACCGGCCAATGGACAAGGCCTAGCAGGAGATGGATCAATAGGCTACAATCAGATCAAGCAGTACATAACCCAAAATAGAGCTACTAAAGTATTCAATGTCACTGTTGTTACAGACTATTGTTACAGTGGAACTACATGGATTGGCTACGATGATACTCAGAGTATCTCCACCAAGGTTGCATATGCTAAAGGGAAAGGCTTGTTAGGTTACTTTGCCTGGCATGTAGGTGCCGATGACAATTGGGCCCTTTCTTCTAAAGGTTAGTGTGGATTAGACTTATGTACGTTGAAACGGTAGTAGCTCTACCAAAAAACTTCATTGTTACAACAACACTAATAAACAGATATAGATGTAACTGCTGAAATTAAAGACTTTACACAGCACCATAATTTCTTCTTTGATTATCTGTCTAGTTCATGTCTTTCTGATATGAGATTCTTACTGTTGTGGCAGCATTGCAGACATGGGGAGCATAGACAAGAGCTTGTTCCTGATCAAATAATAACCAAGAGACAGAAACACAGAATGTTTCTTCGATCAAATATATATCCTTTGGCTTGTCCTTTACGGCAAAGTTAAAGAATTAAACGCATGTACTCCTGTCATGCTTATTGTGTTATAAGCCTAAGTTAATAAATGAAAGGGTTGAAAAAGTGCATATATTTTTCTAACATTTAAATTTATTATATACCCTTGTGTATTATATATATTATTACCCCACTATACTAAATGACTTGAAAAACTTAAAAGAGCTGCCGCTGGTATTGCTGTTCTTCATTTTCTACTTCTATGGTCTCATCAGATAGTGAACTGAGAATTGATGATTTTATTTAGCTCAAATTGTGAACATATGTAGCTAATTTTGAGAAAAAGAAAGACTAAATTTTTATACCTATCATTTTTGAAAAAGAAGAGATAATTAATTTCTTTGACTTTATTGGTTATGGATTTTTCTAAAGAGCGTCAGAAAAGATTAGGTGGCTGAAAAGCACACAGAAAACAAGATAGTTAAGAAAATTACGAAGAAACCACAGCATAGTGAATCCACAATAATTAGAGAGTAGGGAAACAAGACTTCTACAATACCATGTTGTTTTAGTGTGTTTTGTTTTCAAGGCTAAGCCAAAGGAGCATGTATTTATATATGTCGTGCTGAATTTTGCCTAAAGTTTGAAAAGTCTTCAGAAGTTTGTCACAGGGAAGATCAGCAGAATTATCCAGTTGTTCCTGATTCATGCGGCTACCTGAATTAACTTTGACCAAGACGTTATCTAGATTTTTCAAGAATCACTCTTCTAGATTTGTTTCAGACTTTCAGCTGATTCATTTGACCATGGCATCAATCACTGTTGTATCTTATTTAGATGTTTCGTGTGAAACTTCAACTTGTATGACTCAGCCACGTTATTTAATGGAAATCAGGAAAAGCTTCTCCAATCTCCAGATTTCCATTATTTAAGGTTATCCTGCTTAAAAGCAATGATAGATTGATCTATCATTCGTCAATCACGGAATTGACTACTGGATCCATGAGAGCATAAGCTAGCTAGTTACGCAGTTGAAAGTTCACACAGCTTGTAATATCAAGCAAGATACGACAGAGTTTTTCTCTATTTTAGTTAATAAGATCATGGACGCAACTGGATCATGGAATGCTTTTACAGAAAATGTCAAAGTTGGCTATATAAGAGGACATTATGTAATTTGTAGAACCAGCTTTACATATCAAGCAAGACAGCTTAGCACCTCTGATCAAATATGGCTGCCAGAACACTTCCATTCTTCTTATCTCTCCTATTTCTGCTTCAACTCCACTCCTCAGCTGGACAAAATGCAGTTAGAGCTGGATACTGGTTTCCTGGTAGTGGACTTCCAGTTTCCAGCATCGATTCCACCCTTTTCACTCACCTTTTTTGTGCATTTGCTGATCTTGATCCCCAAACTAACCGGGTTATCATCTCGTCTGCAAACCAGGCTCAATTCTCTACCTTCACGCGAACTGTCCAACAAAAGAATCCTTCTGTCAAGACCCTCTTATCTATCGGTGGAGGAGCTGCAGATGAGACGGCCTTCGCTGGAATGGCAAGCCAAGCCGGTTCACGCAAATCATTTATTGACTCTTCAATCAATTTAGCAAGGTCTAATAACTTCCACGGCTTGGATCTTGATTGGGAGTATCCATCCACCACTACTCAGATGACCAGCTTGGGTCTACTTCTTGCTGAATGGAGAGTCGCCGTGGCCAATGAGTCTAGAAGTACAGGCAACACTCCATTGCTTCTATCGGCAGCAGTTTTCCGCTCATCAGATTATTACACCATCAACTATCCAATCAGAGCCATATCAAACAGCTTGGACTGGATCAATGTAATGGCCTATGACTTCTACGGTCCTGGTTGGTCAAATGTGACAGGACCACCTGCTGCATTATACAACCCTGGGACTACAATGAGCGGGGATTATGGAATCACAACTTGGATCCAGGCTGGTGTGGCAGCTAATAAAATAGTACTTGGATTTCCCTTCTATGGCTGGGCTTGGACGCTTGCAAATGCTAATAACAATGGCTTTTTCGCACCAACTGTTGGACCCGCTATATCGAACGATGGCGACATAGGCTATGCACAGATCAACAATTTCATCGCTCAAAATGGTGCAAGCGCACTTTACAATTCAACTTTCGTTTCCAATTTTTGCTACTCTGGCACAACCTGGATTGGATACGATGATAAGGAGAGTATTTCGACTAAAGTCACCTATGCCAAGAACAGAGGATTGCTCGGTTATTTTGCCTGGCATGTTGGTGCTGATGACAACTGGGCTCTTTCTCAACAAGGTTAGTATGGATTGATCGGTAATTCAATTTTGTCCCATCCCTTTAATTTACCTGTAGGGTTCTTCTAACAATGTATTAACACCATTGTTGTGGCAGCGGCATCTACATGGGGAGCATAGACACAAAATGCTGACAGGATAAGCATATAGGTATCAGTATCTGTATACACCATCTTAATAAGACGAATAAGCCATATCAAATAATCAATATGTTTCCATGATATCCTAATATTTACCTATGGAATTATAAATTACATATTTTTCCCAATTAGATTATCAGTTTCTACTCACTGAGGCAGGGTCGGCTGCCCGCAGCTCCCAAGACTTCCATGCTTTGAACTGGATTTCTGTGATGATTTATAGCTTAGCTCCAAAAATCTAGAGGTGTGCTTTTTTATAGTTGAAAAGAACTATTAATTAAAAACAAATTAATAAAATTACATAATGGGGTCCAAAGCCCGAAAGGAAAGAACCTACATGTGATTGATACGAGGAGTCACATCCCCCATCATGTCACCATACGATAATCAGATAAACCCTACATGTGATTTTTTTATCGAGTTCTTTTATAGTTAAATTGATGGCCAATCACGTTTTGTTTGGTAAGAATATCCTGCGTATTTGGTTTAGAGATGTGGTTGGTATTTTTTTAAAGGGACAATTATCTTAAAGCACAAATTATATCTTATAAAAGTAAAAAGTACATGTTTTTTTAATATGCATCCTATTAAAAAAAGTCAATCATACCTCTATCCCAAACACTCTTGTGGAATTAAAAAACAGGGGATCAAAGATGAAAAGGCTGGGAAATTAGGTGATGATTTAGAAGTTTTTGCAAAATATTTAGGTTGGTCCTTATACTTTTCACTTTCTAATTTTTCAGCCCCTTTGGTTTTGAAAATTTTAATTTTGATGCAAAACTTAATTTTTTTATTATTTTTGGTCATGGTTTGAGAAAGGTGAGAGAGAGTCGCCAGACAAGGTTGTTAAAATCGCGATTTTGATACGGCACGAAAAATGCAATACAAACTCGGATCGTAAAAATGGACTGTAAAATCGTAAGGAATTTTAAAATACATTAACAAAAAATCCATGCTTCAAATAAAAATTCATACATAGTTCAAGCACATGAAAATACATGTTTAAAATAAAAATTCATACATAGTTCAGGCACCTTAAAATACTTGCTTCAAATAAAAATTCATACATAGTTCAAGCATCTTAAAATACATGGTTCAAATAAAAATTCATATATAATTTAAATAACTTTTTATTAGCTAATAATTAACAAACTTAAAATAAACAATCTGCTGGTGTGTCATGTAAACTAAAACCAGCTTCAGTGTCTTCATCTTCCTCATTATTCCTCAGACATTCATCAATATCATTAGCATCAAAATGATTATTAGTGTCATTACTAGTACCAACACCAATATTATGAATATTAGTGCTACTACTAGTACCAACACCAATATCATCAATTTGAATCTCCAAATCATCTTTAGTACCATGACTCTCCATTTCAGCATCATTAGGAATTTCTTCTTCGTTACTTTCATCTTCATTACCATTTTTTCTTCATGTTGCACTGTCAATAGCACCAAGCAAATCAATGTTTGAATGTTTTTCTCCCTCGGTTATCCAAACATCATCAGATGAAAGATCATCTTCTACACCAAAATCATCAGCTTGCTTTTTGACTTGATTATTATTCAATTTCAGATTGCACATTACAGGGGTGGAGCTATGATTATTTATTAGGGGGGCCAAAATTAATATAATAAGATATAATATTTGTTTTAATTTATTGTACATGAGTTGTAAAACAAAACCTGTATAATTTAGTTTTATTCAAATAACTTACTACAAACATATAATGACCTTTGTATAAGGTAAAATGTTTGGAGCATTATCAAATTGAGTCAAAGCAATGAAGTTAATTTCATCTTCATAATGTATCCATCACTTTAATGTTGTTGGTCTTTATACCTATCAAATATAAACATACAAAGTATATAAGAAACACTAGTTAAAGCGAAGCATTATTTATGTTTGATAAACTTTGAAATAAAGCAAAAAATAATAAAGAATGATTTTTATATATTTATTTTAATTATGCTCGTCATTTTTTCATAGAATAGAAATCATCGATTATCATATCAATTGTGAATCTTTCAACAATTTCTTTTTCTATATAGACAATCAAATAATTTGCAAGAAAATCATCCTCCATCCAATTGTGAAATCTTGTTTTAACAATCTTTATTACTGAAAAAGCTCGTTCAGTAGGCTGAGTTATCAATATTTTTTCTTTTTTTTTTCAAAAAAAAAATTAATTCTTCTTATTTTGTTCATGGTTCAACCTAAAATCAAAACATATATCATAAGAAAAAATTGATAATTTTGGTGGCTCTGCTAAAAACAAAATATAAAAAAAATCCAAGCATAATAAAAACAAACCAATAAAATATATCTAATTATTTAGAAAAAAAATCACTATAACAAGAATTCAAAAAAATAATTGGTAGAACTAGCAGATCTGAGGAAAAAAAAAGAGCAAAAATGGTAGAATTATAAAACAAACATCATCAAATTATTAACAAACATCTCAAAACAAAAAAAAATTAGATTTTAAATTTAAGTTACCTTATTTTGTTTGATGAAAGATAAATTAATTGGTGGCTCTGCTTTAATCTTTTTGTAAAAAAAATTGCTCGTGATTTGTGTTTTTATTTCTGTTTTTGATCGGCTGCAGGATTTATATTAGGGTAAATTGATGGTTTTCTTTTTTATTTCACAAAGTAATGCTTTTATATTTTTTTCTTTCTCACGTAGATCAAGAGTAAATTCAAAAGAAATCAAAAGTAAAATCACACTTAATTCAAGTCTCATCTCTTTAAAATAAAAAATATAACATCTACTCACATTTAATTATCCAATAATACCCAACAATTAAAAAAACATATCTTGCAGGGGGGCCCGGGCCCCTCTTTGCCCCCCCTTCCTTCCACCCCTGGCACATTACAAATACCAAGTCATTCATTTTTCTCTGGTGCAAACGATTTCTTCGTTTTGTATGAACCTAAATAAACAATTCAAATTTATAAGATTTTTATCAAATATTTCAACATTTAAAATAAAAAAATAAAAAAAACTTACCATTTCCAATGCACTTCA
>Ga0307513_10005505_pt1 | contig 16717 bp, 14 predicted proteins | sample 15_EM_MG_FD_202174 | JGI IMG/M metagenome (GOLD analysis project Ga0307513, IMG submission 202174) | Populus trichocarpa ectomycorrhiza microbial communities from riparian zone in the Pacific Northwest, United States - 15_EM | ecosystem: Host-associated > Plants > Roots > Unclassified | place... | reverse complement strand
TAGAAATACGGGCACCGCGTGCGCTGCATCAGATTGCCCGCCGTGGTCGCCTTGTTGCGAAGCTGGCCCGACGCGCCCGCCACGATGGCCCGAGCCAGCACGCCGTAATTGCGGCGCACGCGCGTGTCGGCGGCAAGGTCGGTGTTGCGCACCATCGCGCCGATGCGCAGGCCGCCATCCGGCGTGGCTTCAATGGTATCGAGGCCCAGCCGGTTGATGTCGATGAGATGCGTGGGCGCTTCGATTTCCAGCTTCATCAGGTCGAGGAGGTTGGTGCCGCCCGCGATGAATTTGGCTTGCGGGTTGGCCGCCATCGCCGCCACCGCCTCGGCAGGCGACCCCGCCCGCTCATAGGTGAATGCCTTCATGCCTTGCCTCCGGCCGCGTCGCGGATTGCCGCGATGATGTTGGGATAGGCGGAGCAGCGGCATAGATTGCCGCTCATCCGCTCGCGGATTTCCTCATCGCTCAAGTGAGGCCCGGCGTCGAGATCGGCGGTGACATGGCTGGGGATGCCCGCCGCGATCTCCTCCAGCACCGCCACCGACGCCATGATCTGCCCCGGCGTGCAGTAGCCGCATTGGAAGCCGTCATGCTCGACGAAGGCGCGCTGCATCGGATGTAGCTTCTCCGGCGTGCCCAGCCCCTCGATGGTGACGATGTCGTCGCCCTCATGCATCACGGCGAGGCTCAGGCAACTATTGATGCGCCGCCCATTGACCATCACCGTGCAGGCGCCGCATTGGCCCTGGTCGCAGCCCTTCTTCGAGGCGGTGAGATGCAAATGCTCGCGCAAGGCATCGAGCAGCGTCACGCGCGGATCGAGGCTGAGCGCATGGGTCTCGCCGTTGACACGCAGCGTCACGGGGGTGGAAGGGACGGACATAGGCCGGCCAGGCGGGGCGTTGAGGTCTGCGGCTGCTGACATGAAGTGACACCTGCATGCTGGTGTTGAACGGAAGCGCGTACATTCAGAAAGGCTGAACGCGACGTATGGTCTGATGGCGCCATTCGCAAGCGGGTACGCGGGCTGCCTTTGCCTCAAAACGCCTGATGCCGCCGAAAAGATGCCGTCAAGCCTCACCCGCGATCTCATCGGCCGGCCGAAAAGGCAAGCATTATTCGCGCGTTAATACATCGATCCAAACGGAGGCGGCAAGCCGGAGTTTGGTAAAATCGATGTACAAGCAAACAACCTGCATCGATCCACATGGAGGCGACAGGCCGGGGGTGGCAAAATCGATGCAAAACATGAAGCTAGGGCGATAGCGCGGCGCTGGGGGGTACGAGCCTTGGCTGTGCGGCCGCATGCGCGGGCGGCATTGGGGTATTGCTTCCGGGGTGAATTTCGCTAACGTCCGGGCACGGTCTATCGGAGCGGTTATTCCTCCGCGGAGAACAATTATGGCAACAAATGCCCAGCAACTCCAAGCTTTCGCCAAGGAATCGTTGCAGAGCGGCCGCTCAAAGCAGGACATCGCGAAAGTCCTGGAGCGCGCCGGATGGCCGGAAGCGCAAATCGCCAGCGCCCTGGACGCCTTCGCCGACGAGCCGTTTCCCGTGCCCGTGCCCGTGCCAAGGCCGCGACCCTCGCTCTCCGCGCGCGATGCGTTCCTCTATCTGGTGCTGTTCAGCGCCCTGTATTACGGCGCCTGGAACCTGGGCAGCCTGCTGTTCGACTTCATCGACCGCGCCTTTCCCGACCCGGCCGTCAATGCGCATTACCGAGGATGGGATTCTCAGCGCTGGGCGACGGCCGCCATCATGATCGCGTTCCCGGTGTTCTTCTTCATGGCGTGGTATATCGGTGAGCAGATCAAGCGCAACCCGTTCAAGCGCCTCTCCCCGGCGCGACGCTGGCTCACCTATCTGACGATTTTTGTCGCCACGGTGACTTTGCTCGGCGACCTGACGACGCTGATCTACAAGCTTCTCGGCGGCGAAATGGAAATCCGCTTCCTGCTGAAAGTGCTGGTTGTCGCCGCCATCGCGGGCTCCGCATTCACCTATTACCTGCTCGACCTGCGCAAGGAAGAACGCGAATGAATGCGGGCAAACTCCTGGCGATAGGCGCCGCGATCACCGCGGCGCTGGCGGTCGCGACCTCGATCTGGCTCAACCCTCCGGCAGAAAACCGCGCCCGCGCGCTGGATGTAGAGCGGAGCAGCCGCATTAATATTCTGCAAGCTGCTGTAACAGGTTATTTCACAAAGCACCAAACGCTGCCGAAGGATCTTGATGCCCTCAACGAGATCAAAAATCTGGCTTCCACTCAATGGAATTTACAGGATCCTGCGACAGGGGAGCCGTTCGGATACGAAATCGTCGATGAGAAAAACTATCGTCTCTGCGCTAATTTTGAACGCCCATCAGATGGCCGCCCGCTTAATCCCGCTTTCATTCACAAATCCGGCCGCGATTGCGTCGAATATCAAGTGAAGTAACAATCAGGCGCCGCAACCATCCCATCGGGTGGAGCGGCCCCAGCCTATCCCCGCCGCACCGCATAAACATCGCCGGAATTCGCCGCATGCGGCAGGCCGCGCAGATGCCGCAGCATCGCGTCGGCGTCCACGGCGTGGGCGAAGGCGAGGTCGTGGCTCTCGCCGAGCGCGACGTTGAAATCGTAGGTGCCCAGCGCCGCCAGCCGGGCGATGCAGGCTTCCGCCACGCCGCGCTGGATGGTGGTGAACTCGAAGGACAAAGCGGGCAGCGGCCGCGAGAGGCCGTTCAGCACTTCCAGTTCGAAGCCCTCGACGTCGATCTTGGCAAAGCCCGGCACGCCATGCGCGGCGGTCAGCCCGTCCAGCGTCACGGCGGGCACCTTGATCACCCGCTCCCAGCGCTGGCCTTCCCAGCCCGCCGCGCCGTCGGCCGCATCGATGAACGCGCTCGACGCCGTGGAGACGGTTGGGTTGGCAAGATTGAGCCGCAACGGCAGAACCCCTGCCCTGTCGCTCACCGCCGCATGGACCAGCGTCACACCGGGCCGCTGGCCGTACACATCCCGCAGATAGCTGAACGCGGCGGGCTGCGGCTCCACAGCCACGACGCGGCAGCCAAGCCGCCGGAACGCGGCGATCCGGTCGCCGACATGCGAACCGATGTCGAACACCAATTGGCCGGGGCGGATGAAGCGCCGGTAGATCGCCGTCATCCGCCGCGCCCTAGCGCTGTCGCCGTAATAGATGCGCACCGACCGCTCGACGCCCTTCCATTCGCGGAGGGAAAAGCGCAAGGGGGGTGTCATGCTGCGCATTGCCATCGCCTTAGCTTGCCGCCGCCGCCGCGAGCGACGCGGGCTGCTCGGCGGCCAGACCCGCCGGCACCTGCTGGCGGTCCAGCGAGGCAGGGCGGTATTCCGGGCTGGTGGCCAGGCGGCGCAGTTCCTCCGGCATCTCGATCTCCTCGGGTACCGCGCACAGGCCGAGTCGCGCCAGCAGCGCGCCAAAGCGCGGCGACGCGGTCAGCACGGCGAACGGCGCGGCAAACACCATGCCGGTGAGCAGCGGCGCGGCCCAGATCAGCGCGCCCGGCGCCTTGACGACCAGCAGCGCGAACAGCGTCAGCCCGAACAGCGTCTGCGGCCACAGCCCGGCGATGGCGGTCTGCCAGCTCAGGCCCTGCACGTCGCGCTGCTGGCCGTTCCAGACGGTGGCGCGGCCGAACAACAGCCCGATCATGAACAGCGACACGCGGAACGAGGCGACGGGCGCGAACAGCACCGAGAAGCTGATTTCCGTCAGGCTACTGGCGAGGAAGCGGAAGAACCCGCCATAGCGCGCCATCGCGCCCTTGGTCAGCACGGCATCGACCATGCCGGCGAGCTTGGGCGCAAGGCTCATCAGGAAGCAGGTGCCGAACAGCGTCATGCCGAGGCTGATCTGCGTTTCGCTCATCGTGCCCGGCTCGAACACCTTCAGCGCCGACAGCACGATCATCGTCATCCAGGCGATGGAGCCGAGATACATCAGGATGGCGAGCGCGATTTGCAGGCGGCTCAAGGGCAAGAGGCCGGGCAGACCGAGCAGCCGGAAATATTGCATGTTGCCCTGGCACCAGCGCAGGTCACGCTTGGTGAATTCCAGGATGGAGGGCGGGTTGTCTTCCCAGCTTCCGCCTTCGGTGGGGGCGACGCGCACCTCGAAGCCGGCGCGGCGCATCAATGTCGCCTCCACCTGGTCGTGGCTGAGCACGCAGCCGCCGAGCGGCGCCTTGCCGGGCAGCATCGGCAATTCGCAATGCTGGGTGAAGGGCGCGACGCGGATGAACGCATTATGCCCCCAATACGGGCCGCAATCGGCCATCCACCAGGCCGAGCCCATGGTGTAGGAGCGCATGGCGTGGCGCATGCCGAACTGGAACACGCGGGCGAACGCGCTGGGCGAAGGCGTGCCGACCACGAGGCTCTGCAGGATGCCGATCTTGGGGTAGGCCTCCATGACGCGCACGAAGCGCACGATCTCAGCGCCCGACATCAAGCTGTCGGCGTCGAGCGGCAGCATCAGCTCGTATTTCGCGCCCCAGCGGTTGAGGAAGTCGCGAACATTGCCGGCCTTGTAGCCGTCATTGCGCTCGCGCCGGCGATAGACCGCGCGGCCCTGCTCGGCAAAGCTGGCGCTCCATTCCTCGAACAAATGCGCCTCGCGCGCCGCGACGCCTGCGTCCGAGGTGTCGGAGAGCACGAAGAAATCGAAGCGGTCGCCATAGCCGGTCTCGTCGAGGCTCTGGCGGATGATGGAAAGCCGGGCGAAAGCGCGCGCGGGGTCTTCGTTGCGCAGCGTCATCAGCACGGCGGTACGCAAGGCTATGGGGGTGCGGCGGCGGGTGGCCTTCAGGAATGGCGACACCTGCGCGGTGGCCTGGCCGGAGATGTGCAGCAACCAAAAGCCGATCACCGCGTTCCAGAAGCCGATCACCGTCCATGGCGTGCCGATGACGAAGGCGGCGAAGATGCCGAAATCCAGCATCGTCCAGCCGTCGTCGCCGACAACGCGTGCCATCGTATAGGCGAGGACGGCGATGGTGATCAGGTTCAGCGCGGCGACCAGCAGGCGGCGCCGGAAGATCGCGCTGGTACGCTGCAAGCCCGCAGGTGTCAGAGCTGCGGATGAGCTTGTCGCCGCAAGCCGCAGATGGATCCGTTCTTTCATACGTTCGCTTTCCCCGTCAGGCTAGGTGGGTACGATGTGCTAAGCAGGCATGCTTTGGTTGCCCAACGGATGCCTGGATCGAGGCCTTTGTTGTCGCAGCGTTTTTTTCCAAAACCGGGAAGGCCACTTTTGGAAACCCTACTTAGCAACACGCTGGCATAGTGGTGTAAGTCGTTCACAAATTCGCGAGGCCAAATTGGAGCGAGAGAAAACTTTTGCCGAAGCGTCACCGTTGGCGCGGGCATTGTATTACACAGGTCCAGCCCGCGCGGAACTGAGGAATGTAAGGATCGGGACATTAACGGGAGGTGACAATCGCGAGGCCTATGCTTTGGTTAAGACGGTGTTTTCCGGAATCAGCCGGGGCACCGAAAGACTTGTATTCGAGGGGCGTCTACCACCCGGCGAATGGGAGCGGATGCGCTGCCCAAACCAGGAGGGAAGCTTCCCCTTCCCGGTAAAATACGGATATGCGGTTGTGGGCGTCGTCGAGGACGGCCCACGGAACCTGATCGGCAAATCCGCGTTCGTGCTACACCCGCATCAGGACCGTTTTGTGTTGCCGGCTGGCGACCTTGTTCTCGTGGCCGAGCACGTGCCGCCGCGCCGCGTGACGCTGGCCGCCAATACGGAGACCGCTCTCAACGCGCTGTGGGACAGCGGCGCCAGTGCTGGACAACGGATCGTCGTCATAGGCGGAGGTATTGTGGGTTGCCTGATCGCATGGCTGGCCGCCCGCCTGCCGGGCGCCGAGGTGACGCTGATCGACATCCAGGAGGCGCGGCGCTCTGTCGCGGAGGCGCTGGGTGCGCGCTTCGCCTTGCCGGAGGATGCTAGAGCCTGCCGCGAGGCCGATATCGTGTTCCACACCAGCGCCTCGGAGGCAGGTTTGCGCCTGGCGCTGGATTTGGCGGGCTTCGAGGCGCGCATCGTCGAGGTGAGCTGGTTTGGCGAGAAGCTGGTCAGCCTGCCGCTGGGCGGGCCGTTTCATAGTCAGCGGTTGGAAATCGTCTCATCGCAGGTGGGCAATGTTTCGCCGAAGCTCCGCGCCCGCTGGCCGCATCGCCGCCGCATGGAGGTTGCGCTGCGCCTGCTGGATGACGCCCGCCTAGACGCGCTGATCACCGAGGAGATCGCCTTCGAGGATCTTCCCGAGGCGCTTCCGCGTCTCTTGGCGGCCGACGCGCCGGGCTTGGCCACGGCGATCCGCTATCCGTGACTAGGCGTCGAGGGCGATGTCAGCCCTTGGCCTCCAAAGGGAAATTCGCGCCGTGAAAATGCGTGACTCCACGGTGCATGCCTTTGCTCCATGAAGTCACGCGGACGCACGGCTCAATTGGGATAATAAGGCCAACCTTCCGGCGGGTTCCCGTTGAAGAATCGCTCGATCTCCGCGGCATTCGTACCCGGCGACGTGACATAATGATGGTGCCGGCTTGCATAAGGCTCATAGACGCGCTGGGCGGCGAAGACGGTTGCTGAAGTGCTGGCAACCATGAGAAGCGCCAGGGCGATAGTGTGTTTCTTGAACATCGGAGGCTCCTTCCTGAAAGGCCACCGGATGCGGTGGGCCTCCTAAGGAAATAGCGTTTCCTAGCGCAGGCCCTATATACCCCCCGGCTATGCCGGACGGCCTGTCCGACATGGCTAAGCAGGTTGGCGTTGGCAGGCCAAGGAATGACCTGCTTAGGGTCTTTGCCTGCGCATCGATTTTACCAAACTCCGGCCAAGCCTGCGTTTGGATCGATGCGGCTGTTCGCGCATCATTTTTCGTGAAAATCGGAAGACCACTTTTCGAAATGATGCTTAGCCGATGGCATCACGGATCGGCGATAGCCAAGGCGGCGAAGACGCCAGCTTCGTCAGCGAGTCAGATGGTAGCCGGCTGGGAGCCGTCTGCCGCGAGCCGGCATGAAGTCCGGCCCGGAGTGGGAGCCATGTGCAGCCGCTCCGGGAGTTGCTTCATTTGCAATTGAAGGTGACCTCGCGCACGATCACATTATTGCTCTCATTGGTTTCATGAATGGCATTGTAGGGATCGACGATGATGAACACCTTGCGCTTGCCTTTGAAGCCTCGATCGTCCTTCACCGCACCCTTGCCGGCCAGAATGTCCGTGGAGAAGAGTTCGTTTGGTTGGAGTGCATTGGGGACGATGTCCTCGTCCTTGATGTCGAGATTTTCAGGAAGGTAAACGGCAGAGATCGGCTTGGCCAGGAGCCTTTCGGCCCGTGCATTACCCCTGTTTTTTATTGCGATTGTACCCTTGATCAGCGGATCGTCGACGCCGCAGCCACCGGCCTCGACAATGGTTTCGCTCTCGACGATCGCGATATCCGGGCCCGGGCCCACTATGGCTGGCGTTACCGTCGCAACCGGAGTCGCCTCCGGCGCCGGCTCTTTCTTCTTCTTTTGCGCCATCGCACTCTGGCCAGCCAGGGCGATCGCACCCACAAGTGACAAAGCTGCAACCGCGTAAAAAGGTCTCATATCAAATCCCACCGTTGTTACATATACGCCGTTAAACACCTGCCTGCGCTGTAGAGGCCCTACAGCAGGCGCCAGCACTACCAGACTTTTCAGCGAGCAGGCAACGCGGAGTTAGCATATTCTTCAGCGCACCTTCGGCCTGGGCAAAATAGCTCGGCCGGGTTGATTTTTCGGCACAGTTGCCCAATCCGCAATTCGGTATCGCCGATGGTCACTGGATGCCTTTATTGCTGACCGGCCAACGCCGAGAAGCGCGATCAAAAAAAAATGGGGCACCGGTTTTCCTTTAAAATCGCACGGGCCAATGAGAATCTAGAGCCTTCTGCTTTTCGGTGTTCGGCAGCGGGCCATGCTTTATACTCCGTCGCTCGGGGTAAACCGTCGCTGCTTCTTCCTTGCTTCGTCGCTCGGGGTAAATCCTCGCTCCTGGCGTCATTCCCGCGAAAGCAGGAACCCAGTATTCCGCGGCGTCGCCAGTGCTTTACTGGGTCCCCGCTTTCGCGGGGATGACGTCCTGGCGTGAGACTGGCGCGCGGTTTCATACACCGTCGCCAATGGCGCCTCGGCGTAAAGGACGCGGTCCTGGATGGACGCCCCGAGGGTCTTGCTTAGAGCGGCGGATTTTAAACCGGACCTGGAGCGCCGCTCTATATCTCTGTTTGAGCATCGGACCGAAAACCGCTTCGCACTTTTCGGTCCGATGCTTCAGAGCGCGATCAGGAAAGAAACGAGAGCGACCACGGAACTATGGTGTTTCCACAAGAAGTGATCCCACCCTACCGCGCAACGCCCAATAACGCCGTTAAGCAGAAACGCTTGTTTCAGGAGCTTCTGGACTGGCGCGGTTTGCCGGTGGGCCGCCAGAAAGACAGGCAAATCCGCCCCCTGTTTTGAGTGAGCCACTTGGCCGATAACCCTCGTGTTTTCCGGAGTTTGCGGGTTGGGTCCGGCTGCCATGCCAAGAGGTTCGGCTCGGCTGATGTCCGGTCGCAGCGGTATCATCGACCGGCGTTGATCTACAGGCGAGAAGCCCCATTCCGATCCAATCGGAATGGAAATGGCTCCTGCGACGAGCAGGTTGCTCGCCGTTTCTTATTTTCGCGCCTCCGACGTTTTGGGTTCTGAGAGTCCACGTTGAGGGGGATGGGAATCGCTCTGTTCAGGCTTGGAAGGCCCGCTATATGGCTTTTCGCCTTTCACGGACGACGCGCCCGTTGGCGATTTCGTCGGGCTGTAAGTGGCCCAGAAATGAGAAAGATGTTTCTCCACGATGCGATCATAATCGCCGCTCTCCTTGAGCTTCGCCACAGCGGCATTGACGTAATAAAGCATCGTACGCGCCTGGGGATGCGTCTTCGAAACAATCGCGTGAATGGTTTGGATTTTAATTGGCCGCGGGAGAGCCTTAACTTTGTCGGACATGCCGAGGGTCGACGCTATGACTATTCCGGTCATTTCTGAAGAAACGATCGCATCGACCGTCTGTTGTTCGAGCATACTGAAGCATTCCTGCAAACTGGCGGGGCGGATGAGCGTTACCTTGCCATCCTTCGCCCAGTTGCGCCCTCCTCCATCGACGTCGTCTAGACCATCGTCGATCGTCAGACATACTTTCTTACCGATCACTTCGGCATCGGATTCGAATTTCGAAGTCGTGTCTTTCCTCACGAAGAGAACTTCAAAAACCTCATAGAGAGGTTCGGAGTAGAAGAATTTTTCGCAGCGGTATTTTGCATCGACATCGTGCTCCTCGACATCATCGCAATCGGGCATTTCCCAAGGAAAACCCACATCGAAAGCGCGACTTGTAAGGAGCGGGTTGAGGTGGGCGGCCCAATCGTTCACCCACGAAATTCTATAATCGAACTCTCCTTCGGAATCTTTTTTGATAAGATCCATCGATGCGGAGAGAATTTCCGTCAACATCCCGCCATTCTGCAGATCACGGCCGGTCAGCGGCGCATAGCCTTCAGCGGTAAGGAATTCGACGCGCTTTACAAAGCTCGACATGAGGAATTTGCTTGCTTGAGACTTTGCAGTAGGCGCTGGAATTATCGGGGCTCCGGGCGGCTTCTGCCCCTGTCCCTGAGCCTGTCCGATACAAGGAATTCGCAGGACTAAGCCAGGCGCCACTAAGGATGCATTATTACCCAGTCGATCCTGATTGGCGTAAAAAATAATCCGCCACTGTGCGATGTTACCATATGTTTTGGTTGCAATTGAGGCGAGCGTCTCGTCCTTTTTGACAATGTATTCAGTCCCGCAGGTTTGCGCTATCGCCGTTTGCTGATGGCTTGAAATCAGAAATGAGCAAAAGACAATGAGCAGCAAACGTTTAGTCATGAAGTTTGAGAAAATGAAGTTTCGTGTCATAGTCCAAACCCCGTATAATTACGTATCAAGTAGAAGCGATCTTGTTTCCCCGTATAATATCATCATCATCAGAAATTTCTCTATCATTTATGGTTAATCTGGGGAAATTGCAGAATATGTCTTTGGTCGCTATTTTGAAAAACTGCACATTTGATTTAGAACGGTTTTAAAGTACCTCAAAACCTGCGGAACCATGCGGCTCTCAAGCATTCGCAAAGGCGGGGAACGGCCGGCCGACTGAGCGCGGGAAAGGCTTGCCGCTGCCGCGCGGCAGGCTCGGGCAAGGCGCGTGCTCTACCCTTCACCCGAGCCATCCGATGGACGAAGCAGGATTTCCCAAAAGTGGACACCGGTTCTGGGATAAAAATCCTGCTCAAACAAAGGACTCTAAGCTGCCATTTGTTGGCGTAGCCAGGAATGGCTGCTTAGGCGGCTTCAGCCCTTTGCCAAAGCGTGATCCTTCCGGAAAAACCGGTTTTGCGCTGTTACGGATCATGCGGCTCGGGATTTGCGCGACGGACCGGGAGACGCCGATGGACATCGTGGACCGCATCAACGCGGAAAAGACCCTCATCTTCACCGTGACGCCGGGCCGCAGCGGCACGAAATATCTTTGCGCCCTGCTCGGCTCGGTGCCGGGCATCGCCAGCCATCACGAGCCGCTGCCCGATTTCGTCTCCGCGATGCGGCGCGCCCAGCAGGCCCCCGAGATGGCCTTCGCTTTCCTGCGCGACGTAAAGCTGCCCTTCATCGCCGGGCTCCCCAGCCCGATCTATGCCGAGACCTCGCATCTATTCTGCAAGGGCTTTTTCGAGCCGGCCATCCTGATGGGCCTGCGCCCCAAGCTGATCATCCTGCGCCGCCCGCCCAGCGAGGTCGCCTGGAGCCTGGTGGAACGCGACACCATCCCCGCGCGCACCCCATACGGATGCCTCTATCTGCTCGACCCGCGCGACCCCGGCGTGATGCCGCTGCGCGGCTGGGAGCGCATGACCGACTATCAGCTCTGCTTCTGGTATGCGCTGGAAATCGAGCGCCGCCAGCTCCGCTATGCCGACTTCGCCGCGCAGCTCGGCCTCGCTTGCTTCGAGGTGTTGCAACGCGACCTGGGCACATCCGAGGTATTCGCCGCGATGATGCGGACGCTGGACATCCCGATGAACGGCACCGCCGTCTCCGACCATGAGTCGATCAGCGCGGTACGCCATAACGGCAATAAGCGCCGGCTGGTCAAGCCGGACAACCTCGAAGCCCAAGAGGCCGAGCTGTGGCAGGCGATGCTGAGCTATGAGCCGTTGCTCTCCTCCGCCATCGAGGCGAAATACCAGGCTGGCGGGAAAGCGGCGGCGGCGGCATAAGCGGGCGCGGTCGCAAAGCAGAGTTTCTCGGGGTAACCCCTCGCCCCCTCTTGCTTACTTGGTCGCTTGGGATAAACCCTCGCTCCCCCCTTGCTGGGTTGCTCGGGATAAACCCTCGCTCGGTGGCGTCATTCCCGCGAAAACGGGAACCCAGTAAACACTGGAATCGCTGCGGAGTACTGGGTCCCCGCTTTCGCGGGGATGACGGCAGGGGGGGAGGCTTCCTGGTGCCACCTATACACACGGGAATGCCCAATGCCCTTTCCATCTCTATCGAGCCGGAAAATGCTCTCAGTCTTTACCTGGTCGCACGCTCTCGCGCTCCGGCGACGACGCAATCCGGTTTCGACCGGCGGCGCGGAAGCAATACACGCACAAGGCTGAGACCGCCGCGCACCTCATTCGGCGCGGTGGGCAGGGCAACCGGTTGGAGATTGGCCAACAGCCACGTCGGCCGCAGGCGCCGAAGTGCCTTTGAGCCGCGCTTCAAGTTCGTTGATCCGCTTGCGCTGGGCGCGATCCTTCTCGAAGCGCTTCGTGTCGTCGCGGATGACGGCGGCGATGGCGCAGACCTTGCCGTCGGGCGAATGCAGAAGCGCCACGGTGAACGCGATCGAAAGCGAACCGCCGGCCTTGTCGATGGCTGGCACCTGGAGCACATCGGCGCCATATTTGGTGACGCCGGTCTCCATCGTCTTGGCATAGCCTTCCCAATGCCGCTCACGCAGCCGTTCGGGCGTTATGATGTCCAGCGTCTGGCCAAGCGCCTCAGCCTCGCTATAACCGAAAATCCGCTCGGCGGCCTTGTTCCACAAGGTGATCACGCCGCCGACATCGCTGACAACCACGGCGTCGCCCATGGCGGCAACCAGGTTGTTGAGATCGACCGTCGTTTGCATGCCGGTATCCTCGTTTGCCTATCCTCTAGAGCGGGATGATTTTAGACGGGCTCGGCTATCCCGCTCTAGAATCTTGTCTTAACGCTCGATTTTTCCGAAAAGTGGTATCCACTTTTTGGATCTCGCTCTAGCAAAGAACGGCGACGCCACAAAGACGCCGCCGCACCGCTCGGAGGAGAGAGAAGTCAATGTCCGCCCGCTTGCTAACGGGAAACCTGCTTAGACCGCCTTGGCCTGATGAAGCTGCTCAATACGGTCCGGCGTGTAGCCAAGTTCGGCCAGCACTTCCGAGGTGTGCTCGCCGAGCAGCGGCGATCCCGTGATCTCCACGGTCATGTCGGAGAACTTGATCGGGCTACCGACCGTCAGGTATTTGCCGCGCACCTTGTGATCGACTTCGGCGATGGTGCCGCTCTCGCGCAGCGACTTGTCCACGGACAGTTCCTTCATCGACAGCACGGGCGCGCAAGGGATGTCATATTTGCGCAGGATGTCCACGGCCTCGAACTTGGTCTTGTCCGAAAGCCACCGCTCGATGGTTGCGAAGATCTCTACGATATGCGGCTGACGCGCCTGCGCGGTCATATAGGCCGGATCGGTCTTCCACTCGGGCTTGCCGATGGCGTCGGCGATCGGATCCCAGGCATGGCCCTGGACGGTAAAGTAGATATAGGCGTTCGGGTCGGTCTCCCAGCCCTTGCACTTCAGCACCCAGCCCGGCTGGCCACCACCGCCGGCATTGCCGCCGCGCGGCACCACATCGGTGAACTCGCCATGCGGATATTGCGGGTATTCCTCCAGGTAGCCGATGCGATCGAGGCGCTGCTGGTCGCGCAGTTTGACACGGCACAGGTTCAGCACGCTGTCCTGCATCGACACGGCCACCTTCTGGCCCTTGCCGTTCTTGTCGCGCGAGCGCAGCGCCGTCAGGATGCCGATGGCGAGGTGCATGCCGGTGTTGCTGTCGCCCAAAGCGGCGGCGCTGATGGTCGGCGGGCCGTCCCAGAAGCCGGTCGTGGAGGCCGCGCCGCCCGCGCATTGCGCCACATTCTCATAGACCTTGAGGTCGTCATAGTGGTGGCCGTCGGAGAAGCCCTTCACCGAGGCGAGAATCATCCGGGGGTTCAGCTCCAGGATACGCTGCCAGGTGAAGCCCATGCGGTCGAGCGCGCCGGGGCCGAAATTCTCCACCATCACGTCGGAGACCTTGATCAGCTTCTCCAGCACCTCCTTGCCCTCGGGCTTCTTGGTGTCAAGCGTCAGTGACCGCTTGTTGGAGTTCAGCATGGTGAAATACAGCGCGTCGGCGTCGGGGATGTCGCGAAGCTGGGCGCGCGTCACGTCGCCGGAACCGGGGCGCTCCACCTTGATCACGTCCGCGCCGAACCACGCCAGAAGCTGGGTGCAGGCGGGGCCAGCCTGGACGTGGGTGAAGTCGATAATCTTGATGCCTTCAAGTGCTTTGGTCATGAGGGTTTCCTTGCCGTCCCTGATGTTATTCCGATGCCTAATCTATTTCTTGCGCACCACGACGCTTTGCGGGTTGAGGCTGCCGATATTGCCGCTCTCGCTGCCCGCCGCCGGATCGATGACCGCATTGATGAGGGTCGGCTTGCCCGAATCCATCGCCGCGTCGACAGCGCGTTTCAACTCGTCGGGGGTGGTCGCGTTGACGCCGATGCCGCCGAAGGCTTCCATCATCTTGTCGTAGCGCGAGCCCTTGACGAACACGGTCGTCCCCGGATCGCGGCCCGTGGGATCGATGTCGGTGCCGCGATAGATGCCGTCATTGTTGAACACGACGATGCAGACCGGCAGGTTGTATCGGCAGATAGTCTCCACCTCCATGCCGGAGAAGCCGAAGGCGCTGTCACCCTCGACGGCGAGCACTGGCTTGCCGGTCTCCACCGCCGCGCCGACGGCGAAGCCCATGCCGATGCCCATGATGCCCCAGGTGCCCACATCCAGGCGCTTGCGCGGCTGGTACATGTCGATGACACCGCGCGCCAAATCGAGCGTGTTGGCGCCTTCATTGACGAGGATGGCGTCCGGGCGTTCCTTGATGACGGTGCGCAGCGCGCCGAGCGCCGAGTGAAAGTCCATCGGCGCGGTGTTCTTCATCAGCTTGGACGCCATTTTGGCAATGTTGGCTTCCTTCTTGGCGTTGATCGTGGCCGTCCAGTCGGCCGGCGGGGCCTGCCACTTGCCGTCCATGGCATCGAGCAGCGCCGTCACGCAGGAGCCGATATCGCCCACCACCGGCGCGACGATCTCGACATTGGAGTCCATCTCCTTGGGCTCGATGTCGATCTGGATGAATTTCTTCGGCGCATCGCCCCAGGTTTTGCCCTTGCCGTGGCTGAGCAGCCAATTGAGCCGCGCGCCGATCAGCATCACCACGTCGGCGTCCTTCAACACCGTCGAACGCGCCGCGCCCGCCGACTGCGGATGCGTGTCGGGCAGCAGCCCCTTGGCCATGCTCATCGGCAGAAACGGAATGCCGCTTTTCTCCACCAGGGCGCGAACGGCCTCGTCGGCCTGGGCGTAGGCCGCACCCTTGCCGAGGATGATCAGCGGACGCTTTGCCGCTTTCAGCACGTCGAGCGCGCGCTTGATGGCTGACGGCGCGGGGATTTGCGCCGGCGCCGCATCGATGACCTTGACCAGCGATTTGGCGCCGGCTTCGCCGTCCATAACCTGCGCGAACAGCTTGGCCGGCAGATCCAGATACACGCCGCCCGGACGCCCGGATACCGCCGCGCGAATGGCGCGCGCAACCGCAATGCCGATATCGGCCGCATGCAGCACGCGGAACGCCGCCTTGCACAGCGGCTTGGCGATGGCGAGCTGGTCCATCTCCTCATAGTCGCCCTGCTGCAGATCGACGATCTCGCGCTCGGACGAGCCGGAAATGAGGATCATCGGAAAACAGTTGGTGGTGGCATTGGCCAGCGCCGTCAGGCCGTTGAGGAAGCCGGGCGCCGACACGGTGAGGCAGATGCCGGGCTTCTTCGTCAGGAAGCCGGCGATGGCGGCGGCGTTGCCCGCATTCTGCTCGTGGCGAAAGGAGATAACGCGGATGCCCTCGGCCTGGGCGTAGCGGCCCAGATCGGTGATCGGGATGCCGGGCACGCCATAGATTGTGTCGATGCCGTTCAGCTTCAGCGCGTCGATGACGAGGTGAAAGCCGTCGGTAAGTTCGGGTTCGGCCTTGGACTTGGGGCCGATACCGAGCGGATAGGACGCCGGCACGAAGGGGCGCGGGCCGCCTGGCGTGGGCACGATGCCGAGCGGATAGGACGCAGGAACGAAGGACGGCGCTGCATCTTGCGCTGCGACTGGAACGGGGCTGTCAGGCGCCCCCTTTGCGAAAAAATTCACGCTACTCCTCCCGGTTCTTCAAAAATATTGGCTAGTTGAGGTCGACGTATTTTTCGACGTGATCGCGCAATGTCAGCGTGTGCTCGCGCACGAGACGCTCGGCGGATGCATTGTCCCGCTGCTGAAGCGCCGCTATAATTTGCGAATGATCGTCGACGGAGCGCTTAATGCGGTCGTGATCGCCGATGATCCGATGGCGAATCGCGCGCATGTGAATGAACAGGCCGTCGGTGATCTCGGCGATCAAGGGATTGCCGCTTGCCTTGATGATGGCCTGATGGAAGCGAATGTTCGCCTCGCTATAGGCGCCGATATCCGCCAGCGGATCGCTTTGGGGATGGGCCTCGACGAGGTGATGCAGGGCCTTGATGTCGGCGTCGCTCGCAGTTTCGGCGACGAGGCGGGCAGCCATGCTCTCCAGGGCCGCCCAGACAGCGATCATCTCAAGGATCTCGGCCTTGGTCTTTCTGACGATGAAAACACCGCGCCGGGCGACGATCTTCACCAGACGCTCATTGTCGAGCAGGGCCAGCGCCTCGCGCAGCGGCGTTCGCGAGACCCCGAAGCGGGCGGACAGATTGCGCTCGTCGAGTCTCAGCTCCGCATCGGGTGCGTAGATATCCATGCGCACAATCGCGGCCTTCATGGCGTCATAGGCGCGGGTCTTGAGGCTTACGGCGCTGCCGAGCGGACCGATGTTTAGGCGGTTATCGGACATGCGCAGACGCGACCTCGCTCAATAATTTGGCATATTGTATTTGGTATACCAGAATGGGTGGCATGGCAAGGGCCTCGGTCAAGCATGGCGGCGCTCGCCGGCAAAAAATGGCGTCTTGACGCTCGCAGATTGCTGGGACGACGGACGACCTCGCCGCAAGGAACATGGCGATGATGGGGTGCCGGGTTCGCCAACGGTGGGGCCGCTGCGCAGGGCTGAATGTTCGATCTGTTCAGAGAAAACGGGCCGGCGACGCGGTAGGCAGAGGGCGCCGGTTATCGTGATGCGCCGATGACGGTGGCGCGCTGGGGATGCCCGCCCAGAGCCCACCGGTAATGTATCCAG
>Ga0307513_10005503_pt1 | contig 16721 bp, 19 predicted proteins | sample 15_EM_MG_FD_202174 | JGI IMG/M metagenome (GOLD analysis project Ga0307513, IMG submission 202174) | Populus trichocarpa ectomycorrhiza microbial communities from riparian zone in the Pacific Northwest, United States - 15_EM | ecosystem: Host-associated > Plants > Roots > Unclassified | place... | reverse complement strand
GCTTGCTCAAATGTTTTATCCCCACCGTATAGGGAGCTCGCCGACTCGTGGCCCACTTGGATTGCCGCTGAGCCTGATTTGCCCTGCGTTACTGATTGATTCACACCTATCATATATCTTACACAAGTAGGAAATATCAGCGGTCTCAATTGTATTGCCGTTGAGCTATATTTTGCGCAAATTTATCGGGTGCTGCTCAGGTTCACTCCGTTCCTCCCATCTCCCGCTTTCTCGCACTTCCTTTCTCTTCTTTGGCTAGCTAGCTGGATTTATAGCACCATTCTTCTTCGAAAAACCACGGCGTCGACATCACTTTCTGCGAAAGGGTTCGATCCACAGCTCCTCCCAACCTCCCTCGCTCTACGATACTACCATGTTCATCTACACTGCTGCTCTTGCCCTTGTTCCCCTCTCCCTCGCTGCGCCAGTCGTCGATCGCCTCGCCCCCATCTTCCGCGCTGCCGATGTCAGTGGACGCAATACCACCGGTGGTTACATTGTATCCATTAAGTCGAACACTGTCGATCCCCGCAACCGACTCCAGTGGTTAAGTAAAGTCCTTGGCGCTCAAGGTATAACCATTGACGATGACACCACCCAATCACTCGCACTCGACTGGAGTGAGAGTATCTTCAACGGCATCTCTGGCACTTTCTCAACCGAGGCTCTCAACGTCCTCCGGCAGCAACCCGAAGTCGCTTGGGTCGAAGAAGGTTCGTCTCTCAGTCTAATTGTTGGGTAGCGAATGAGCCCCACGCCTCGTTACGACTACAGATCTTGAAATGCGCCCCACTGCCCCTGTCACACTGGATCAAGGGCCCTGGGGTCTCGCTCGCATCTCGAGCGGGGCAGCCGGGCTCGCAAGCAAGAACCCCAATCTCCTCAACTTCCCATACACACTAGACGATTCTGCTGGTCGTGGTACACATGCCTTTATCCCCGACTCGGGCTGTAATATCAACCATGACGACCTCAAAGGTCGCGCAAATTGCTTTCCCTCAGATAAACCCTGTGACGACAAAACTGGACGTAAGTACCTCCGTCCCCAGATCATATCACCCCGTAATGCAATATGACCGCCTGACAACGCGATCAACGCGCCCATAACATAACAAGACCGCACTAATGTCCAACGACCCTTTCCTCTTCGCTAGCGGGTGCACAAAGACAACTGAAACTCTTCTCCTTCTCTCCTTCCAGATGGCACACATATCGCTGCCACACTCGGTGGTCTTAATTTTGGCGTGGTTAAGCGGGCCACCCTCCACTGCGGCAGGATCACAGAGGCCGATGGCACCCACACAACATCGAAACTCGTCACCTTCCTCAACGCCGCCGCTGCGGCAGCCCTCTCCATCCCAAATCCCACCGTCATTTCGATAAGTTTGAATTCCGCAGCTCCCAATATTTCCCTTGAACGTACGGTATGTATTCTCCTTGTTAACTACGAGCACCCTGCGGCCGCTAACATGCGTCCCACAGGTGTCCAAAATCATTAAGCTTGGGGTCCCCATCGTCGTCGCCGCCGGAAATGACGCTCAAGACGCAGGCAAATTTTCCCCTGGCCTTCTCACCGAAGTCATCACCGTCGGTGCAACCACCATCGATGACACCTTCGCCTCCTTCTCCAACTTTGGCGACAAGGTCGATATCCTCGCCCCAGGCAAGGACATTACCTCTGCCGGCATCGGAGCCAACGACGCTGTTTCCAGACAGAGTGGTACTAGCTTCGCTGCGTGAGTTGTGTCGTGCTTGGGTCACTCCGCGAGTGTGGGCACTGATTCTCATTCGCTAAGTCCTCACGTTGCCGGCGTCGCGCTCCAAATCATGGCAATAGAGGGCAAGCTCTCCCCCAAAGCTCTCACCGCCCGTCTTATTGCCCTTAGCACTCGCAACGCGATCAAGGGTCTCCCAGACAAAAAAACTCCCAACCTGCTCGTATCCAACGGGCAGTCCTCAAGGTAAATTTGCCCTGAAGTGTCTGGAGTCTCCTCTTCTTCTTCTGCCTCGTGGGCCTGTGCTCTCGTCTCGCTTCTTATCTCCGCTCCTCATGTGCCGTCCTGTCCTCCTTTTGCTTTATACCATTCCTCCACTCTCCTTTCATTGTCTTTAGGGTTTCCGGGTGCAATGGATGCCAAATGTGAACATGAAAGTGCAAATGCAGAGACATGCCAAAGGTCGGTTGAGATTCAGCTTTTACTTGTATGCAAGGTAAGTTAAGATACTGACGATATGTGTGAGTTATATATATACCGTCCAGTGAGGCACTGGAAAGTGGAACGCGTCAGAACCAGTTTGAACACGGTCACACACGAAGAGGACTCCGCAAACGCTTCATCCATAGTAGTGGTAAAAACTATGGATTATAATATGTATATCCCACAGTGCAGATGGTCTTTTCTCGGACTATTCCCGATTTATTCACCTCGGAATAGTTACTTCCACCCGTTGTGTTATGCACCCCACTCCTCGTCGGTGAGTGCAAGGCCACCAAATGAGTTCAGAAACTGTCACTGGCTTTACGCAAGCGCCCGTCGGTTATCACTTCATGAGTCGGTAATTGATGGGCCCAAGTACAACCTTCGGTGTATATAACTTAGCCATTTGGTTTGCCTATTTCGGAAGTTGTATGGCGCAATTTCCGCCGCAACAGAGCATGCAGTGCTCCACTATGGATAGTGTTGGTGTTGTCTCTTTGATAGATTCACGTCACCCTGATTGTTTATCTGGAAGGCTTGAATGAATCCCTTCTTCACTCACTAGTAGGAGTTTTACGCTGTGCCGCAACCCCTGACCCACTCTCTTCGACGCCTCGTTAGGTCGGAGTCGTATATCCCAGAGACGAGGTAGTTCCAACTTACCTTCGCTATTGATTCATTCACCGTATTTAGTACTTGGTGCTAAGTATAGGTTTGCAAAAACTCAGTGGCCGTAAAGTAAATATTTCTTGACCTCGCGCGTTATTCAAATGAACTCATGTATTTTGACGACGCGGCCTATCGACGTACTTTGAATTAATCTGGAAAACACCAAAGTGAGAAGAGGGAGCTACTACTCGAGGCTGTCGCCTCGGCACTTCTCAGCACCACTGCTACCATTGACTGGGCTCATCATGAGGCCCTCACGGAGGGCAGGTATGTACAACAATCACCGGAGGCATCTGCGAAAGACAGACAATTATAATACAATAAACACCCCTGACTTCAAATTCAGCAGATCAGTGTACAAGAGACAAAGCAGAAAAAACAGAAGATAAGGCTGGGGAAAGAAACTCGCCCGTGATTGGTTTCGTTGGTATAGTGAAAGGTCAAGAATGGACACGGCCATACGATCGAAAGAAATAGAAAGGGAAGCGTAAGCTACATGCGAACTCAAGCTTTGGGAGGTTGCTCAATCACAACAACGTGAGACACATAATAGTATGGACGAACGAAAGGAACGAACGATTAGAAGACATACGCAGGTGATAAACAGCAGAGGGGGGAGCGGCGGGGGCATAAATGATACATTTTTGAGCGGGTCAAGGACGCTTAGGGGAACGAGTCGAGATAACAAGAACACCGAGTCCGTCCTCTCTCCGCAGCAGCATAGGGTCGTAATTTGTTGGTGATTCGCATATATTGTATGCCAGTCGTCTTCTTGTGCTCCTCGTCCGCAGCGGAGAGGTACTTTCCATACTATCATACACCCAGGTGTCAGCTAACACCCTGCATCCTGCATCGTCGCATCCCCCGACAAACCCTCCACAGCCCCAGTGGTAGGGGAGATACTGGGTTTCCGTTCGCCATACGCGCCATCGCCTATCGCACCTCCATAGCCAAAGGGTGGCGGGCCGGGTGGGGGCGGCGCGGTCCCATAGCGCATCATAGGTGTGGGATCCGAGTTCGAATGGCGCGGTCGGCCGTAGGGATGTGCGTGCGCGTGCGTAGTGGGACTCGTGATAGGTCCGTGGGGCGGAGGGTACGAGTGCGAGTGTGAATAGTGCGGGGGGAAGTGGTGGGGTGTTTGCGGGAAGTGCTGGTGGTCTGACGAGGCCGAGGTCGGCGTGGGGGTCTGCTGATGCTGATGCGGTGGAGGAATGTGCGTATGTGCGTATGACATAGACAGTTGTGGGTGGCTGGGCCTGTGCGAAGTCATACTCATGTTCCCGTGCCGATGGACGCCGTCATTGATGTGTGGCTGGGTATAGGAGCGGTTGAGAAACTGCGGCGGAGGACCCATCGACGTCGGGCTGGTTGAAAGCTGGGTGGCATTCGTCGCGCTCACCGAGGGTCGGCGGTGCATCGCAGGAGGGGGACCGGCAACAGGCGGCAATCCCATGGGGTTAATTGGTCCTCCTGAAGGTCCGGAGTCCGGTCCTCCATTTCCATTGGCAGAAGCTGAGTGACCCGAGCCGGCGCGTCCCGATGGGTTGACCCGTCCGCTGCTGCCGCTCGTGGAAGACTACGAAATAACAAAAATAGCACGAGAGACGATTTGGTGGGTCAGATTAGGTGAATAGGTAGAGCAATAAGAGGGCCAAACGCACCTTGCGTGCATGGGTTCCCGCAGGGATTGAAGCAGCGACGCGTGCGGCCTTATTTCTCTCCGTCTCATCGCGGGGCACAATGTCAATGAGAAAGTCGAAGTGGTCCGACCTTGAGAGGGCGCGAGCGATATCTGATTTTGAGATTGTGCGGCGCTTGTGTGCGTCTGCGACGAGGAACGCGCGACATGTGAGTTCTTGGATAAATACTGTAGCAGAGATGTTAGTACAAATTGCGACAATACCCGTCGCAAGGAACGCACTTTCGCAAGCCTTGCAGAAGAGGACCGGCGCTAATTACGATGGTGAAAGCGAATGAGGGAGAGATTGGTCAGTCTACAGATATTGACTGGATCGAATGACGCGTCGAGTGCGCGTGCTTGCTCACCATCCGACGCGATCATCTGAGCCCACAGACGGAAATCGACGCAAACATAATTCAGCAAAAAAATTGCAAGAGTTCCGATTGGAGCTGGAACACACCCTGACGTCTGGATCTGCCTTCATGACCTTTTTGATGCGGGCGAGTGGCAAAGGTGGGTGCTTGCCGTAGTGGGGGGGGTCGTTCTCTGCCGTCGCAACCTGGCGCTTCCAGAAGCTGATAAGAAAGTCGTCGAGCGCATCGCCATGAGCGACAAACGCGGTCGTGCTGGACGGCGAGGACGACGAGGTCAGAAGGGGTTGTGGCTGCTCTTGTGGGGGATTCGACGACATTGTGATCGAGAAGGCTCCTGACGACGAATCAGAGGCTGGCCAAGGTGCGTCCTTTGATCACCACCTCGTCCCGTCCGCCGTTGGCAACGTCTTTAGGGGCAGGTTATGCGATCGGGAGGACACGATCTGATACGAACGCGGTCAACACCCGCACATAATATGTACTAACATGACCGTCGCGCGTCTTCGCTGCCGCAGACGACATTGGGATATGGGTGCCCCATCTCTTCAACCTAACTTCTTGCAAACATCTGACACCGCTCGCACCAGCAGCTATTCCCATTCGTCAGCAACTCGTCCCGAGCCGGGACGGACGCCCCCGCTCTCACCCGCCCGTTTGAGGCCCTACTCTTCTTGCCTGTAAACCGCTACGGACAGCTCGTGCGTGGTGGTTCTCCCTCCCCCGGCTATGTCGTTCAACTATAAGCACAACCATGCTTGACCGACAGCAAGGGAAACCAGAAGGGGTACAATGAGTGATTCCTGCCCCTACTTCTGAGGATGAGGCTGAAGAACTGCAAGTGGCAGCAAACATCTACCCCTCTACTGTGATCTCTGCATGAAATACTGGAAACGCGGGCACTTGAACGGTCTTTCACAAGTATAACTAGTCATTAACCAGTTTTACTAGTACCATAAACGCTTCCTAGAAGAATATATTACACAACTGCTTCTCAGTTCTGCTTGCAGAGCTGTGGTTGTTGTATTGTCAAATGTGTTCACACTATTTTCCTGGTTACCCAGCACCATTTGTTGTCCACGTTGGGTGTGTGGGTCATGCCGTAAACCGTCGAATTATGTACAGTCATTCGTGTATTGTCTGGGGGTTGGTTTGGTGACCCCACCTGTGGCTTGTCCACCTTCACATATGACCCGGAAATAGAGGTAGGCTACCAGGAGAAGGTCAGCGAGTGCCTGAACCCCATTCCCTGGTTGACCCATTGATACTACTCTGTCATTGGGACAGGCGCTCCTAGTTGGTTTACCAGGAGTGGAACCTGGATCGGAATAGGTTGTGTTGCAGGATGCTCCGAGTGCTAGACTCGCCAGTCCCCATTTCCACGGTGTCCAGAACCTCTAGTGTAAATACATGTTATATCTTGCTCTTCTATCCGATTTTGTGGCAACCACCACCTGAACCGACCCCTTTTTGTCCGAGCCTCCCTAGTTCTTATTTGGGGTCCTGGAGAGAGATGAAGAAGCTCCGGAGCCTGATCGTAGCTATGTATAACTACCGTTCCATGTGTGCCATGTGCTAACCTACTCATAACAGGGACAGGACACACTATGGCTGCAATCCATAGAACACAGTTAACCAATGGGTGTTGGGATATTGCATAACCGATGCATGCATGGTATCGACCCCTACAGTATGAAAGAATTCTATCACGTTAACAAAAGTAGCTATTACAGGTAAATGAGGAGGGTATCAGGCCAACAGTCAAAGGAGCAGTACAGAAGAGTAGAAGAAATTGAGAGGTGAACAGAACATACAACACGTGAGAGTAACAAAGTAAAACGTGCACAGAACTATGCAGAGAAAGCTAGACGGACATGATCAGCCCCGGTTCTCTCACTGCAGCCCTCGTGGTCAACCACCCGATTGGAGAAAATAATCGAGTTACGGTTTCGTAAGCGTCACCAGTCGTCCTCGCTCCCACTCTCGTCCTCGCCGCGAACTTTTGGTGGGAGCTCCATCTTGAACCTACTTTCGATGCGTACGCGCACAGAAGCCTTAGCCGTATATCCTCGTATGAGATCGGTGAACAGTTTGGTGCGAGAGAGGTGGACTTCGGGGAAGGTGCCACTAATTGGGCAACACGAGTCGTGAACAGAGTCCAATCGTTCGTACGAGCGAAGATGAAGGTGCCAGAAAGGTTGTAATTTTCGGATTGGGCGAAGAGCAATCGTCAAGATCAAACAAATAACAAACACAGAAGCGACTTACTCTTCCTTCTTCTGCTTCCATGCCTCAATTCGCACCAAATCCCCCAGATCCATACAGAGTATTACGATGCCAAGAGAGTATGCGTCAGCCAAGATTGGGTCTTCACATTCGTCCCTCATTATCTCCGGTGCGCAAAACGGCGGGGTACAAGGGTGGATCTTCTCCGGTTCCTTGATCGGCTTGTGTGGTGGGGTCGTTTCGTACGCCATGTATGGTCCCCGAAGCGGAGTATGCGGATAGTGAGGGGAAGGGTCGCGGGAATAACGTTCCCGAGAAGGGCGGCGGGAAGTCCGAACAGAGCTGTACCCGTGCCCATGTCCACTCATACTTGTTGCGAGGCTGACGCTAGAGCCGTATACCTCGCTCGCGACGCGCGTCCAATCCTCCTCACCTACGCCGTTCGTGTACATCGCGTCATCCGCGTCGGCACTAAGGTCAATGCTCCCGATGCGAGGTGTATATCGTGGGGACATGGGACTGTTAGCGAGATGGTGGTGCATTCGTGCCGGACTTGCGCTTCCTTGTCGACTGCGTAAACCCGGTACGTTGAGTGCATCGCTCTGAGACGTCATTTGACGCCCTCTGGGGGCGTATATTGGCATGTGTGTATGCGAGCCGCCAACTAATGCAGAAGATGAGGACGAAGGGTGCTGTTGTCCATGGAGCGTCGGGCGATGGTCGCCTAGTAACCGACTGGCGTGCATCTGCGGGCGAGAGTGGGGAGTAGAGGTACCGGGGAGGTTGAGTTCGAGGCCCGGTGTAGCGGGTGGCCATGCAGGCGCCGAAGACCGATCGAAGAGCTTCAGGCGACCACCGTCACGTCGGGTATGGCCTAGCCGTGACTTGGGGTTTGATGGGGGAGGAGCATCTACCCAAGCACCGCCTGGCTTGAATACCACTGGCTTGGGAGAGGGAGATTGGCGCTTTGGAGTTGGTGCTTTTGGACTTATGTAGAGGTGCTCGCAAGGGTAGCCTTCGACGGAGACTGACCTCCCAAAATCGATTAGTTTGACACTATCTGTACGACTTTCAATGTATATGTTGAGCATGGACAAGTCGCCGTGGTTGAGTCCAAACGAATGAAGGTGTGTGAGGGCGTCGACGAGTTGGTTATACCACTTGATTTTGCGTCGATCACTAGGCTTATGAGCATCCAGCACACTATTGTCCACTTCGTGCACGCTCTTCCCCATGGGGACGCCGCGGACAGCGTCGAGCAGCGAACGACCTTCGACCCACTCGAGCACCATCCCTAGTCCCTCGACGCACCCAAGGAACACAGCGAACCCAGTACTCTTCCCGACTTTACTATAGACACGTAATTCAGCCGCAAATTGTAGGGCGACATCTGACGCATTCGAATGGAGCTCGTCGTTGATCTCAATCGAAATCGGGGCTGGCTTCTTCACGATCGCTCGAAATAGTTCTGAGGTGGATCCGGTTGTGAATGGTTGCAGAAGATCTGTTGGATGTGCAGGTGCGGGAAGAGGCGGGAAATGGGAGAGGAGCGTCGGCAGGACGTGAAACTGCTGTGGGGAGCCTTGTCCACCTGCGTGGTTTGGGTTGCCATCGTTGTACGAGTCGTCGTTGATTGTCGCGCCGTCGTCCATAAATTCCCTATCGATGAGGGCGACGGCAAGTGCCAATGCGAAGAATCCCGACGAACGGAAGCCCGAATACGCATGGTCCAGATCGAGATCGGGTGTGTCACCAGGACCCAGGACCCAGGACAGGACCCAGGACCACTGGTGTCAACTCAGGTAATGGAAAACTAGAAAGTTCTCGCGTCAGCCGACTTACAAGTTTCGTGGAGAGCTCAGAAATGCTCCTCTGTGGCTCACCGGGAAGAGAGGCACCCTATGTTTATTATCATTGTCCCCTGGTTGGTCATAGAACTCTGCTGCTCCCGATCACCGGATATGCACATGTGCTTTCAGGACTCCCAAATGGATTAATTGCGAACCACTTGATCATCTCAAAACTCAACGATTCACTTGCAGCCAGTACTCCTTGAAGCCGCTCGAAGCCGCCTTCTCACTCATATTTCGAGTCAGAACCAATAAGCCAATTTTTAAATTGGGTGCTCTTATGCAACAGATCAAGTTGTAGTCTCTCCGTGGGTGGGCCCAAGGACTGCTTCTGATGCCAAATACCGTTCATCATATCAATTCCTTTCAAGTCATTCGGCATGCCCACGACCGCCGTCAACTTATCGCCTAATATATCCGTCTTCGTCAACTGCGGTCAACACATCAGGCAGTGTTGTGCTTCCCGCCAATGCTACTCGCGCACCGGAGAAGAGCGTATCCACAAGGCACTGCGCAGCACTCAGAAGCGTGCTCTGCCAGTTTGACCTTAGTTCATACTCTCCTAAACGTGTTGTCGAGGTACGGCAAACCAATTAAATTCTCGATGAAACTGGCGAATCCACCATTGACAGAGCCGTGATTGCATGGGCCCTTTCAACACCACTGAAGAAGCATTTCTGTTTATAATGGGACATGAATCAGGCTCGGCAAGTGCCATCGATCACGCGCAGCGGCACGGGAGATCTGGTTTTACATCAACGGGAGTAAAGGGTCAAATACGGTTGCGCTCACTGCCAAACAGTCGGGTTGCGGAATTCTCAAGTTCTAGAACTCAGCCAGGCATGGCGTACCCGTATATCTACATGGTGGATATACCCAAGAATTGTCCTAGGTCTTTGCGAAAAGGCAGAGTTCCAGGGGACCAAAGGAAATCGTGTCTTAGCGCCCATACAAACAGAACTATTGGATTGCTGACTGCGATTGGCAAAGGATGACGAGAATCAGGGCGAGGATTGGGGGATTAACCTACTCTGCCGCTTTGCGTTACCAGTGATCTCCGTCGTCCTCGGCCGTGGCATCAAATTTCACATTCAAAATTCTCTATTATACAGGCTAACACAAACATTACGAACCGCGACTGAATGCGCCTGGCGTGGAATCTCAATCAAATGCATTGGGGCTACCTTGTCAAGCATTAATTCATTCCCACCGACATTGTCAACATTCTATTGTGGACCCATATGATGAGATGAGTGGTGACGGGTGTATCGGCAATTGAGCCTTCATCGCACATCGCACATTAATACAAACACTTCATCGGCCGCGCTCACTCTTTTCAGTCCGGGTATTGTCTTATATCACCTTGGGTCATGGGTTCGTACTGCACTCCTCTCGTTGCAGCTGTGGAAGGCGTCTGCGTTGTACCGTTTTGCAAAAGGAAACTCAACCCGTAAACTACCGACTGATTGTTTATCCGTCGAAGCATCACACCGATGGCTACCTTTGTTCACATTGTAGCAGACGTGGGGTCATCGCTTATAAGACCCTTAGGGTATGGGATCAGGGCCGTCCCCACACACTCCCTCCTCTCTCCATTACTACCTGCTCTCCGCATCATTACTACTAGGGTATCTTACGTGTAGCGGTGGACCCATGCACACTCTCACCTTCCCGCCTACAGCCACTTGTTCTGACACAGTGGCTCCAGGAGGTGAGGCGTGAGGGTGTGCTGGTCGTTTCATCACAGTCGAATCTCGGAATTCGATACACCCGAGTTGGTAGTACTCATGACTTAATACCTTTTACGTACGATGCATGCCCTCGGGCACAATCGACCTGTGCGGATCGATTAGAAAGCGGTCCTTACCCTCCTTCCCCGCTGGCGGCGGACTTCTGATCCGAACACTCACGAGAGTATTCTGGGTCACCTTGCATTCGAATCTCGCTGGCCTATCTCATTAAACCATCGTGACAGATCCTGGTCAGCGTGATGGTTCCCTGGGGAGGACTGGACTTGAATCAGACCAGATAACTTCTCTCAATGGAGAATAAGAGGGCTCTTAGGTGTTATCATTCACATGAACCGGATGTCCGCTACTCCCCTGTCCTTCATACCAGACGGAGAGACGATCTGCGACGAGTGAACGATGTAGCGAGTGTCTGCCTGTTACTAACCGATGACTGCCCTGGCAAAGACCAAACTAGAGCCATCTACAAGTCATGGTGTCAGGTCCTCCCGAGTGGCATTCTATGTCATGTATCAATCTGGGGCGCTAGGGCGTAACATTCTGCGCCTCCGCTTTCTACACTATTCTATTCCATTCTACATGCCCACGAGTGTTTCCCAGCCTTCATGTATATAATCCGCTACTGGATCCTCAGCGACCCCTAGCCTGTTCTTGAATGATAACCGATTCCACAACATGAACGGACGAATGTGTTATGGTAGAGCATGATTGTCACAGCCCGTTTCAGGCCCAAACGATCAAGTTGCCATACAAATCCCTAGGGCACTCAGTATGGGTGCCGTCTTCCATCGCCAACTGGCGGTCCCAACATCTGCCCTTAGCCTCCCTACCAAAGATTCACAAATCCATCCAAAATGCAACCTGACAAGAAATGAAATAACCATTAACTCATATTATCACCCTCTAAACGACGTACAAACGAAGCAAAAGAAAAGGTAAATGACCTCAGTGCTGAGGCCAAATTACATTCGACCTCCCTTACCGCCCGAAAGGGGGCAAATGAGGAGAATCGTCAAAAAACAATCCTGGCACGGGGAAATGGATGGTAGTATCAGCTGCAGGTCTTAGACATCGATTATTCAGGTGGGGATTCTGTGATTGGGAGAGTTGGGGGTTGGGCAAGCCCTTGTTCACAGGCAGTAGGCGGCGAGAGGAGGGACAAGGGACGACAACAACCCAAAAAAGATAAACCTCTCTCGAGGGGGTTACTGGTACTTGCCTCGCTTTTTATGTTCAACGCCTATGATAATCCACCTCACGGTCAATGGTAACCTTGACGCCCGGCAGGCCGCCATATCCGCCTCGTGCAATGCTATCGTCTTGCTGCTCACGTCCCGTAAGCCCATAGGCGCCCTCTTTACCTTCGGCAAGAGAGCTCTTGCCATCAATGTCGCTTGAGTCGACCCACTCGCGATCGGTCTTTGAGCGCATTTCATCGAGGGTGTACGGCTGGCCGGCGCGGGTGGTGTTGAGGCCGCCAGGGCCGGCGTTGATGTTGATAACATTGTTGGAGCGGTCCTGGCCAGGCTGGAAGCTCGACGCGGTCGGTCCAAAGCTGTGTGGTGGTCCTCCTTGACTGGCTGCCTGGGCAGAGGCGCCCCCACGTGCGCTAACACCGGTACCAGCTGGGCCACCACCAGAGAGGTGGTGGGTCGTGCCGCGGTTGGACGAGTTGACGGTGGAGCCGGCATAATTACCACCCTGGGCGAGGGAACCGCGGACGGAGAGGATGATGCGGAGGGTCATAGTGGTGGTAAGGACGGCGGCCATCGAGGTGACAGTGGTCTTGATGGTGTCCGATTCGTCGGTGGGTTGGACAATGAACCAAAAGAGCATATTGACCATGTTGACGATCCAGATGGCGCCGTAGAGGTTGAGGCCGTCGCGGAGCATGAGTTTCCAAGGGGAGAGAGGCTTGACCTGGAGGGACTGGATGGACCGGTTGAGTGCGAGGGCAAAGGTGAGGGTGTAGAGGAGTGTGGGCGCAGCCCAGTAGATGCCGACCCAGTTTGCCTGGGGGCCAGCGATGCAGCCCTGGCCCTCGCGGAGAGGCATAACGCGGTAGAACGCGCAACAAGCGGCCATGACGGCGACCTAGTGATGGTGAAATTGGGTCAGTCAAATGATAGATTAATGCCAGGAACGGAAAGGCGGATGCTCGAGAGGTGATATGGAGTGTGGGATCGCTGGTCGGATACTCCCACGAAGCGACGGAGCGGACAGCGGATGGCAAGGCGCTTGAAGCGGCAAGAATAGAATACGAATATACGAATATACGAATACCAACAAACTAAGAAAACAGATCGGGGGTCGAAGAAAGGAGCAGGGAGGGAAGCAGTGTCGTGTCGGAGAAGCTGGCAGGGCGACAGACACAGCTTGGAGCAGAATGATGGCCGGTGGGAGAGAGAACATGAGAACATAGGAAGTGTGTGGAGCGCTTACCTGTACCAAGAGAACAGCACCGAGACCACCGAGGATGGCGCGGGACTTGTCGTAGATCGCATGGACGCGGACAACATGGACCGCGGAACAGAGGGAGACGAGGACCATAGTGGTAATTGGCTCAAAGAGGTAGAAGCTGTTGCACATGTCGAGGGTAAACTTGGTGTCGAAGAAGGCGACGGCTGGGATAGGGAAAATTAGCAAAATAGCAATGATATTAGATGGAGTAGATAAAACTGACCGACGATGACAAACTCAGCGGGCATTAGCATGCGGAGGATGTGGAAGATGATCTTGAGAACGGGCCATTCCTTGGTCTTGAGGAGCCTCCAAGAACGGGGGCTGAGGACAAGAGTGTCCCATGCTGCGACGGTGAGGGTGCAGACGAAGAAGTATTTGTGAGCAGACAAGTGGGTTGGGAGGTTGAGCGAGGGAGGGAGAAGGGCAGAGATGTCTGGGGCGCTCATGGCGGATGGCTAGCTCGCTGGCTGACTGACTGACTGACTAGTTGTTGTCGTTGTTGTTGTTGTCGTCGTTGTCGTCGTTGTCGTCGTTGTAGGTAGTACAGAGAGAACGACGAGGGTGAGGGTGGGAGGAAGGGGACGAAGGGGTCGATTCCAAAGTCGGTTGTGGTTTGTTGGCCGCGTCTGGTGCTCGGTGCTCGGTTGAATGATTTGCCGCTATTTGCCGCGGTTACTAAGGACTACGGACACCCAGCTCCCAGCACCCAGCTCCCAGCCGCCCTCCCGACATATCATCCGCATCCGCATCCGCATCCGCATCCGCATATCATCCATCCGACATATGCATGTGCATAGCCGCAACCACCCATAACCCTAACACAATAACAAACAAGTCAATCACGTAATTAATGTTGTCCCAACCCTGACTTCCCGCTTGCTTAAACTCTCAGTTTAATAAAACTTCCTGTGTATCTCGGCCTTTTTCGGCTGGCTCACCTACCACTCCCCAAATTAGCCATGGGCATGGCGAGCACCATTAAATCGCACCATTGCCCTCTGAACTCTCCAGGCTGAATCCACACCCCTTGCACACCGCTCGTTAGCCACCACCGTGAGGCAACCAGCCCTGTCTAAGTAGCGGTGCCTCAACTGTGTTAGCGATGAGTACAAGTAGCAGTAATATACCAGCATCATTTTCCCCACCTTCCCCACCTTCCCTGCCGTCCCGTCTCGTCCTGAAAAGACCTTCCGCTTCCTTTTTATATATATATCAAGCACCACCGAGCTAACTACATTCCAGCTCAAACACGGAACTGTTCTTCGTGGCATGGGAACAAGTCTGTCTCCTCCGTACAACAAACTGTTTTTGGACTTTGTTATTGTGAGAGTGAACCTAGGAACTCCACAAGCGGTAGTCCGTTAGGTCCTTCCAAACGTACTCCCTGTTCCTCTAGCTGTGTCTTCAATGGCAAGATGGTAGACTCTTGGATTCCCAGTGCCATAATCTCACGACACAAGCCAAATTCCACGATTCTCAATCTTTGTATCACGACTGGGAGACCCAGCACGAGCTCCACAAGCTCCTGAAGGTCGCTCACCACCACCGCCCGTGGCGCGGACCGGACACCAATTTCATCCAGTTTGTCGTTCTTATCTGAAACTTTGAACCGCCACCAGTTCAGACAGAAAGGTATCACGAGCGTACGCAATGTAGGAAACTGCGAAAGATCTAGGATATTCTCTCCCAGCCATCCGAAGAATGATAAATCCAACAAAGTAATGTGGTGAGCAAGATTGCGATCGATGTCTCTGTGACTTCCACGCGGGAAATGTAATGAGCGGAGGCAAGGAAATGGCGTTTGGGGAGACGATAGAGGAGGTTTGTTTGTGTCCTCGAGGCTGGGGCCAAGAATGCTAGAATGGCTGGGACTGGAGTTCATCGTCAGAGCATCGAGATAGCACCCTCTAAGTTGCTTGAATGCATATAGGTCAGAGTTTGGTTCAAAGTCTCGGTAGTAGGTGACCAAGAAAACGCGCAAGTTCGGGGAGGAGTGCAAGAGGTTAGAGACTGATTCTCTAGCAGTAGTAAAACGGTGATGCTTTGAGCATTCGATGGCCTCCAGATGGGGGAAGCAAGTCCCCGGATCAAGAGGGGTGAAGAGCAACGTGTTGGCAGGGTGCAGCCACCCCGTGGCACAGAATATCTTAATATTCGGGAGGTACAGCATCAGTTCTTCTGTACCTGGAGCAACGTCACTCCAGCATCTGCGGTGTTCATACGGAATTGAGAGGTGAAACCTCCGAACATTGTGCCGGAATACAAGGGGTCGCTCTCCAGACTCCATAATGGACACGAAGAGATAGTTTAGGGTACGCGGATGGATAACGATGATAGAGCGGTAGAGCGCCGGAGTCGCCAAGGTCCAGAGGCGCCGAGATACCTGGACCAGTGCTCTTCGTGTCGGCATGGTTGCCTTCAGCATCGCCTCCATATCGTTTTGCGATGGAACACGGAAGGTATCATCCAAGTTTGAATCTAGTTCGCCCACCACTTCTGTGGCGCAACGAATTACTTCTAACAATAGCTCGTCAGGGAGTGTCCTCATGACTCCTATGGACACTCAGAGGATCAGTGGTGCCTTTCGGAATAAATGGTGAAATTTTGGTACTAGTAGACTTTTGGTGGCGGTAGCGCCAGAGTTCAAAGTGCAGGCCACTAAATGGAGGCACCAGCAGCTATCCATGATCCCTCTGGACATATTGGCGACAGAGTACATGGCGGTTGTGCCTACATTACATTATACACCGCGCCATTGAGCGATCGAGAGGTAGGTTGTTGTGAATCTGGAAGTCAGTCGCAATGAGTGGTCGAGTAATGAATAGGGTGCAGAAGAAGACCGGCAAAGATCAAATGCCTCGATTACTTCCTCTCCTTCCTCAATGGGTACATCTTTCGTCGCATACTGTTCCACGATCAACCTATCCATGAACATGAACACTTGTCGATTCTCGCGTCGCGACGGAATTAACTCACCCCTGTCCACCGATCCACCCTAACAAACCAATGCTGGCAATACTGAGATTGCGGCGCGTCCACACGCTCGTGTCACTCCAGCAGTCGTACCAGCCTAAGGTATCAAGGACGGCAAGATTTACAGCGCCGAGGAGGCCGCCAAATACGCCTGGACGAAGGACGATTTCCTCTGTCTTTCTTAGCACTCTACTATCGTATACCAGCATCTTTCCCTACCATCCCGTCTCGTCCTGAAAGGACCTTGTGCTTCCTTTCTATATATATTTATTACAAGCACTGAGCGTACGAGTTTGTGGTGAGTTTACACAAACTCGCACACTCAGTTTAATAAAACCTCCTGCGCATCTCAGCCTTTTCGGCTGGTGTTGGGAATCGCCATTCTGATCGCCTTCCATGCCCTGATCATCGGGCGGTGCCCGATTACTAAGTCCGATTGTAGGAGGCGGGGTGGCACAACCTCCTGTGCACTCGTTTGATTGTTTCATGACCAGTGTACTGCTCTGCCACGGACGCTCATAGCCATTCCCATTTGTATTTAA
>Ga0307513_10005501_pt1 | contig 16726 bp, 11 predicted proteins | sample 15_EM_MG_FD_202174 | JGI IMG/M metagenome (GOLD analysis project Ga0307513, IMG submission 202174) | Populus trichocarpa ectomycorrhiza microbial communities from riparian zone in the Pacific Northwest, United States - 15_EM | ecosystem: Host-associated > Plants > Roots > Unclassified | place... | reverse complement strand
TTTAGACATAGATGAGATTGTTGCAGGTCCCCAAATATCAGAGTGAATAACCATAAAAGGTTTAGAGCTTTTATTGAAAGAGGAAGAAAAAGGTTTACGATGGCTCTTTGCCAATTCACAAATGTCTCATTGAGATCCAAAATTTGCAATTCTGTAAACAAATGAGGTTTCAATTTTTTAAGATAACTAAAGGAAAGATGTCCTAGTCTCTTATGCCAAAGCCACACTTCAGACAATATTCTATCACTCTTTGTCGCATAAATTTGCAGTAGGAATCGAAGTCCCCTCCTGGGTTGAAGAACTTGCATCCGAAGTGGCCATTGCAGCTTTCCCGACAATTGTTTTCCGTGGTTTCTTCGAAAAATCCCACCATTCGGGATATCCAATAAGCTCATAGCAACGTTGTTTGGAATGGCCAGTTTCACCACAGTGAGTGCAGATATAATTATTTTTCCTTTTGGTAGAACTAGTACCTGTCCCTCGTTGGTTTCGATGAGTTATCATGGTTGTGTTTTCAGGAGCTAACCGAGAGAATCTCATAACCTGGCGCTGCTATGACTCTCTTCTTGCACATGCATAGGCTGCTTCCAAATCCAATTTTGGTTCTTTTCGAAGAATTTCACCACGGATTTAATCATACTCAGGATCAAGACCGCTTAAAAAAATATGTACCTGTAACCTCATCATCGTTGCATGAAGATGTATAATTCCTTCAACAGATTGTTCTTGAGTTGTGCTGCGATGATCGATTTCCTAGAAGATTATAACAAGTTCATTATAATATGTGGACAAAGACCTACCATTCTGAGTAGTCGAAAAAGACTTTTGATTCAATTCGAACAATCGGGTTTCATCAGATCCATCAAAGAAGGTCTTTGATACTGCCTCCCAGATTTCTCTTACTGTGACAAGACGGATAAGTCTCTGCATCAAATGGGGACTCATTGATTCGATGAGCCAGCTCTTGACTCTATGATTTTCAGTAATCCATATATCATAGTTTGGATCATTAAGTGCAGGTTTTGCCACTGCTCCAGTTAAATATCCAACCTTGTTACGGGCTCCAATACGCATCTCCATCATCTGAGACCATAACGTGTAGTTTGTTTCATTGAGAATAACACTGATAGGGAACCCAGAGGTTTCCTGTTGAATGATGATTGGGTTTGACAAGGAATTGTTTGGGGTGTTTTGAACGATTGGACTTTGTTCATGTTCTGCCATTATTTGTAGGAGGAAGATTTGTGGATTTCAAGGTTCAAAGAGGGATGCAGGGAAGAAACAGTGTAGAAAAGAAGAAAAAAATCAGGTTCGCTCTGATACCATGTTAGTTACGGTAGATACAAGTTCTCTCGTTATAAAATATTCCTCTGTTTTTTATTAATTCATCTTTACAGCAGAACAACACTTATATACAGGGTGGTAAGGGAACCTATTCTACACGGACTCCTTCTCCATGGACTCCTATTATACGTAGGATAATACTATGTACAAGGAAACTGACATATTCCTTATAACTCTAGAATCTATAAATAACTTGCTAGCTAATAACACATGTTGCATTATCAAACAACATAGTGAAACAAACTAATTGAATTCCAAGCATGCATCCATACTTGAGGCAATTAGACATCAAAAGACCAATAGCCAAGACAACTAGAAAACTAGAGATGAAGGTGTGCAGGGAATTTAGCTTGAGGAGGATATCTTAGAGAGTTTGTTAGACACTTGAAGTTGATACTAAAACATAAAAAATATTCAAGTTAATGGCATGTTGCTCCTACCCCATTACTCACTTGAAAAATCAAATTCAAAGCATGCTAAATCATATTCTTTGTTTCTAAAAGTCTTTAGGAAAGCTATTAGACCTAGAAAGAAATTATTCCCAACAACATTTCATTTCATTTCCAACTGCAGAGTGCTAGATTTCTTGAAACTAAGGGGTCCTGGGGTATTCAAAAGAGTATGTTATATAATCCTTTCGCATTTACTTCTCTTAATCTCTCATCTTTCCTCTTGTCTAATATTTCAATAATTTAACTCCAAATCTGGCATTAATCACTTAAATCTCCAAGATCAACAGTCAGATTTAGATTAGTCCCTCATAAAGACCTGCAACATAGTGAACCCGTATTGCTCTTCATATCAAACTTAGCTCTTTTTAGCTTCCCCAAGCATAATCAATATCCAGACTTTTTATCTAACGCCTTGTACTCTCTCAGGAAATTAATTTGCACATTTTCAATAATCATGCATGTGAAAAATAGAATACACACACACACACACTAAAATAAACAAAATAAATAAGTACATGGCGTTGTTATATCTGAAAATGATCTTAAAATCTTGTCTTAAGGGATTGTTTTGGAAATAAAAATGTATTTGATTTTGTTCCTGACTTTATCTTTTAGAAGGGTTGGCAAACCATCAAGGCATTTTTCTTTCAAGAATGGTTGGTTTGAATCCTCTTAGAGTATAACAAGGGTAAGGAAAAAGTTTTTGTACCATTGAAAGTCACTGAGTTTTTTTGCATCTAAGGTTGGAAAAAGTTCAATATTTTTGTCTTTGAGATAGGAAGGATCTCCTACAAAATGATTAAAATAAGGGTTGAGACTGCATCTTGGATGTTGTTTCCATCATAGTCAAGGATAGGTATTTGTTCTTCAGTCATTTTGATGGAGTTAAGGATTTCAAGGTGTTGTGTTTCAATGAGATGATAATCCCACCATTCTTCTAATTGGCCAGAAATACTAGCTATGAGGAGTTCAACTATAGCTTTGTCTGTCGTTCTAGTTTGGGTTTTGTAGGCACTGATAGTCATGATCATTTGTTGTAAAGTGCTTAGGATATTATATTCAAACATTCTATCTATGTTCCATTCATAGAGGGAAAAATCATTGAATATGCATTGGTTTATAATAGTTGGTTCATTATGGATGGCTATATTAAAGGCAATGGTTGTTTTAGGAGTAGGATTTCTCCAAACAAGTTTATTGATTTCAGGATTTTCTTCTTGGAAGGCTTCTTCATCATAGGCCTGAGTTTGGTAATTTTGAATAGTATTTATGTTGCTTGTGGAGAATTTGGAATTATTACTAACTTGTGAGGTGTCAAGAGTAACCAAGGTGGAGGATGAAGCTTAAGGTGGTTAAAGTGATCTTTAATGGCTTTAAAAAGTCTTTTTTTTTTTGTTTTGGAATTGAGTTTGACTAGTTCTTGTAATTTAGTATGGTTTGAATACTTTGTTTTTTAGCTTCTAACCTATAGGTTTTGTAGTTGTAACTAGAGAAACAATAGTCTTTTGGATTTGTTTTTATATTCTAGCATTTTTTTTTCTATGGTATTGAGGTTAATATTGGTGAAGTTGTTTTGTTGGATAATGTGTTTAGTGTTTGTGGTGATACCTTCACCTGAGTTTTTGTAAGGAGCAGCAGCATCTACAGTTTGACTATTATGAGAAATTTTAAAGTTTTTCAATGGTGGATGTTCAGACTCAATAGAAGTAACACTAACAAGTTCCCAAATAGGGATTTTACTTCTAGATGTTATGAGACATGCATTCTTTGTAAATGGATATGCAATATGATGTTCAGATACATAAAATGATTTGAATCAATCAAAGAACAAAATTGAAATTTATGTAATGCAACTAATTATAAAAAATATTTGTGTTTTTCATGTTTTTTTTTAAGAAGGTTTTGAAAAACCAAGATCTCTTTTTAAAGTTATGGTTACTATAAAAATTATCAATAAAATATTTTTTGTTTACAATAAAATTTGTTTCAAGAACATTCAGCTTATTCTGGATTTTTTTTATTACAGATGAGAATGTTTGAGAGGTTGGTGGAGAAGATTGGTCAGTGTTTGTATATAATGGTTTGGGTATATTTGTAGTATAATGAACATTTTGAAAACTTGTGCTAGGAATATCATATGTTGATTTCCTAGATGAGTTTGTATTGTAAGGCATATTTATAACATAGAGAATTTCAAAAATTCTTCTAAGATTTATTGTACTAAATATATAAGATTCATCTGATAATCTAGAACTGGTTGAATGTCTATAGAATGATAGTTTAATTTTACCATCACTATAATGGGTTATTTCTTTGGATTGGATATTTGGTTGTGGTGGTTGTAAAGGTTTAGGTTGGGTGGCACCTTCAAGGATTCACTCTTCTAGTAAGGTAACATCTTTTCATTTAATAGATTTAAGTACAATGTATTTAATCTAGAAAGGTCGAGAGGTAAGGTTTCACCTTTCTAGGATTGAAATTTATGTTTATTGGCAAATGCGGAAAACATGGCTTTGTAATGGATATTAAAGATCAAGGATACATGAATTGATCCTTGAATCATGTTGTAATTATAGGTTTTTATCTGTAAAATCATACTTTGTATAATATTTTTTTTCTTTAAGAAATATGGCTAGGTTTGAATAACAATAAAAAGAAACAGGATAAAATCCCTTATATGATTAGTATGAACGGCCCTAAAAATCTTTTTTGTTTATAATCCCCCTAACAACAATCATCACATACCAGTTAAACAAAATTATAAACAATTTTATATTTCTCTCAAATTTATCATAAACCCTAAAATTGCTAATAATTGGGGTTTTCTTATTCTTCACCAAACTAACCTAATTAAATTAATAATTATACATATAAACAACCCAACAACAATGATTCATCCTCTCATTAACATTTAAACACACAATTTCTCATAAATCCTAAGTTGAAGAATTGAAAATTTTCAATCCAACATGAAAAATTCACCAAAATTTGTCATAAATGGATTAAAACCACTTAGCCTAACTAATTCAGTCCCATGAAGTTGTCTCCTTGTCAAAAATCACAAGCTTCAACCTTCCTATTTAATTTTCCCTCACTTTCCCTCTCTATAACCCAAGCTTTCCAACCTCATTCCCTCTCTAAATTTGCTCTCTTAGGTGCTCTCCCTAGCTAGAATCATCTCCTAACACTTATTAACCCTACCTTAGAAGAAAAAACAAAATTTTGCAATGAAAATAAGAAGATTTGAGCTCCATTTCTTTTTTAATGGTTGGCAGTTGCTACAGTAACCAGAAAATGGAGTTTTTGACTTATTTAATTGCCTCGGTATTATTTTTTGTATTTTTTCTGACTATTAGAACTCTTGCAAAGCCTTTTCAAAATCTGATTGATCTGAAATTTTAATTCAAGATAGAAAAGCATGTTAGGATATCTTTTTGTAAAATTTTAACCCGATTCAACGATTAGATTAAGAATTATGTAACATCGTAAACCTGGACAGTAGGTAATTTTACACTAAAAACTAGATTTATGTACTATTTTATTTACTTAAATTATCAATATTTTCAAACTAATTCATTTGGGACTCCTATTCATAATCATAATAAAAAACAATTTCTCGAAGTTTTCACCACTTTCGATCAAAATAACGTGATTATACGCGGGACTTATACCGGCAATCAATATTTTTCAACCATAAGATCATACATTATTTTATTTATAACTACCATAAATATTTTCACCCCAATTTCATTAAAAAAAAATCTTCCTTTAAAATAATTAATTTACCCGGTCAGAGAGTTTACATGATTTATCACTGGTTAACATTTCGCGTATCGATTTTATTATTTTATTTCATTCAAAAATTAAATTAAATTACTAAGTGTTTTTATCCCCATTTATAATAATTTTCCTTCTTAAGTTACCATTTTTTCAATTAAGAATTACTCTATTTTTGGACCGGAAATTTATATTTTACCACAAGTGTGACTATCAGCGACACCACCAAAATCAAAACGTAATATTTACATGATCATAAATCTTCTATCTATACCATTACATATGTACGTGATCCCAAAAATACTCAAATTCCAGCTTTGAGCCATAAAGCTCCTGCTAGTTTTTGTTGTAAAACAACCTTGCGTAGTCTATGCAAGCAAATAGACAACACTATCACATCTAAAATGAAGAATAGAAACAATCAAATCTGGAGTGTAGTTTAACTGGTCAGACTTTTTATTTGTTTTCTAGAGGTCATTAGTTTGAATCTCACAAATCTCAGGATCACTGGAGGCTTACATGATTTTTAACTTCAGGGCTCGTGGAATTAGTCGAGGTACGCGCAAGCTGGCCTGAACACCCATGTTAATCTAATAAAAAAAGAATAGAAACAACCAAGGCTGGCAACCAAATATATAGCCAAGAACAAAAAACCACAAAAAAAAAAAAATTATTGTTAAATACACATTAGATAAAATGAAATCTTATTTAACCTTTACATTGCTGTTAAACCACAACTATTAGAATCTCTGACCTATTAATCCTTTACATTATTGTTAAATACACAATAGATAAAACGAAATGTGATCTAAATATCCATTTTTGTTTATATGGGAACTAATCTTGATATCATTGAGCTGTAACAAACAATCCTTTGCACAATCAACAGAAACAACACTAGTGTAAAGACTTACCGAAACCTTAAAACAATTAAAATGGTGTTTGGGAGTATATCATAGCGATTATTTTTTAAAATATTTTTCATTCAGAAAGATATTAAAATAATATTGTTTTTATTTTTTAAAATTTATTTTTAACATCAACACATATAATTGATAAAAAATACTAAAAAATTAATTTAAAACAAAAATAATTTTAAATTTTAACAAAAAGCTTGTTAAAACTTTCTCCTGAAGGCCGCTAAATACAAACCTTGAAAAAATGTCCAACAAAACGTTAAAGGGTGTAAAAAACCCTATCAATTTGAAAATCTGGATTTTTTTCAGAAAAAGAAGAAGAATGGAGACAAAGTAGCGATGTTCAGGAGCAGAAATGGCAAAATCCAACTCCAAAAAATGACTCTAACTTCAAGAGTTCATCCTTTTTCCCCTCGTCATCAATGCCTGCAAGAACAACCTGCAGAAATCCCATTAGCTTTAACAACCAATTTTCTTTTAAAGAAAGAAGACGCACAACCAAAGAAACAATGTTCGCTAGAATAATTAATTAAAAACCCCCAATAATCAACAATTACCTACTAAAATAAAAAGATAAAATGAAATTAAGCCTGGATGCACTAATTTTGAGTGGGAAAGAGAGGGAGAAGAAGCCTAGATGCATTGACCTTTTATCTGCCAAAAACTCAAAAAGCAAAGGAAAAATTATGGTCTCCAAACAGCCATGTCTCTCGGTAAAAGGAAGGACGCAAAGCAGGAGAAGAAGTTGAACAAAATTATTGTAGGATCAACAAAAGTTTTAGCGATGAACACTGCTTGAGTCCTTAGTAAAATACCTTACAATCCATAATGCTTATCTTTATCTCTTTTAGTTTTTTCTATTAATAGCAAGATCAACAAAATATTTTTAGCGATAAACACTGTTTGAATCTATGGTATAAGAGCTCACCATTCACAGTATTTATTTAATATATTTGAATTTATAAGCATTTGATTCTCGGCTAATATTTTATTATTGTTTGATGATATAATTCTAGTGCTTTTCAAATGCTTTTTTTTCTAAAAAAACCCCATAAACTTAATGTCTTTTTTTATTTTTTTAGATAAATTTGATACAAGGATATTAAAATTATATATTTATATAAAAATCCATCAAATTTAATATTTTTTCAGGTAAATAATATTTTTTCCTTATAAAAAGTTCATTGTCTCCTAAATTCTTTGGAGTGCACTTTTGTTGTGCAAGCACTTGTAGTTTTTGCTGACATAAAAATCATAAAAGAATTTACTTGAAAGAAAAACCTAGTAAATAATAGTTTTTATGAAAGATAACATGTGAAGCAGCCAATAAAAATAATCATCGATAAAGCTCTCACACTTACTTTTTGGTGAAAATTTGAAATTGCATGCTACCTTGTGCTTGGCGTAACCTCCTTGTTTTAAATGTAAATGGCCGAAGTAAGATCCAGCCAGATATAATTCTAGTAGAGAAGAAGGACACGTGGATTTTTTTATAAAAAAAAACTTTCAAACAAAAATAAAAGATGATATTTTGTCGTGTCATCAAAGGGTTCAAAATATTGAATCCTAATAGCAAAAGAGTTGTCTTAGGTCATGGTGGTAGGTAAGGTTCAAAGCTGTTGGGTTCTAGTTGTAGTAGAATTTAATTTTTTAATTTTTAATATTAATACATCAAAACAGTAAAAAAAATATTTTAAAAAATAATTTAATATTTTTCAAAAAAAATAATTTTCAAAAAATCAAAAAACAGTAGCACCACAATATGTAACTAACACTAATATTGGATTTTTAATTTAGAGTTTTGTTCAACAACTTATGCTTAATATAGAATAATTATTTTGGTAATTCAGTCTTTTTATTATTATTACTCAAACTCGTTTTTCTATTTAATAAATATATTTTTATAAATACACCTAACTCTAAATAGTTGAAGGAAGTTCTATAGAGTTTATCTTTTTATTTGTATGGAGACTAATCTACTTCTCTTAACATGGAAAATCAAAATAAAAATAATGATAAGGTCTAAAAAGGAAGCAGAAGAATTGTGAAGATTCAACTAAATTCTAAATACCCGTTAAAATTACAAACTCGGATTCAATTACCCACGGCCAACTAATATAATCCACACCCGCGGAATTTATCTTATCTTACACTACGAAACAAGATTTAAAGCTATTTTGCATCCTATACCTGACAGGATCCAATTGGATTGTGGATCCTGCACAAGCAGGACCCACAATCCCTCTGGATCTAGCTAGGTGCAGGACCCAAAATCCATCTGGGTCCTGCACACAACATGATCCAACACTTAAATGGATCCTGCACCGTTAGGACCCCAAGGGATTTCGGGTCCTACACCCAGCAGGACCCAACACCCAATTAGGTTTTGCACGATGCCGGACTCAAAGCTAATTTGCGTGTTGCACCCTGCAGGATCCAAAGCTATTGCAGGACCCAACACCCAATTGGGTTCAACACCCTGCAGCACCAAACACTTAATTGGGTCTTTTATTTATGTATTTAATAATATATATAATTCAAAACTACTGCATAAAAAATCTAAAGACAATAAAACATTGATAAAATCTTGATTCTCCTACACTAATGTTATAAAATTAAAATATCTTCTATTACTCAAAATAAAATCTCTTATATAATACCAAAACTTTAGAAAGTATATGATGTGAATCAAAAATTTATTGAGAGTTTATCCTCTTGACAGTATGAAAAAAAAAAATCAATAAGAGAAAAAAGAAAAAAATCAAGAGAAAGAAAAATAAAATTGGAAATATCTTAAAATATTTTTTTAAAATATATTAAGATAATATTTTTTATTTTTTAAAATCTGTTTTTTATATAATCACATCAAAAAATAATTTTGAAGTAAAGAAAAAAATTTAAAATTTTCAAATTTCATGGGTCTCGCTTCGCAGTTCGTAGTTAGGCACAATGTCAATATATTTTTTTAAAAAAAATATTATTTTGAAGTAAAGAAAAAAATTTAAAATTTTCAAATTTCCTAGGTCTCGTTTCATGGCCAGACACAATCTCAATATATTTTTTAAAAAAAAAAATCAAAAAATAATACAAAAACATAAAAATTATTAATTTGAAATAAAGCAAAAACTTAAAAATCATCAAAAACTTTTCATAGAATTTTTGAAACTCAAAATCAAACATATTTTAATTAGAAAATTCAACTCAATCTCAAACAAAAAAAAATTATCATCACCCAACTTTTATACAATAAAAAACAAGGTCACATCAATTTATCTTGTCTTTACAATATGAAAAAAAACATCAATAAAAGAAAAGAAAAAAACATTTTAAGAGGAAGTACTAAAATATTATTTAATGGATGAGAACAGTAGAATTGTTAATCAAGATTCGTACAATAACAACGTTTTGAATCCATTCAAATTAAATTGGTATTTTCTCCGTCATAATTATCATCATAATTATTTTGAAGAAAAATTTAGAATAATTAACCTGCGACACTTTATTTTTTCTATACTAGATGACTATTTAAAAAAGCTCTTTCCACTATCAGGTACTAAAGGCTTTCTTCTTCCAGTGGTAGTAGCCCTCCGTCGTGATTCTCATCCTCTTCTTTCGTTTAGAAGCTTGCTTACTTGCTTACAGAATAATAAGATTGGCTAAGGGTCCTGGTGGAGGGAGGGCCCAACGTTGTTGGGTCATGGTGGGAGGGAGGCCCCAACGCAGTTGGGTTCTAGTGAAGCAGGGTCCAACGCTATTTGCACTTTTGAAAGTGTTTTGGGTCTGGTTTGTCAACCAGACACAACAACGTTAGGTGCGGCTAACAAAGTCAGACCCAACGGCTTGACAGGACCCACGCTGATGGGTCTTGCTCGCAGGAGGAGCCAAGGCTGATGGGTCCAACAGCAGCAGGACCCAAAGCTATTTTGGGTCTTTCTGGGGCAGGAGCCAAGGCTGATGGGTCCAGCCGCAGCAGGACCTGAAGCTATTTTGGGTCTTTTTATGGTAGGAGCCAACTCGACTGGGTGCTGCTTAGCCGGACCCAACTTAATATATTCTCATTGGGTCTGGCAGCCCGGCCGAACCCAATCTTTATATTTAAAAAAAATACAAAAATATTAATTTGAAATAAAGAAAACATAAAAAAATTCAATTTTTTTCAGAGCATTTTTGAAACACAAAAATAAATATGTTTTAATAAGGAAATTCAACCCAACCTGAAATGAGAAAAACAATTATCATCACTCAACTTTTGTATAATATAAAAAAGGTCACATTAATTGTATCCTCTTTACAGTATGAAAAAAAAAATCAATAAGAGAAAAGAAAAAAAAATCAAAAGGAAAAAAAATTAAAATTGGAAATTAATATCTTAAAATATTTTTAAAAAAATATATTAAGATAATATTTTTTATTTTTTGAAATTTATTTTTTATATAATCACATCAAAATATTAATGTGAAGTAAAGAAAAAAATTTAAAATTTTCAAATTCATCAATTTTTTTTTCATAGAATTTTTGAAACGCAAAATCAAATATGTTTTAATTAGAAAATTCAACCTAACCTCAAACAAAAAACATTATCATCACCCCCAATTTTTGTACAATAAAAAAAAGGTCACATCAATTTATCTCGTTTTTACAGTATGAAAAAAAATCAATAAAAGAAAAGAAAAAAACATTTTAAAAGGAAATACTAAAATATTATTTAATGAATGAAAACGGTAAATTATTAATCAAGATCCCTACAGTAACAACATTTTGAATCCATTCAAATTGAATTGGTATTTTCTCCGTCATAATTATAATCATAATTATTATGAAGAAACATTCAGAATAATTAACCTGGGACACTTTATTTTTTCTATACTAGATGACTATTTAAAAAAGCTCTTTCCACTACCAGGTACTAAAGGTTTTCTTCTTACAGTGGTAGTAACCCTCCGTCGTGATTCTCATCCTCTTTTTTCGTTTAGAAGCTTGCTTACAGTTAACCAGTGGTATCGTTTGCTTACAGTCAACCAGTGGTATCGCTTGCTTACAGAATACTAAGATTGGCTAAGGGTCCTAGTGAAGGGAAGGCCCAATGTTGTTGGGTCATGATGGGAGGGAGGTCCTAAAGCTGTTGGGTCCCGGTGGGAAGGAGGCTTAAACGTTGTTGGGTCCTAGTGAAGCAGGGCTCAACGCTATTTGCACTTTTGAAAGTGTTTTGGATCTGGCTTGTCAACCACACCCAACAACGTTGGGTCCGGCTACCAAAGCCAGACCCAGCGGCTTGGGGCAGAGAAGGCCATGCCCCCAGTTGCAATTCTTGACTCGAAACACAGGAAAGGAATGCCCCCCAGGGTGCTACAGTGTCGTCCACAGTGTAAATACTATATGGCCACAGTGTCATCCACAGGGCAGTGTGTCTGTGTCCACAGTAAATCTATATTATTTCTACAATATTTTTTCCATACATTTTAATATATAGTAAAACAACTATGCAGCCAAGCGGTTTGTTAATAAATATTATTTGTGTTTTTTCCATATGTTTTTCCATATGGTTTGTTAATGTAATTATTTGTGTTATAAATATTATTATAACAAATAATCAAGCGCCCTGGGGCTGCAGCCAAATGCGCGGGTCCGCCCCTAGCGCCCAAGGCTAGCCACACCCCGTGTCAGGTGTTTGCATGTTGTGGCCTCGGCCAACCATAGCGCCAGGTGTCTGCTGCTTGGGGCCGCGACCAGGGGCGTGTGGTCGGCCCCTACGCCCTGGCTTGGCAGCCCAAGTGCCAAGTGTCGACAACCTAATCTAATTAATTGTCGCCTTTGCCGCTGAGCCGCAATTCTTGACTAAAAACACAGGCAAGGAACGCCCCCCAAGGTTCTATAGTGTCATCTATAGTTAATTGTATCTTGGTACACAGTACATATATAGTAGAAAATCCCCATACGTTTTAATACATAGCAAAGCAACTGTGCAAGTTCACAGTTAATTGTATCTTGGTCCACAGTGCATGCATGTACAGTAAGTCCACAATGAATTATCTTTCATTTCACAGTGCATTCATGTACAATAAAAAACCCACGCGTTTTAAAGTTTTGTTAATAGGTGTTTAAGTTTTCTCAGATGATCCTTCTTGCTACCAATATACCAACTCTAAATTTTATGCTAAATGAGAAGATGAATGGTGAATTCATGGTAGAAGAAAGTACTAGAAAAGGCCTATGGCATATTCCAATAATAGCCATGACAGCTAACGTGATCCATGCCACACATTATAAATTAAAACAAAAAATTATTTTGATATATTTTTAAGAAAAAGCATTTTGAAAAACAACATTTATTATAATCCTAAACACCTTCTAAAATGTGAGATGGGAAGATGTGTTTCAAAGCTTTCTGAAAAAGAAAACCTTTAGCACTTAAGATTAATTTGATTGAAAATTGTTTTTAATAAATGTTTAATAAAGAACTAATATGAGATAAATCTATTTATATTTTTTTAAAATAGTTATATTTTATGTCATTTTAAATAAATATAATGACCCTTGTAATAAAAATAAATGATTTTTAAATTAAAGATAAAATAGTAAAGATTGTTAATTCAATTTGTTTCAATGATATTCTAAATAGTATAATTGAATTCAATTATATAATTTGATATTTTATTTTAAATATAAAAATTATAATAAGTTTAAATTAACAAGAAAGCTAAAACTCATGGTGATATTACTGTGCTCCAAGATACCATTTACTATTCATTACACTAGCATAATTATTATAGTGTCCCTTGTTCATTTTCTCTTTTGCCTTTGCTTTGGGGGTAGGGTGGTCTTTTCCCCGTGATATAAATGTCTTTAGAGAATTGAATGAGGTTATTTTGGTAATTACGTTTTAAAATGCATAGTAAAATAACTATTGTAACCCTAGAATAATAATCTAACGCCTTATGTACAAGGGCCTTTTTGTATTTTTCATGTTTGCTAAAACAGTGAAATTACTACATTACTCATGTCATTCTAATTTTTTAGCCTTGGATTCAAGAGCTTGGTAGAAATTTCCTCATGGTTTGTTTGTTGTTGTTGATTGGTCTTGAGGGCATTTTCGATTTTGTACAACAAAAACAAAAAAGTTGTTAGCTTGTGCAAATTACACACTAGTGCGTTAGTCGCTACGCCAACTTCTGGTGGTGCATGCAGCTAACACCGGTGGATGTAATGGTGCTTCTATCGTAGCATTTGATTAGTCCCGGAGTCCTCTTCCTCCCTAGATGACCAAGTGTATGATGGTTCAACAAGGTTTGGCCGGAAATAACTTTTCTTTTATTTCTTTCTTTCTTTTACTTCTCTTTCTTCTTGGGATTGCGCGTTGGCCATGCAAAAAAATCATACCAGCCCTTCAATTTATTTTTTCTTTGGATTCAGTCCCTCTTCTCTTATTTGCAATCTTTTTAATTTACATTGATTATTTCGAATTGGATTTTATTTTTAATTTCATACCTAGTCATTTGATTTTTGAAATTTATTTTTAAATTTGGTTCTTATTCTTTTAATTGCTATTTATTTTGTTTTGAATCATTTTCTTGATTGATTTATTTTTTTACAATTTCCACCCCTAGGCACTTATTTTTATTTAATTTTTGTGTCAAATTTGGTTCTGCTTCCTTTAATTGCTATTTTTAAATCATTTTCTTAATGGGTTGGTTTTTTACAATTCCATCCCTGAATATTTAATTTCATTTGATTTTTATGTCGAATTTAGTTCTAATTCTTTTAATTGCTATTTTTTTTGTTTTGCATTGTTTTTTATATTGATTTTTTTTCTCAATTTCATCCCTTATTTACAAGTATTAGCATTGTTCGAATAAGATAACTAATGTAATCATGTTAACAATTTATAATCCGATTGGAACCTCATTTGTGTGTGGTTTCCAGTTGAGTAATAAAAAGAGTTTATACTATACTTGTTTGAAATATCATTAGTGGATCCTCTAACCTTGACAATTATTTTATCCTTGTTTAATCCTTACATCAATATCACATCTCAAAGCTCTCTTTAACTTCTTGTTGTTGTTGTTGTTGTTGTTGTTATTGTCTATAATTTATATAGTTAACCTCCATGTGGTTCGACCCCGGTCTTGTCAAATTATTTATTACTTCGACACTCCTGCACTTGGGAGAAGACATCAATCTTTTGGTCGTATCAGTTTCCCCACATGTTTTTTGTCAAAATTATCTTTGTCAAATGTTTTTTTTAATATTGATCTGGTTGAGAATTTAGCTTTAAATTTCCCTGCATGTTTTTTCCTCTTTTTTTCATTTTGTTTTTGCTTTTTTTTTCCAAAATTGGCTTCTTCTTTTTTTTTTCTTTTTTTCTTTTTTTTTAGAATTGTTTTTGTCGATTTTATTTTTTTAATATTGAACTGGTTGAGAATTTGGCTTTGTAGTTTTTTTCTTTATAACATTGTGGATTACTACAATGTTTCCTCACATGATTTTTTTTTTTTATGATTTTTTTTGTTTTTTTTCCAGAATTGTCTTGGTAGATTTTATTTTTTTTCATATTAAGCTGATTGAGAATTTAGCTTCGTAGTTTTTTTCTTTAAAACACCGTGGATTGCTATAGTGTTTCCCCATATAATATTTTTTTTGTTATGATTTTTTTTAAAATTATCTTTGTCAATTTTATTATTTTTAATATTGAGCTGATTGAGAATTACAACTGTAGATTTTCTCATGAAGCACTATAGATTGTTACAGTGTTTCCCTGTATGGTTTTTTTTTCCTTTCGTTTTTTTATGATTTTTTTTAAAATTATCTTTGTTGATTTTACATTTTTAATATTAAGTTGATTGAAAATTTATTTGTATAGTTTTTTTAAAAAAACATTGTGGATTGCAATAATTTTTCTATATATAATTTGTTTTATTTTTTTATAATTATTTTCATAAACTTATAAAAACGCACATGCCATTAGCCCGCGGGTTCACGCGGGCCTCCTTTCTTGCTCATTAATAGAAATCTCAAAGCCCATAACCGTTCATGTCACGTCGCGACAGCTACCAGACTAGCGAACGTTGTTCCTCTCCTCCGTTCTCCCCCGCCATCAACTTTCCTTTCCTTCAGTCACAAAAACAAAATCCTCTGATCGTTTCAAGATGGACGCTCTCTTCGACGCAATCAACGTTCGAGACCTTCTCTCAACGAGTGATCTCAGGGACCCAACCGCACCCCTCTCCGCACCCGATCTCCGCCTGCTCATAACCCGTCTCGAATCTCACTCTCTCCAAATCAAATCGAAAGTCAAATCCTACATCCTCGCTCACCACAGCGACTTCTCCTCTCTCTTCTCCCTCTGCAACGACGCCGTTTCTCGAACCGACCAGATTGACCAGTGCCTATTAGATCTTCTAGCTCTGGTTTCCGATTCTCCGATTGATGGCGAGATTAGGGAGATTGTTGAGGAGTTGAGTGGGAAGATGAAGGAGGCGAGGGAAAAGAGGGAAATATTGGATTTGGTGAGGATAATTGTGGGAATTAGTGAGAGGTTGGGAGGGATAAAAGAGGGAGTGAAGAATGGACGGCTGAGACTTGCGGCTGTTGATATTAGGGATTTGAAGAAGGTATTGAGGATTGGTGATGAGGAGGAGAGAGAGCCTGTTGTGTATGGTTTGTTGAGGAAGGAGTGGCTCGATTGCTTCGAGGAGGTAATGGTTTTCTTTCTTCGATTTATTTATTTTTGGAGAGATAGCTAAGCTCTGTTTGGTTGCTGAGAAAAAAAAGAAGGAAAATGACGAAAGTCTTGCTGGATATATAGAAGCGCAGAATTGTTTTCTTAGGAGTTAACAAAAGCTTCATTTGAGTAAGATAGTTCTGTTAGTTTAAGTGAAGTGATGATATTTATTTTCTTAGTGGATTGTGATTGATATATTTGTGATTTTTATTGAGTGTATCATTGTTTTTTAGAGGAATTGGATTTGGGTTTGTAGATTCAAGAGATGCTTGTGAAATTCGTGGAAAATGCAGTGCAGTTCGATCCAGATTCTAGTATTGTTCGAGTCAAGTATCGGTTGAGTGTTGATGGCATTGCTGGGGTTGTGGATCTCCACAGTGTTTTGGACTCGATGGAAGTGAGTGCACCCATCATCTCTTCATTTTTGTTTGTGTAAATGCAAAAGTAGTTTTCAAACATGATGTGTTTATAATTTAATCACGCCTGAAGTTGAGGTGTTAGTGATAACATCGAAGCAT